>Ga0123355_10022793_pt1 | contig 10040 bp, 16 predicted proteins | sample TergutEmb28metaG_3_FD_89872 | JGI IMG/M metagenome (GOLD analysis project Ga0123355, IMG submission 89872) | Embiratermes neotenicus P1 segment gut microbial communities from Petit-Saut dam, French Guiana - Emb289 P1 | ecosystem: Host-associated > Arthropoda: Insects > Digestive system > Gut ...
AGATGTGTTGCAGAGCTGTAATAATGGGTAGTGTTATTTTCATATATGTCTAATATTTGCGGGACGCTATGTTTATCTGTTTTCATGTCTTTGTTGGGTGGATTGTGTGGTATAGTGGGTTATATACCACACAATCCACCCAACAAAGACATGAAAACAGATAAACATAGCGTCCCGCAAATATTAGACATATGTGAAAATAACACTACCCATTATTACAGCTCTGCAAAACATCTGATAAATAACTACAAGTCGTCAGCTCCTGAAGATGGGCACAAGGTGGCCCGAAACATGTTGAGCAACCTATAAAAGAGAAATAAACATAATACCAAAAGTGACATCTAGTTGGTCTCTTTATCCACATTGAACTACGATGCACGGTCAACCATACATCAAAACAGTACATACAGTACACACAATACATTCACTACATACAGTATATACACTACGTACAGTACATACAGAACATATGCTACATACACTGCTTACGGTACATACAGTACATACAGTACAAACAGTACATCCAGTACATAAAGCAAATACAGCACATAAAATACATACGCTACATACTGTACATAGAGTACATACAGAACAAACAGTACATACACTACATATAGTACATACACTACATACAGTACATACACTATATACAGTACATTCAGTACATACAGTACATACACTAAATACAGTACATACAGTACATAGAGTAACTACACTACATCCAGTACATACAATACATACATTACATAAAGTACATACAGACCATACAGTACATAAAGTACATACAGTACATACACTACATACAATACATACAGTACATATAATACATACATTCCCTACAGCAAAACCATCTATTTAGCAGAGAAATCAATGTAAGAAGCAGCAATCAAAAAGGAGAAAATTCATTCCTAGAAGGCATATTGAAATTTTGCGACATCCTCCAACCCATAGAATGAAGTGTACAAATTAGCGGCAGGAAGAAAAGGAACAACACACTAATAACAGCTCTGCGAAAGCCCGACGGATCCCTATCTAAAGACTTGAGAGATACCGTATAGCTCATCCTCGAACACTTCACACCGGACGATAAAGTAGAAGACGATACTGAGCTACACAAACAAGCCAGAGCCCAAGCACTAGAACCCGCAGTCACAGACAATGATATTGATACCACTGTCGAGGAAACAGGAATGCCGTCGCAAGCATGGATGATAAGAAAGCCCCGGGTGAAGACGGCATAACTGGAGAAGTGCACATGAGTGCCTTTGAGGTCGTCCCCAAATTTACAACTGCAATGTACAACTGCTGCCTGCGAAGAGGATTCTTCCCCAAGAGATGGAAGACAGCAAATGGGATCCCCACTGTAAAACCAGGAAAATAAACCAGCAATGATTTATCCTAATTCCGCCCCATAAGTCTTCTGAACACAGGAGGGAATGCGCTAGAGGTACTGCTTATAAATAGAAACAATCACCATGTCTTCGTCCAGGACATTATGAACAAAAATCAGTTTGTCTTCACCCCTTAAAGGAGCACCAGAGACGCAGCAATGGCTGTGAAGGAATTCATAGAGGAAGGCTTGTCAGCAGGAGAAATCATAGCCTTAATAAGCTTCGACGTCATGGGGGCCTTTGACGCGGCCTGGTGGCCCAGCATCCTAAATGGGCTAAAAGCTTATAACTGCCCCATAAACCTTTATAAATTACCGAAAAATTACTTTAGCCAACGGACCGCAGTTCTTTCACTTAACAATGTCAGTATGCAGAGAACAGTCACCAAAGGGATCCCGCAGGGATCCTGCTGCGGGCCAGGATACTGGAACGTTTTATACAATTCCCTTTTGAACATTCAATTTACTAAAAGTTCTAAAGCTGTAGCATTCGCTGATGACTTAATATTAGCAATCAGAAACGAAACTGAAAGGGCAGCAGAAAATATCTCGAACATTGAAATGAGCAAAATAACAGCTTGGTTGAGGAATAATAAGATTAACTTCAATGAAGACAAGTCTAAAGTTATGTAAATATCAAGAAGGAAGAGAAAAGATAAAAAAGAAATTAACATATATCTAAACAACAAACTTTTGCAACAGATGTCAACGATGAAGTATTTAGGCATTGTAAATGACAACAAATTCAAATTCAGTGATAACATAAAATACGCAGCCGAAAGAAGCAGCAAATTCATAAACAGCCTATCCAAATCTGCTACACTAACATGGGGACTAAACCACGAAGCGTTACAGACTATATACAATGGGGCGATACTACCTCTCCCACTTTACGGTGCCCCGGTATGGGCTGAGGCTATGAGGTTTGAATATAAAAGATTAAAATACATCAGGGTACAAAGGCTAATGAACATTAAAACAGCCAAGGCCTACCGTACCACATCTAATTAAGCCCTATGGACCTTGACTGGTTTAACTCCCGTTGTGATCAAGGCGGAGGAAGCGGCCAAATTGTATAACATCATGAGGTACAGGCAAGCCTACGACATCGACCATAAAGTACAGCCGAAAGATTGGCTCCACCCAGCAGACACAGATAAAGTCAAAGAACAACAAGATGGGCAAGACATTCAAATCTACACAGACGGTAGCAAGAGTGAACTCGGGGTTGACGCAGGAATTTCAATATTTATTCAGAACGAACTAGCACATCGCTCGCAGTACACACTACACAATAACTGCTCTAACAACGAAGCCGAACAACTGGCAATTGTCAAAGCCCTAGAAGCCATAGAAAAAATACACATGAAAGATACTATTCAAAGATGTGCAACAGTAAACACAGACAGCAGTATCACACTTCAGTCCCTCCAAAACGCAAACAATCACAACTACCTCATAGAGGAAATCAGGAAGTTAGCAATCACTCTTGGGAAAATCAACTGGACAATAAAATTAGCCTGGATAAAAGCCCATGTAGGAATCCACGGGAACGAGTTAGCAGACAAGCTAGCAAAGGAAGCCAGCAGAAAAGACGACATTGATTCAATAGGATTCCCAAAATTGAAATAACATGTCAACTGAGGGAACATAGCATAGCCAAGTGGCAAAAACAATGGAAACGCACAGCAGTACATCACTTATGTAAATGCAAATTCAAGCATTAAGTACTGCTGATGGACGGCAGTGGAGCATGCTGCAAATACATACACATAAAAAAATTGAGTACATACAAAACATACAATACATACACTAAATATTGTAAATACAGTACAGAGAGTACATAGCGTAAATACAGAACATAAGTACATAAAGTACATAAATCCCATACAATATATAGAGTACATAGAGAACATAGAGTACATAGAGAACATAAGTACAAAAAGAACATAGAGTACACATAGAACATAAAGTACATTCAGTACATACACTACATACACTAAAGAGAGTACACAGAGTACATAAGAATATACAATACAAACAGTAAATAAAGTACATAGAGAACATAGAGTAATTAAAGTACATAAGTCCATACAGTATATAGAGTATATAAAGTACATACAGTACACACAGTATATAAAGTAAATATAATAAAACAGTAAATACAATATATAGAGTACATACAGAACATAAAGTACTAAAGTACATACGGTATATGGAGTATATAGAGTGCATATACCACATAGAGAACACACATTATATGCAGTACATAAAGTACACAGAGCATATAGAGTACATACAGTAAATACACTACTTACAGTATATAGAGTGCATACATTACATATAGTACAAACAGTACATAGAGTATATTAAATATATACAGTATATACAGTAGATAGACAACATACAGTACATACACTACATACAGTAAATAGAGTACAAACACTACATACAGAACATAGAGTACATGCAGTACATACAGTACACACAGTACATATAGTATATAGAGTAAACTCAGTACATACAGTACGTACAGTACATACAAAATATAAAGTGGAAAGGGTACATACACTAAGTACAGCACATACAGTATATACAGTACACACAGTACACAGCACATAGAGTACATACGATACATAAAGTACATACTGTACATAAAATACATTCACTACATACAGGACCCACAGTACATATATGTACAGTACATAAAGTACATAGAGTATATACAGTAAATAAAGTACATACACTATATACAGTACGTACACTACATACAGAAAATACAATAAATAGAATAACCAAAATACATACAGTATATAGAGTACACAGAGCATATAGAGTACATAAAGCACATAGAGTATATACAGTACAAACATCACATACAGTCCATAGAGTACATACAGAGTGTACAATACATACAGTACAAAAACTACTAAAGTATATACACTACAAAAGTACATACAGTGCAAAAACTAAATACAGTACACAGAGTACATAGCGTACATACACCACATACAGTACATACAGCACTTACAGCACATACACTACATAAATACCTACAATATATACAGTAGATACACTACAGAGAGTACATAGAGTACACATGTTACATAGACTACATACAGTACATACAGAATATACACTACATATAATATATATAGTACATACTGTACATAGAGTACATAGAGTCCATTCAGTACGTAAGTAAAGAAAGTACATGAAGTACGTAAAGTACATACAGTACATAGAGTACACACGTTACATATATTACATAGAGTCCATACTGTACATACAAAACATACAGTAGGAAAAGTACATACACTACACACAGTACATAGAGTACATACAGTACATACATTATATAAGGTAAATAAGTCCATAGAATATATACAGTAAATAAGTGTATACAGTATATAAAGTATTTAGAGTACAGAGACTACATACAGTAAATAAAATACATACAATACATTGAGTATATAGGTAAATATATTACATACACTACGTACATGACATTCAGTGAATACACTACAAAAAGTTCATACGCTACATAGAGTATATTAACTGCACAGAGAACATAGAGTACATAAAGTATATTCAGTACATACAGTACATAGAGTACATATTTTAAATAGAGTACCTACAGCCCTTAGAGTATATAGAGTACGTAGAGACCATATAGTATATACAGTACATATGTACATACAGAATATAAGCACATACAATCGGGAGGATATATAATTACATACAGTACGTACAGAACACAAATTACATACAATCGGTAGAGTATATAATTACATACAGTACGTACAGAACATTCATTATATGGAGTCCATGCAGTACATATATTAAATACAGTCCATACGGTATATAGAATACTTACAGTACATAAATTACATACAGTACGTAAAGTACATTCAGTACATATAATACATTCAGTACATACACTACATACAGAAAATACAGTACATAGAGTACATACACTACATCCACTACATACAGTACATACAATATATAAGTATATAGAGTTTATAGAGTACATAATATACATACAATATATACAGTACTTTCACCACATGCAGTACACACAGTACATATACTAAATACAGTACATAGAGTACATACAGAACATACACTACATAATTACACACAGTATATACGGTACATAGATTACATAAAGTACGTACAGTACATGCATTATATACACTAAATACGGTACATACAATACAAAGAATACATACAGTACATACACTAGATAGAGTACACACAGTACATACAGTACCTACAGTATATATACTACATACAGTACACACAATACGTACAGTATATACACTAAATACAGAACATACAGCAAATACAACACATAGACTAAATAAATACATACAGTACATAGAGTACATACACTATATACGGTACATAGAATACATACATTACATACACTACATACAGTCCATACAGTATATACAATACATAAAATATATACAGTACATACTGTTCATACAGTACATACAGTCCATTCAGTAAATACAATAAAGGAAATATATTCAGCACATAAAGTACAACAGTACATACAGTCCCTACACTAAATATATTACATACATTCCATATAGTAAATACACTACTTACATTACATACACTACACACAGTACATAGATTACATACAGTACATAGAGTACATACACTATATACGGTACATAGAATACATACATTACACACACTACATACAGTCCATACAGTATATACAATACATAAAATATATACAGTACATACTGTTCATACAGTACATACAGTCCATTCAGTACATACAATAAAGGAAATATATACAGCACATAAAGTACAACAGTATATACAGTGCCTACATTAAATACATTACAAACAATCCATAAAGTAAATACACTACCTACATTACATACACTACACACAGTACATAGATTACATACAGTACATAAACTAATTAAAGTACATACATTCATAATAGAACATACCGTAAATGAATTAAATACAGTATGTAATGTACATAAAATACATAGAGTACATACAGTAAATACAATACATACACTAAATACATTACATACCGTAAATAAACCACATACACTACATACAGTACATTGACTACATAGAATATTTACACTACATGCACTACGTACACTACATACAGTACATACAGTACATAAAGTATATTCAGTACACACAGTACATAGAGTACATATATTACGTACAGTACATACCGTCCATACAGTAAATACAGTATATAGAGCATATACAGTACATAAAATATATACAGTACACACAGTATATAGAGTACATATATTACATACAGTACATACGGTCCATACATTACATACTATACAAATAGTACATACAGTCCAGATAGTACATATAGTACATAAATATCATACAATACATATATTACTTAAGTACATAGAGTCCATAGAGTACATAGATTACATACAGTACATACAGAGCATATATTACATGCAGTACATACACTATATATAGTATATGCAGTACATAAGGTACATTCGTTACGTACAGTCCACACAGTACATACAGTCCATACAGTACATGAATTACATACAGTAAATAGAGTACATAGATTATATACATTATATAAAATACATACACTACATACAGTATATACAGTACATAGAGTATATACCGTACATACATTACATACACTACATACAATATATAAAATATATAATTACATACAATATTTAGAGTATGCACTTTACGTACAGTATATACACTACATACAATACATACCGTAAATACATTACGTACACTACATACAGTATATTCAGTACATAGAGTACATACACTACATAAGTACACAGATTACATACGGTACATACAGTACATACATTTCGTACGGTACCTACAGGATATAAACTATATACAAAACATACATTATATACACTACATATATTACACACATACATACTGTACATATAGTATATACACTTTATACACTACTTACAATACACACAATACATAGAGTACATACAGTATATACACTATATACAATACACACAATACATACATTATTTTCAGTACATACAGTACATATGCTACGTACAATAGACACAGTACATACAATACATAGAGCACACAATACGTACACTACATACTGTACATTCATTACATACAGTACATGAAATACATACAGTACATACACTACAAAATTACACACAGTACATACAGTTCATTCACTACATACAATTCATAGATTACATACAGTACATACACTAAATAGCGTACATACACTATATACAGTACATACACTATATACTGTACATTCAGTACATAAGGACATACATTATATACAATACATACATTATATAAATAACATGCACAATATCCAACTTATAAAGTACATACATTACATACAGTACGTACAGTATTTTCACTACATACATTACATAGATTACATACAGTATATACAATATATATAGTACATACAATACAAAAATATATACAGCATATTCATTTCGTACAATACATAGAGTACATAGAGTACATACGGAACATGCATTACATACACTACAAACATTATATACAGTACATTCAGTACATAAGTACCTCTGTTATATACAGTACGTGGAGTACATATGATATATAAAATACCTACAATACTTACATTACTTACAATTCATAGAGCACAAACTTTACATACAGTATATACAGTACTTACAATACATAGAGTACAGAAGTACATGTTTTAAATGCAGTATATACGGTTCATATGACACCTACAGTACATACCGTACATACGTTACCTACAGTTTGTACAGTACATACAGTACATAAAATACATACACTACATACAGTACATACAGTACATAAAATACATACAGTACATAAAATACATACAGTACATATATTACATACAGTACATGCTGTACATACAATATATACAGTACATTAAGTACATACAGTACAGAACGTACATACGTTACCTACAGTTTGTACAGTACATACAGTACATAAAATACATACACTACATACAGTACATAAAATACATACAGTACATAAAATACATACAGTACATACAGTACATACAGTACATACAGTACATACAGTACATACAGTACATACATTACCTACAGTACATACAGTACATACAGTACCTACAGTACATATAGTACATACATTACATACAATACATACAGTACATACAATACTTACAGTATATACAGTACATACAATACCTACAGTACATAAGTACATCTATTATATACAATACATACAGTACATATAATACATAAGTACATACATTACGTACAGTTCATTCAGTACATACATTACATAAAATAGATACATTATATACAGCACATACTGTACATAAAGTACATACAATACATACATTACCTATAGTTCATTCAGTACATACACTACATACAATACATACAGTATATAAAGCACATACTGTACATAAAGTACATACAGTACATACAGTACATAAATACATACAATAAATGAATTACATATAGTACGTACAGTGCCTATAGTACATTCAGTACATACAATATTTACAGTTCACACAGTACATACAGTACCTAGAGTGCATATAGTACATAAATACATACAGTACATACAATACATACATTACCTAAGTACATACAGTACCTACAGTACATACAGTATATACAGTACACACAGTACATACATTACATACAATACATAAATTACATAAAGTTCATTTAGTACATGCATTAGGTACAGTACATACAGTACATACAATACATAAAGTACATACAGTACGTACAGTATCTACTTCTCCTTCAGCACATCCCCCTTATTCCTGTTATTCCTCGTTTTTCTTTTCATATTTTTGTTATTTGTACCTCCCTCCTCTTTATTATCTTCTTCTTAGTACCTTTCTTCATTTATTCACCCTCCTATTGGCTAAAGTCCCAAATTTATTCTTACTCTTCTTCTTCTCCCTCTTCCCATTGTTGACCCTCTTCCCCGCAATTTTATTCCCTCTTCATTTCAGTCATTTTTCCCTTTCCCATTACCTCAATCTACTTCATTCTAATCTTTTCTTCCATTTCCTCCTCTTTTCCACATTACTCTCCAAGTCTTTCTAGCTCCAAACCAGAAGCAGATCCTCGTAAAAATGTGAAACCCGCAGTTGTGTGAAGAGATGCATTTCACTTTAATTTTCAGGTTGTCAATGCAGCCAGCCTGCAGAAGCGCGACTTAATAACGGACATCTTGAACCTAGTGAATATAACTCAGCAACAATTTGAAGCAGGCCTAAATGAATCGCAGTTTATGATTCAGGGAATGGAGAGCCAGATTGGTAATGTTATATCTAGTGCAATAGGAGAAGTGCAGAACATGGCTTCAGCGATCACATCACAATTAACGAGCTTCCCGGGATGTGCCACCCAACAGACCGCAAACGTACAACAATTTCTGAGTCAGATAGGTAAGTTGCTGTAGCTCTTCTGTTAATTACTTGTTACTTTACCGTGAAATATGGTGAATAAGTTAATTAACATTCGGCTTCCATAAGAACTGTAATGTAATTTGCTAATATTACCGAATTCTGTGCTCACAAACAGGATTCCATTCCATATAAATGGATACACGCCAAACCCTATTCGTCTGTTCCTTCATGTTCTTGTTAATGTGTACGTGTGCATAC
>Ga0123355_10022794_pt1 | contig 10040 bp, 5 predicted proteins | sample TergutEmb28metaG_3_FD_89872 | JGI IMG/M metagenome (GOLD analysis project Ga0123355, IMG submission 89872) | Embiratermes neotenicus P1 segment gut microbial communities from Petit-Saut dam, French Guiana - Emb289 P1 | ecosystem: Host-associated > Arthropoda: Insects > Digestive system > Gut ...
CACTCACACACACCTATACACCCTCACACTCCCATACAACCCCTCCCACACATACACACACACTCACACACACACACGCACACACACACACACACACGCACACACTCACACACACTCACACACACTCACACACTCACACTCACACACACACTAATAGGTGGATTTTTTAAACAAGTGTTAATTTAAAATAAAGAAACACAGTTGTCAATAGTGGTGGGAGATTATGGGTTACTGTAATATTGTGTTAAATGATTAATTAATTTTCTGTTTGAAATTACAAAGCTGTATGAGTCAGGCACTTGGATATTTCTATACTTCATTGTTAACTACTTCAGATTCTGTTGCACTTTAATCCTATCAGGAATTGTGCCTCTTCCCCAATTAATCACTATCAGCATTAGCAATACAAAAAGCTTTAGAAACGGAGTGAAAGTTTAACGTCGACAATGGTTGCGGCTCTGCAGACTTCTTATATGAACGCAGTATTGATCTGCGTCCCGTGTTCAAGTGTTTCTTATACGCAGTATGTTGAGGTTCCATCGGAATGGCGTATTGGATATCAGACGTCTATTCTTGTCATTATGTAACGTAAGTGAAACGTATTTTGCAAGTCCTTTGACATGTATTCAGTGACGATGGAATTTATTTTAAGGCCTGCTTGGAGGGAACTGTTGTTAACAAACTGGAGAATATCGCCAAGTGAATGTGTTAGCCTGGTATTTATTTGATTACTATAGACGTATCGCATTCCTTATTTTCTTTTCTGGAAACTTTGTGTCACTGTGACAAACTTTTAGAAAAGTTATCCTTCTTTTATATATGTGAAGAATAAAACCGGCCTACATCAGTATAACACAATAAGATGTCTGTGTGGCTGACTGTGGCAGCCTTTACTTGTCAGACGACAAAGATATGTTGAAATTAATGGCAGTAGATTTGGATTGGTTATGAGATATGCCCTGCCGAATATAATCAAAATCGGTTCACGGTAACGGGTTTAGATTTCTCACCCATTGAATGACGTGTTAAAATTTAACTTCAGCAGTACAAGCCAAGCTGTAGCCCATTTTAAAGGTCTTGCCCCAACAAGTACAATAAATCTAGGATGTGTGTCATCCCCGTTGTGTGTGTATGAGCTTGGATTGGTATGTAGTCAAACACAACGCAACCCATTTAGGAGAAGGACCACATTAGGTGCAACCAAGGACCCACAGAGCCGTCGAAGTCTAGTCCACAACACCATTAACCTCAACAAAATGTATAAGCTAAAACCAGTAATGTAGAGATCTCTACACGGCGAAGCGCGCAATGCATACATAAAATAGTACTTAAGGCTTATTTATCTTATTTCGCGTAAGACAACCTGATGATGGCCAACAAAGGCCGAAACATGTAGCTGCTCTACAAAGTCAACAAATAAACCTATGTGACACAGTTGTGTTTGACTACATACCAATCCAAGTACAATAAAGCATTTCTAAACAGCGTGATTTTTTCCGTCAAGTTCTAAAAGGTCAAGAAAAATAAATGTTATTATACGATGTGATATTTATTTACTGCAATTGGATTTCCACCCGATGGCACTCGTCAGTAAACGGCGCAGTGAATAATAAGTTCAAGGGAAACGTCATTTGAACTTACTCGCTCTAACAGATCTTTTACTGCATGTTAAAATAGGCTGTAATACAGAATCAGGGACTGAAAGGCCTAAAATGAAGTAAAATAACTAATGGTATAATTATTACCAGTTGGTGCCATTTTAAAAGTCCTCGGTTTGGCAAATGCCAATTTTTCTGGTTATGTGTCGTTATATACGGTCTAGTTGTGACACAGGTGGTATGTATTGGAAACTGTGCCATCTGAGGGTTAAAGATATCACTTAACTGAAGGAACAAAGAAGGAAGCGAGTTAAACGCATGAATGGGATAAAGAAGTGGAAGGAAGAAGATGAAGGATGGGGAATAAAAAAATGATTTCCTGCTGGATTCGACGGGCCTTTCTACTTGTATACTATAGAGATTCATTTTGTTGTATCTGACAGAGAACAGCGCGTTTCCTTCCATTGGAAGGACCACAGGCACATTATAACTACTCATTTTGAAAATCTCACGAAACACTTGAATACACTGCATTGACAAATTTCTGAGTTATTAGTATTAAATTTGGCAGTAGAGGTAAAGCAATCCCATTACAGTCCTGAACAGGCCCTGAGGGTTCCAGGAGGTTGAGGCTCCCAAATTTCAAGACAATCGGCACATCTGTGTCCATATAGGTGTATTTATTGACTTTGTAGAACAACAACTACACGTTTCGGCCTTTATAGGCCATCGTCAGGTTGTATTACGAGAGGTAAAAGAGTTTCATTGATCTTAAGCACTTATTCGTGCATTGCGCGCATATAAGTACACTTATATTGACACAGTTGTGTTGGACTACAAGCCAACCTAAGCTCATACACACACAACGGGGATGACACACGTCCTAGAATCGGCACATGAAGGTGGTAAGGTTGTCAGCCGTACGTACCGGCCGCATGTACCCCCAACGAAATATTCCTTCCTGTTAAAAGCTGAGTCAATCCCAGGGCCATAGTGCGACCGGAAGTATTATGTCAATGAACAATTCCAATGATACTATCGGGAATCGAACCCGAGACCTTCCGGGTTGAAGCGCAGTGCCTCAACCAACTGCGGCACGGCGTGAAACTTGGTAGTACATGTGTTAATTTAGAGGCTATGAGGTGTCGATAACTATCTTTAATACACGTGTAGCTCTCTGTGCAGAAACGTCTCTAGTTATCATTCTTAAGGAAACTGGTTAGAGTGGGATGTGTTATTTTCGACCGAGATAGCCTAGTAGGTATAGCGACATGCTACGGGCTGGACGGTTCGGAGATCAAGTCTCTGTTGGGCCAGGTTTTCCTTACCCATTAAAATCGGCCCCGAGAACCACCCAGCCTCTTTTGCAGTGGGTATTGGGTCTTCCCAGTGAGTAAAGCGGCTGAGGCGGAGTACACCCCACCCACACCCATCCAGCTCCGAGGATGCGAATGGGTTGGAACTATACCTCGCTTCTCCTGTATGCCTGCTGAGGCATGTCATGTCAAGGGGTGACCTTTATCTTTACTTCGTTGTATGTTGGAACTAACCACTGGGAAACGACACAACAGAAAGCTGGAGAAAACTGCCTCATCCAATTGCGCTATCAGGTGCCCCCAGGTTCGATGAAATAGTGTGTACCAAATGTCCAGTTATTTAAAATATCCGGAACATGCAGTCGTTTTTCGATGTCATTCGGTAGTTACAGTTGTTATGACAAGGCTATAGTTTTCTGCCCTTAAGGAAACACCACGTTATGAAGACAGAGAGAAACTGGAGGTATGGCTCCCGGTATTATGAATCTCGTCAATAGATCGCATGTTTGTCATGACTAAATCATGCCAGAGCGCGTTAATTAATTTTACAAAAATTCATCCTTTTTTAACAACGCTTTGCCATCTACCTAACTTCAGAAAAAGGAAGAATACATTGCAGTGACAAATTAGACTAGACCGCTATGCTTCAAAACAACTACAGTATCGGATCTGTATCAAGAGCACTGGTGCAACATTTTGCGATTCCAATAAATCATTATAAGGCGCAATTCTGAATGTCATAATAAAGCACAATACTCAGTTCAGCTGGAACATGTATTCTTTCCTAGTCTGACCTCTTTTACCTACTCACTGTAGGTGTAGAGGGTTATTGTTACACCTGGTCACATTCAGTGACGCACACATTCGGTAGGACTCCTCTGATCAAGGGATCGGCCCCTCGCAGAGAAGTCTACGTGACAATACATAACATTCACAAGAGACACATCCCGGCGCAATCCCAACAAGCGAGCGACTACAGACGTACGCCTGAGACCGGGCGGCAGCCGCGATCGGCTCAGCTAGAATATTTCAGTTTTAAAACTGATAGCCGAGGATGCCGGGATTTTCGCATTGGCTCAATCACGTGGTTAGACTTGTATACTGTATGACTTAATGATCAGGTATTAAATAAAGTTATTGGAACTGTGAAGTAGGCGTGCGTGAAAAATGTTCTGGTGCCTTAGATGTCGTAGGGCAGCCCTGTTAATCCTTTTGTGTTGTGTGAACAACTTTGGTCTCCATGTGTGCTGTATGAAGTTCCTTATACAGAATGAGTAATGAATAATTATACTATAATTATATGTATAATCTTACTGTGTGTTTTTCTATACGTCTTATGCAGCAAAAAGTGATGATAAGGGGGGGGAAATTTTATAAACAAGGAGGAAATGTAATGGAATGTAACAATGAGGCGCGTTCATGCAACCATTGTTGTCATGGAAAAGCAATATGTTACATATTCCGAGTGTGTTTGTAGCCATAGGTATTCAGCATGTAATGCTCTTGCGCCATATTGTCATCTGTGGCCTGTCCTGTTGTACAATAATCTTCCACATTATCTCGTAAAAGGCACGATTTTCGGGAAAAAAGTTGTTAAACCTAAAATGTGTGTTTTGATTTCCTCTACAACTTTTGTGTCAAACGTTTCTCATTCTAACACGAATTGAACGAGATATGATCAGAAATGTATATTCGTCGTCCTGTAAGGTTTTTCTTGTCTGAATTTAATGAAACTTGAATTTTCTTGACAGAATTTAAAAAAAATACCGAATTATCACTTTTCATGAAATTCCGTCTAGTGGGAGGCAAGTTGTTCCATGCGGACAGACGGTCAGACATGGCGAAGCTAATAGTAGCTTTTCGTAATTTTGTGTAAAGCGCCTAAAATGCAATTAATAACCTAGTCTAGACTGTCGCTATTCGTTGCACATTTTCATAAAAAGAATTAGTGCTGTTACATATATGTATCTCAATAAATAAACAAATATATAACTCAAGTTTTAAAACTGCTGCGGCGTTCTATGCCAGCTTTGCTAGGGAAAAGTATAAAAAGTTCTTCTCTTACGATGTCTGCACTGGCAATATGACACTCTGTCGCGGGCAGCGTGGTGCCCGTGTGCTACTGATCGGGCAAATGTTTCTTATAGTGATGTCGAATACCTCATATTACGAATATACAGAGCGTTTGTTATGTTAAGATTTTGTCAGAATGCCGAATTTTAAAATTTCGTTACATCTTTGTAGCGTCGTGTTGCGTTTGCAGTGTGGCAGTAGAGTCGACGGTGCAGGGGCTATGTAACACTGTAGTTACCAGCAATTGGCACGTGTACACAACACCGGTAAGCAGCATTTTCTTCTGATTCACCTTGACAGACCGTAATTTATATCCTTAGATACGAAGCATACGCTGACTTACACATTACAGACATTACCATTGGTTTTTATTTCAGTGTTATCACCATAAACTCCATTTTCTCTTACGTGAGTCATTTAATCATTATTTTGCATTAGTAAGCAATCCCATATTATTTTGAATGATCTCAAAAATATAAAAAATGGCGGCATATGCGAAATAAGGAATCCCCTTTGTCTCTACAATATTCCCAAATAACCCACCATTGATCCACTATTTTACATTAAATAACAAATTCCCTGAATATGTGTAATCAGTCCCATTACAGGCCTGGACAGACCCCCTGAGGGTTCCAGGAGGTTCAGGCTCCAAGATTGTAAGACAGTCGACACATGAAGGTGATAAGGTTGTGAGCCCTACACACCGGCCGCCTTTACCCCCACGAAATATTCCTGGTACTCATTTCTGTTAGAGGCTGAGTTGACCCCAGGGCGACCGGAAGGATTATGCCAGTGAAAAATTCCAGTGACACCATCAGGAATCGAACCCGCGACCTTTCAGCTTGTAGCGCAGTGCCTCAACCAACTGCGCCACCACGTACCCCTCCCCTCAAATATGTATGTATAATTAATGCAATTATTGAGAAAGGGTGTTTCTTTAACATAAGTTTGACTGTGTGCAGTGAGCGTAACGAGATGTTTTGGTGTAGTGTGATATATTGTGAACTTTTTTTTAGTACTGACTTGATATTTTGTTAGTATTATAAACTTTGTAGTTTCTGTTGCAGCCTTGAAATGAAATTTTGATATCATAAAGTTGCAGCCAGAGCTCCATAACTGCAAATTAATTACTGACTGTCGCTGTATTTCTGCTGAGTGCTCTGCTTGAGGGAGAGAGATAAGTCTCACACTCATTCTATGCAGCCTTTGCGAAGTAAGGCCCTGTAATGGGTACGTCACGCCATAGGGCATACGGACGATATCTCGATGCTTTCTGAAAAAAGGAAATTTGGTTCTTTTAGATACGTTTTAATAAAAAGAAAGTTGCTGCTCTTACTTTGGCATAAGCCTATTGATAACTGTCATGAAGGAGAGATTTATTCTGTTCCTGGTGGAAAAACTATGGGTAATGTATATACTGCAAAGAAAATGCCTTTTTAGAGAGATTTTGCTGGCTTCTGGAAGTAATATCTGTGTTGATACCACAGTATATTAATTGGAAACGGGAGAATTTTACTTGCTAACGGGTTCCTATTACCTGGGATGTTGTAATGGGGTGAGGGTAGGCGGCCGACGTTTGAAGTTAACGAAAATCAGTACCCTGCTCGATAAGTTAACATGGAGACAGCTTGGACGGTCTGCCTTTTCGCTACAACCGGCTTCCTCCCTTGTTTCCATATACTCACAGTTATTTTTCATATACCCATGTTTCTTCAGTTTCATGGAACTCTTCTTCCTGATAAGATGACATTAGGCCACTACTGAAGACGCCTTTCGATACCAGAAAAAACGATTTTTAATATTTAATTATTAATAATAGTTTTAAATTAGCTGTTATAATTTACGTTTGTGAATAATTCATTTTTCTTCTCCTCCTCTTTAAACGCTACAGTTTTTGTGGAACTTGACTTTCAGTACACTCCGTCTCAATTCTCTCCGGTCTCTCGCCTTTGCATGCCAATTTCTTGTTCCAATTATCTTCAGATCCTCTTCAACATCATCAGTGTTTCTTTTCTACGATCTTCCTCTTTTCCTTATTTCTTTCATCCTGACAGTCATTGTTTTTGGCATCTTTTCTTTATTCGTCCCTTCAGAATGTCCAGACCATCTGATAAATTTTAAAGTGCGTGCCCTTCGTAATGCATCATTTTTATCTTTATTTATTCTCATTCTCCAGCGGTCTTCTTCTTCTTTTATTGGACCATAAATTGTTCTTATAGTATTCCTTTCGAATACTCTAAGAGCGTTCAATTTAATCACTGCAGGAGAAAACATACTTTTTTAAATGAAGTTTTATGTTGACTCAATAAAGTTTTCTAGAGTTTCCGTATTTTTGTCTTGTGTAATTATTTTATCTCTAAACGTTACCGCTAATTATGCTTTAGGCGTCCGCAAGTTGAGGCGCTTCGCAAAATTGGTGAGCCTTTGTGAAAGGGTCCGCTATACCAGAAAGTGTGAGAAACGGTGGGTTTCTCCATGTTGTAGGCGAAATTCCATTCGAGAGTTTGTTAGATATGTCTGTTAGCTATTCTGTCTTATACACTCTCTCTTACTACTGCGGCTGTTAGCTTGAATTAACCCTTGTAGGCATTGGGTTTCTATATGTACCACCAGTTTCAGTACACAGAAATTCTACGTTCTACCCACAGAGTCTATGTGTTTTATGGTTATATGCTCAAACAGTGATTATTCCCTGCAAAGCATTAACTGGCTGGTTTTTATAACTGCGACGAAGTTTACTGCGCGGTGCGGACTGGACTTTGAAATATAATTCAGGTTAACCGTAGTCTTTAGGGGGTTAAGCAGTGTAAAAATAAATTAACGGGAGCATGAAGAGTGGTGGTAGTGATGAATAATCGTGAATTTCAGGGGAGTGTACCAGCTCAGAGTATCATGTTTTTGTGTTTTGTGTAAACACGTCCTATCATTACAAAAATAAACAGTCAGGGGTAAAGGTGATGTTGTGTTTTAAAATGTGTGATCGGCAAACGCATCACGTAGTATGTAATTGATACGGTGACCTATTAACCTTTAGTTAACGGCTTTGGTTACAGCAAAGAGAACAAATTTTTTTTTACAATCTGATACCCAGACTCACAGTTGTAGGTCATGATGCAGGGATATTACTGTTATAATACAGACTCAAGGTCTGTTTCATTGTCACAGAACGTGCGGCGCTTTAATGCAAAGCCAGCGCGGAAATGTGAAACTACAGCGTGCGTATAAAGCTGGTGGTAGGAACTAAAGCTAGTTTATGACACTGAATAGCCTTAAAATACAGAAGAAGAGACAAATGTCCCTACTGTGAATATACATGGTTTACTGCAGAGTGCTACAAAGAGAGTTATGGGCAAATGAACGAAGGAGAACATGGAGTTACGCGGGTGTAGTTCTTTGAAGGTAATCAGTAGCACTGGCAATAACACCTGTAAGTGCTTGTTTCTGGTTATCAGCTGAGCACAAGATAAGGGATGGGGTATAGAGGGTAAAAGATAAAACTAACGTGAATTTGGAAGTTACGGAACCCTGTTATGCAAGGAAATAGAACAATCTGTATACTATTGTCTGCTTCGTCTTAAATAGTGGTTCAATGTGCCATACAACAGAAGAGATTAGTGAACGCACATTTCTTTCAGAAACATATTACTGCAAGACACTGCACTTTGACAGACACATTTATGATCACTTCCCGTGGCCCAAACAATACTTCCCCCTGCCCCCCCCCCCCGCCAAACTTTGCTGCTCATTCGTAATAAAAGAAAACTATGAAATGTTGTTTGTGTAGGTAAATCGTGACGTAATTTTTGTTGTATTATCAGTGAAAATGAATTGTATGAGAGCGGAAAGTAACCGAGGAGGACAGGAACATGACTGTGATGATGATGATGATGATGATGATAAAGGTAAAGGTAAAGCAGTCCCATTACAGGCCTGGACAGGCCCAGAGGGTTCCAGGAAGTTAAGGTTCCCAAATTTCGTGACAACGGAACAGGATGGTGGTAGGTTGTCAGCCTTACGCACCGGCCGCCTTTACCCCCAGGAAATACTCTTGGTGATCATTTATAATAATAATAATAATAATAATACAGAACGTTTCTTTTGTCGCTGACCTGAACGCCGCAGCTGTTACTTAATGTCGCAGCGGATGCAGGCTGTCTGTGCAGTAAATTCTCTTCTCTGATGAGAGATATGAGAAGCGCTCTGTAGTCTTATGTACGTCTTGGCCACTAGGGCTGTTTATTCCTATTTACAGCAACAACGAGGGAATAATAATCATAAAGTCTGAATTGTACACAGTGATGGCTTATGAAATATTCAGTGACACCATATCAACTGCTACTTCGTATTACAATGGTCCCAAATTCAAACGTTTAAGCCAGCTGTGTCTTTGATTTCCTAAGACACATCAGATAGGCCTAAACTGCGAGGTAGTGCCTAGAATTAGACCCAGACGTTTCCTTTCACATACTTTCTAACTGTTCATTCACTAGTCTTCCTATCATTCGACGGTACGTAGTATGAGCTGCTGATGTGATCGTTGAACCATACAAAATACTCTTCTCTAGTCAGGTTAGTAACGAGTGCGCACTGTGTTATATAGAGTGGGTTTCCAGCCTTCCTGCTTAGTTAAATATCATAAGGAATGCAGTGATGCAGAGTATGTTGCTCGATTTCTAATTATATATGTATATACAGGGTGTCCCAGGAGGAAAGGACCTAACTTCGGGAGAGTGTTCCTTAGGTCAAACTGTACCGATATAACCTAAAACACCTATATCCAAAGTTCAATGGTTACGGAGTTATTGGCCAGAGAAAAGTGTGGACTTCTTTGGTGTCTGCGTAATATACTCTGTCCATGACGACATCCGCTTGACCTTCAACGCGACAATCCTACAGTAGCTGCGTTCCTACGTTATCGCAAGATGAAGCGCACAGCGACGACCTTGGCTACTCTACAGATGTTCGGAGTGTATAGTGTTTGGAAGTCAGTGGACAACTATGACACGTGTGCGAGTGTTTTTGTAGTTCTATTTAATGGCTTTATGTCACTCAC
>Ga0123355_10022795_pt1 | contig 10039 bp, 6 predicted proteins | sample TergutEmb28metaG_3_FD_89872 | JGI IMG/M metagenome (GOLD analysis project Ga0123355, IMG submission 89872) | Embiratermes neotenicus P1 segment gut microbial communities from Petit-Saut dam, French Guiana - Emb289 P1 | ecosystem: Host-associated > Arthropoda: Insects > Digestive system > Gut ...
ATGGTGTTGCAAGATATTTCCATATTCAGCAGAGTATGATGGATGGTTTGCTTCGTATTACTGAGTTTTTCGTGAGTTAGGGTGCGTTGTGCTGAAATAGCGTTTTAGGGCTATCGTTAATACAGGCGTTTGGATGGTGGGGTTGATACAACCACACATTACAAACGCTCTTTTTTCATTAGAAACAAAATTCATCTATCTGCACCCAGCCCAAATGACGGGCATATAGGTGTTCGCTCAAACCTAACACTGATTATGTATCAAAAAAGTTGTTGACATTGACGTCGCGTCAACCGTTATCCTTCGAAGGAGAGGAGAGACAAGCATGGATCTACAAACCATTAGTCAAGTGTCCAAGCAGTTTGGCATCTCGCCCCGGACGCTGCGTTACTATGAACAAATGGGGTTAATCGTACCGACAAGGAAGGAGGATTCCAATTACCGCGAGTATGAGAGTGCAATGCTTTTGCGGCTACGTCAAATTATTATCTTGCGGAAGCTTAGAATACCGCTTAAACAAATTGCGGTAATTTTGCAGAGTGACAACGCGTTGGTAGCCATTGAATCGTTCGAGCACAACCTTGCGGAGATAGAGGATGAAATCACCTCTTTGTCTACCATACGTGATGTTATTCGTTCCTTTATAACGCAGTTAAAGCTAAATAATGAAAAACCGATGCTGCTGGACGATGAAAGCCTGTTGGAAATTATAGATTCCTTGACTGTCTCTAAAATCAATTTCAAGGAGGAAAAGACCATGGATGATTTGGGTAAGGCAATTGAAAAGGTTAATAAAATAACCGACAAGGATGTGCGCATTTTATATTTACCGCCTACAGCAGTGGCGGCGGCTCATTATATAGGAGAAAACCCCGAGGACGGCGCGAGCCGTATGATGGATGCGTTTATTAAGGAATCTAATCTGGAAAAGGTACATCCTGCTGCACGCCAATATGGATTCAACTGCCCGAATCCCGGCGTTCGCGAAGATGGGTTGTATGGTTACGAATTTTGGGTAACAATCCCGGACGAAATGGATGTTCCTGCGCCGCTGGAAAAGAAATTTTTCCAAGGAGGACTATACGCCGCATACATGATATTTCCCGAAGATTTGGCCGGCACAGGCTGGCACCGCTTAATTACTTGGGCGTATGACAGTACGCAATGGACACCCATCACAGATGAGTCTGGTAATTTAGCCGGCTCACAAGAAAATATGAATGACCTACTGGAAGAGCATCTCAACTATTTTAGCTGGGGGGCAAACAAAGATTTCCACCAGTTTGATTTACTTTTGCCGATAAAGAAAAGAGAATAGTGTTAGAAGGAGTTTGAAATGAGCGATACGAACTGGAAAACTCTATACGGCAGAGGAAAACATAGCCGTCCCGGTGTAAACGAAGTCATGGCATTCTTGCCTAAAGATGTCGGCATGTTATACCATAAATTCTCAACCTACCTTTCGCGTGAGTTTGGTGTAGGGTGCAAACCGCCAACTTACACCGAAGCTGCCGGATGGGTTTTTACGTTTGGGCTTTATAATATTAATTTGTTAAACCGCGTGACCATAGAGGACGGTGCGTTTGCTGTGCAGGGACTGCGAGTACATGATGAAAATAGCTACGATGAAGCAATTAAGCTGGCGGCATCTTTGTACGGCGATTACAGAGAACGTTTTGACCGAGAAGTGGTGGCTATAAAGGAAAAACAAAAGCAAAATACCAAAAGGCGACTAGAACGAGAAAAACTCGAAATGGAAACAATAATAAAAACAATCGACAAATCACAGTTGAACAAATATCGCTGGTCGCCAAAGCTTTCGCGACAGATTCTAATTAGATTGTATAAAAGTGATGCACAAGGTTTTCAAGATGAAGAATTAGTGGACGAGGTGGGCTTCACGTTATACGCCCGATGTCTACAGGGACGTGAAGAAGGTAAAATCAAGGATAGCGGAAAACTAAAATGCCACAATTGCGGTGATATTTTGCAAGCGGCAGGAAAAGGGTTGTTATTGGAATGCACCTGTGGTCGCTTGTATATATATCGTGATTACCGAAGGTCATTCCGTGAAGAAAATATGCCATTTGGCGCAGCACAGGCAATTTTTAGTGCGTTTGTTGACGATTGGGAACGAGCAAAAGGATACCCAGTTAAAATGCGCTTAATTGACAACTTGATTCATGAATTTCATATGAACTTAAACAGCGGAGTCAAGGGGCGTTTTGTGGGAATTAATTTGATTGAGGGCACCAAAAAACAAATTGCTGACGTGATTCTTAATTTGGCATACGGAGATAGCAGCATAAAACAAGCATTTGCCGAAAATGCAAATGCTAATATGAATAAATTCCGTACTAAATAAATGCAAAAAAAAATGAGTTGCAAAAATAAAATCAACTGGTACGAAAATCGTACCAGTTGATTTTATTTTTGCAACTATTGCCAATACGCCGAAAAAAAATTACAATATATGTTAAGGAGTGATACTATGAAAACATATAATCAAAACGCATCCGCCGCTCGTTTCTTGCTTGGCGGCATCGGAACCGGAAATATATCATTGGACCAAAATGCACGGCTGTGCGATTTTGAACTTTGGAACCTGCCGAACAAGGGCTTTCGCAGCCCATACACATTTTTTGCTGTGCGTACTGCAACCGCGTGCGGGGATGTGCGCGTTAAAGCATTGGAATCGCAGCTTGCGCCGCCGTACACAAACTCTCATGGGGCCAATGCATGGGATATTGGCGGGCTTCCGCGCTTTCGCAATTCGCAAATGCAGGGCAATTACCCTTTTGTAAATTTCACATTGACAGACTCTTACATGCCAATTGAAGCAAAGCTGGAGGCGTTTACCCCGCTTATTCCCCTTGAAACAGATGATTCTTCCCTGCCTGTGGCTTCGCTTAAATATACTATAAAAAATATTTCGGACAAGCCGCTTACGGTAAGCGTGGCGGGCAGTATGTCCAATTTGTGCGATTTGAAGGGGCATGATATTTGGACAAACCCGTTTTACGAACATGCAAGCGTTAACAAATATGTAGAAGAAGGGAATCTGCGTGGCATACATTTCCTAACCGGTGGCAACACCGAAAAGGACTTGGATTATTTTGAAATGGCAATGCTTACACCAGAAACACAGAATGTAACCCACATAGACCTGTGGAGTACTGCCGCGTGGTGGGACGGCCATCAAGATTTTTGGAACGATTTTATGGAAGATGGCGAGCTTACCCCGGGCCGCAATGTAGACGGGCGTGGCAACACAATGCATACAACGAAGATACCAGTGGCATCTGTTTGTGTGAAAAAGGAAATTGCCCCCGGCCAAGAGGCCGAATTCGAGTTTATATTGAGCTGGTACCGCCCCAACCGTGCGTTTACGTGGCACCAGCACCTTCCCGTTGATTGTAGTAGTGACGAGTGTTGCTGTAAGCCAGCGCGTTCGGCAACTATTCGCAACTACTACGCAAAATTTGGCCCGCCGCTAAAAACCGCAAAATATTTCTTGGATAATAAGCCGCGGCTGGAAGCCGACAGCCGTCTTTTTGCCAACGCGCTTATGACAGGCACATTGCCGCACTACGCGTTGGAAGCGGTATCTGCCAATATAACCGTAATACGAAGCACAACATGCTTCCGTGTGGAAGATGGCACGTTTTTTGGTTTCGAAGGTTGCTTCAATACGCAAGGCTGCTGCGACGGCAATTGTTCCCATGTATGGAACTACACGCAAACCATGGCGTATCTTTTCCCGGACTTGGAACGTAGTATGCGCGAGACAGAATTCCTTACGGAAACAGAAGATGACGGCAAAATGCATTTCCGCGCCATGCAATATTTGAATGACCGCAAGCACGGCTATTCTGCCGCAACAGACGGGCAGCTTGGCACAATTATTCGCCTGTACCGCGATTGGAAGCTGTGCGGGGACGACGCGTTTATCAAAAAACTTTGGCCGCAGGCAAAACTGGCGTTGGAATATGCATTTACCCATTGGGATATGGATGGCGACGGTGTAATGGAAGGCGAACAGCACAACACCTACGATATTGAGTTTTATGGCGCAAGCAGTATGCTAAACTCTATTTACTACGCGGCTTTGCGTGCCGGGGAAGAAATTGCAAACTATTTGAATGACACCGCATCTGCGCAAAAGTATTCTGAAATATGGCAAAAAGGTGCTAAAAAACTTGACGAGCTTACCTTCAACGGCGAATTTTATGTACAAAATATCGAAGATGTAAACGAATACAAATACCAGTACGGCAAGGGCTGTCTTGCAGACCAGCTTTTTGGCCAGCAGCTTGCGCACGCTTGCGGGCTGGGTTATGTATTGAACGAAAAAAATGTCAAAAGCGCGGTGCATTCTATTTTTAGGCACAATTTCCGCGAAGGTTTTCACGATTTTGCAAATGTGCAGCGCACCTACGCTCTTGGCGATGAAAGTGGCCTATTGCTGTGTAGCTGGCCCAATGGCGGCCGCCCGCAAATACCGTTTGTATACAGTGACGAAGTGTGGACAGGCATAGAGTACCAAGTGGCGTCGCACCTAATTTACGAGGGCTTTGTAGCAGAGGGGCTAAAAATAGTGGAGGCCTGCCGCAACCGCCATGACGGCGTTCGCCGCAGCCCTTGGAACGAAGTCGAATGTGGCAACCACTATGCGCGTTCGCTAGCAAGCTACGGGGTGCTGCTGGCACTCACAGGCTTTAACTGCGACGCAGTTGGCAAAAAGCTGACCTTTAGCCCGGCAAATAAAACAGGCGATTTCAGTGCATTCTTCTGTTGCCCGGCCGGGTGGGGCATTTTTCACCGAGAGAACGGAGTTTGCAGAATTGAAACATTGTATGGCGATTTAAGCGAATACGAAATTTGTACAAAATAGGGAGGCACCACCATGAAATTGAAATTTTTGAAAATATGTGTCGCAATAATGCTGGTATCTGTGGTACTTACAGCCTGCGGCCGTGGCCGCAACAACGAAGACGACTTTGTAGACATGCCGCAAGTAGAAACCCCGCAACCACAGCCAGAAGTGCCTCCGCCACCCCCCCGGCCAGACCCAACGCCGGAACCCGCACAGCCGCTGACTGGCATTTCTGTCCCAATAGTAACCGGCTTTGCAGACCTGCACGATGGCAGCAGTTATTTGGTGGATAGAGATGTGGACGGCGAGTATATGGACCCGGGAAACGAAATTTTTATAGGCTGGGACGGTATAGACACATTGTTTGTGCGTGCCGCGTTTATTGACGCAGCAGGTATATCCATTGCCGTGTCTTTGGCAGCTGGAATGCCTGCTGCAGGTGCAGCCAGCCGCACCATAGAAGTGCGCGAACACAGTATTTCGTTCCTTGGCAACGATGAAGGCTTTGTTGAGTGGGCCGGTATTTTGGATGCGGAACTATTGCACTATATTAATTCCCGCGGATATATACATGGCGAAATTGCTATAGATACGGCTTCTGTCAGCGCATTTTTGGGCGACACAGGTGGATATATGCAATTTGAATTTGAACAAGCAGACATGCCTACTGTCCGCTTCCCGATAGTTGGCGGGTTTGAAGACTTTGCACGTGTGCGGGCCACAAGGTTTACCCGCCTTGCGGACGGTAGCCCTTCCGCTACAAACCACATGGTGCAAGCCGCATGGAATGGCAGGGATGTTGCCTTCCTGCGTTTTGTGGTGTATCACCCGCATGGTGTAGCCTACAGTACCCGCCGCGCAAATGATGCCGACTGGCGAGACGATGATATTGTGGAAGTGTTTATGCTGCCAAGTATGCTTGCCAGCAGCGAACAAAATAGAAACAATGCCCGACACTGGGCTTCCAATTCCGAAGATGTGCTTCTTAGCAGAAACAGCAGCGTTATTTTTTCCAACCGCTCTGGTTTTACAGGCAATATGTGGGTGGTGGACTTGGCCGTTCCGCTAGACCAACAAATGCGCGAAGCTATTTACGCAAACGGATATGTAATTGGCGGTATGGCAGTGGTGATAAATTCTGCAGAACAAGAATTTTTGCTTGGTACCACCGGTGAGTTTTGGGATGATGGTACCTTCCTGCGCTTTATGTTTGAAGGTGCGGAGTACACATTGCGAGAAACTACAAGCCCGTTTGAAACCAAGCGCGGCGTTGTAGAAAAGGATAAGTTTTGTGAGCCGTAAGATATGTAATAAAAAGGCCGACTCCGTCAAAGGAGTCGGCCTTTTTTACGCAGGGTTAACATGCACCATGCAGTGCTTAACTTTTGGGAACTCGCGCTCAATTGCGTCGTGTACGTTTTGTGATATGTCGTGGGCTTCTTGCAATGTGAACGACGGGTTTACACAAATTTCAACATCTACATATATTCTGTTGCCGGCAAGGCGCGTTTTTAGCTGGTCAATACCTTCCACTTCGGCCTGTGCAAGAATAACGGTGCGGATTTCTTCCACGGTTTTATCGTCGCAGGCTTTGTCTGTCAGCCTTCCGATTGCGTCTACAAAAATGCTGAACGCCGTTTTCAAAATAAACAGGCAAATTACAATTGCCGCTACAGAGTCCAGAACGGGGAAGCCTATCCTAGCACCTAAAATACCTATTAGACTGCCTATGGACGAAAGGCCGTCGGCGCGGCTATGCACCGCGTCGGCCATTAGTGCGCTGGAGTCTATTTTTTTTGCGATGCTGCGCATGTACCAGTACACGCCCTCTTTTACGCAAATGGAAACTATGGCCGCCACCATTGCCAGTAGGCTGGGTATGCCTATTTCGTTAAAGCAGCCGGATATTATCATTTGCAGGCCGGCCCAGCCAATGCCAATGCCCACTACCGCAATAAGTGCCGCCAAAATTAAAGTTGCAACGCACTCGAACCGCTCGTGGCCGTAGGGGTGGTTTTTGTCCGGCTTTTGGCCTGCAAGTTTGATGCCTACCATGGCCACCACGGTACTGACTAGGTCTGTAAGAGAGTGTACTGCGTCGGCAATCATTGCGGCAGAATTGCCGAATATCCCGGCGCAAAGTTTGAAAATTGACAGGAATACGTTGATGATAATGCTGGTCATGCCTGCCCGCATGGCGATTTGTTCATTCGATTTTTGCATTATGTTACCTCCTATTATTTTCCCGCGGGCATTAAAAAACGCACCTGCGGAACATACTGTCCCGCAGATGCGTATATCATCTGCTGCCACTTTATTGTGGCCCGGCCCCATAAACACAATGTTTATCGCCTGCTCAGTTTAATTTTATTGGTGTACGCATATTATAGCATATGCGGCTGGTGATGTAAATGTGCAAATTTATAACATCACCAGCACAAGCGTACCAATTACCAAACACGCAAGCCCGGCAAGCTGTTTTAGCGACTGCTTTTCCCTTAGGAACACCGCGGCAAACAAAATGTTAAACACGATACTCAGCTTGTCAATGGGAACAATTGCACTAACCGGCCCAATTTGCAACGCACGGAAGAAAAACAGCCACGAGCCGCCCGTAGCCAGCCCCGATAACGCCAAAAACAACCAACTCTTTTTGCTTATTTTAGTAATGCCGCCCTGCTTGCCTGTTAGGAACACAATACCCCAACTGGCTACAAGCACAACAACTACACGTATCGCGTTGCCTAAATCTGCGTCAACATCTGCAATGCCAATTGCGCCAAGTATCGTTACCATACTGGCAAACACGGCCGCAAGTATCCCAAACAGCAGCCAGTTGCCGCCGCCTTCGCTTTTGTTACCAGCTTTGCGCTTTAGCATAATCACCGTGCCGGCAATAATAAACACAATACCTGCCAGTTGCGGTAACCCAAATGGGTCGCCCAGTATCAAAAACGACAGAACAATTGTAAGCACCGTACTGCTTTTTTTAAGCGGCGTAACGCCCGACACTGTCCCAAACTTTAGCGCGTAAAAGAAACACAGCCAAGACGCACCCGTTGCAAGCCCGGAGGAAATCATAAATATCCAAGTGCGCCCGCTTACATTGCCAAGCCCAGCATGGCTCCCAAACCAGAAAACCACAGCCCACGAAAATATCACAATTACGATTGTACGTACAGCCGTCGCCAAATGCGAGTTAACGCCAGTGATGCCTATTTTGGCAAGCACTGCATTAACACCGCCAAACAGCGACGCTAAAATTGCATAAATCAGCCAAGTTTCCATCTACGCAAGCTGTTTTTTGCCGGCGCGGCTACGCAAGAAGAATTTCAATACTTCTACCGCGAAGAGTTGCATGAGTGCAAGCCCGGCAATAATCAGCCAGTGCAGGCCGGTCATAGGCACGATGTCAAACACTTGTGCAAGTGGCGGCCACAGGGCAACACCGGCGGTTACGGCAACCAAAATTATGACGGCAAAGAATACGCCTTTGTTAGTGGTAAAACCGGCCTTGAAAATGGATTGCTGCGTCCTTGTGTTGAAAGTGTCAATGGTAGACGCCCAGCTTAGTGTAAGGAACGCCATTGTTATACCAAGTGGGAAATGCCCGCCATAGCGCAGTGATTCTATTGACAGGCCGCTAAACGGCACAAAATAATCTGCATAAACGTAGCCGCTTGGGGTTGGCAGTACATACGCGCCTAAAACGAACGCGCTCAAAGTCAAAATAGAGAATGTGACGGCACGGGCAAATATAAATAGCCCTACATTTTGTGCAAATACGCCCGAGCCTTTTGGCAACGGCTTACGTTTCATAACGCCCGGTTCCGGCATTTCAAATGCAAGGAAGAACCCGGGGATACCGTCTGCCAGCACGTTTATGAAAAGGATTTGCAATGCTGTAATAGTGGTGCGCCCTATCAGCAACATACCTACAAGCAGTACAAATATTTCTGCAAAGTTTACGCCCAGCAGGAACTGGATTGTTTTGCGGATATTATCATAGGAAGTGCGCCCTTCGGCTATGGCGTCAACTATTGTGGCAAAGTTATCGTCCGTGATTACCATATCCGCCGCGTTTTTGGAAACTTCTGTGCCTGTAATGCCCATTGCCGCGCCTACGTCGGCGGCTTTTAGTGCGGGGGCATCGTTTACACCGTCGCCGGTCATGGTTATAACCGCGTTGTGGGCCTGCCATGCGTGTACTATGCGCAGTTTATCTTCCGGGCTAACCCTTGCGTAAACAGAAATGCCGCGAACTTGGGAAATAAGATCCGTTTCGCTTAAAGTAGATAGTTCCGAGCCTGTCATAGCACGGTCGCCCTCTTGCATTATGCCTATTTCTTTGGCAATGGCCTTTGCGGTAACAACATGGTCGCCGGTTATCATTACTGTTTTAATTCCGGCGTCCCGTGCGCGGGCAACCGCTTCCGCGCTTTCCGGCCTTGGTGGGTCTATCATTCCCACCATTCCGCGGAACTCGTGGCCGGTTTCAAGTTCTTCTATGCTTAAATCTGTAGGTTTTTGTGCATATTTTTTAACGGAAATGGCTATTACGCGCAGGGCTTTTTCTGCAAATGAATCATGAACCGCCGTTGCCCTTTCCAGCAAGCCGGGGGTGGCGTTCCAATCTACCGGGATTCTATCAAACGCGCCTTTTGTAACGGCGATATAGCCATCCTCTGTACGGTGAACGGTTGTCATGCGCTTGCGGCCGCTGTCAAAGGGCAGTTCGTGTATGCGTGGGTATTCCCGCTCTGCCTTTACGCGATCTAGGCCAATGTCGTGCAGTAGGCGTATAATCGCGATTTCTGTAGGGTCGCCAATAGCAATTTCACCCTCGAATGGCGTGGGCGAGCCTTCGTGATATTCGTCAGACACTTCAATGGTTGCGTTACTGCAAGAGGCAAGCAGGCCCACAAGCTTTTTCTGGTCTGCGTTAAGTTCTGTTTTTACAGACGCAGGCTCGTGGTCAATATGCCAAACTTTTTGGATTTTCATTTTGTTGAGAGTAAGCGTACCCGTTTTGTCGGAACAAATTACAGAGGTATTGCCAATGGTTTCGATAGCGGGGATTTTGCGTATGATTGCCTTCTTGGATACCATGTTGAACACGCCATAGGAAAGAATCATGGTAACGATAATCGGCAATGTTTCTGG
>Ga0123355_10022796_pt1 | contig 10039 bp, 6 predicted proteins | sample TergutEmb28metaG_3_FD_89872 | JGI IMG/M metagenome (GOLD analysis project Ga0123355, IMG submission 89872) | Embiratermes neotenicus P1 segment gut microbial communities from Petit-Saut dam, French Guiana - Emb289 P1 | ecosystem: Host-associated > Arthropoda: Insects > Digestive system > Gut ...
AGGGAGTGTTATGTTCCTAGTATTGAAGTTGCTAGTATTCTATATTTGGTGTTGTGACGGCATGCGTTTGGGTGTTCAGGTTATGTCTGCGTGCCTTGTTGATGTGTCTGATGTTCGGAGAGCCTCAACAGAAGTGAACGGCGAAAAATGAGCAGAACTGAATGATGGCTGATCTCTGGTCGTCATCAAAGCAAGATGGTTCACAGGAGTAACATCTGTGTCCTCTGAGGCTAGAGGGAAATCGTGTGGTCTGAAGATGTTCTTGTCACAAGGAAAGTGGCCTGTCGCTCGGAAACCTTAAGCCGCTATCTCGCCTGTTGCAGCTCGCTTGTATGCATTGCCGAATTTTTCGCCAATTTGGTAGACGGTGACGACTCGCCCACCCCAGGTTTGAACGGAGCTATATTTCAGTTTCTTCGGAGTAGAATGTCTGCAGGGGCTTCGTGAAAGCCTTATCCAAGGGCTGCATTTTGTGGCTGTTATGAGGTGGGAGGCAATTGATGTCAACATTTTGAATGAAGTCATCCCGTTGTATTATCTGAATATTTACTTTATTACAATATGTTTCCGTCAACACAACTAACATTTAAATATAACATTAATGCAACATGTTTCGACTTGTGACAGCCATCATCAGGTTCAGCCTGATGATGACTGTCACAAGTCGAAACATGTTGCATTAATGTTATACTTAAATGTTAGTTATGTTGACGGAAACATATTGTAATAAAGTAAATATATGATGTCAACATGTTTCTCTCGAGCTAAGTTAATGACCTCCATATTCGTTGTTTATGAATAGTGCCCGTCCGGTACTAAGATACCAAGATCTTATTTTGTTCGCGTTGTATGTTTGATGAAATGAAGAAACCACTGAGTGAAAATCTAGCTCTGCATCCACCACGAGGAAGGGCGCGCGCGGACCGATTCAGGCAATGTGTCATTCATCAATTCTGGTTTCATATATTTTCTTAGAAATACAAGTAATGGAGGAATGAAGTGTCCAGTTGGACTCATACAGTTGACTGTCACAAGAGATCCCCGTTCTGCGGATTGAACAGGAGATACCTGACGATTGCCTTTCAATCCTAATATTTTCTTGTGTTTATGCTGTACAATAGTGATGCCGGTTTAGTCGCAATTGTAAAGTCTTGCAGGATTATGTTGAATGGTGTACGTAGCGAATTCATATATTAAAAAAAAAACTGAGCTACTGATTCAGGAGTGAAACCCCTCACTCTTGAGAGTGAAGACCTTCAGGGGTTGTCACTGAAGTTTCTTGATGACGAAGTAGGAAATTTTTTAATCACTTACTTCCAACCTTTCCATTTCTCTTGCAAAATTAGTTTTTAATTCCGTTTCTTACGGCAAGTTGGTAAGCGAGATGCATGACATCTGCCATTGTCACGCCAAAAATCTTTCTCCCCATCAAAAGACAGTGCTCAGCCAGATCATTTTCAACTTCACACTGAAGAATTTACTTCCTATCCAGTTTTGTTTTTATTGCTTCACTTGAGCTTCTCTGCCGGTCTTTAACGCAACGCTATAGTTTTGTTTGTGTTATGTTGAAAACTCTGGACGCTTAGTAGCTGCCCATTTCCTTGTTCCTCATAGCCTCAATAGCTGCCTTCATCTTTCGGGGTCCTACTTTTTCCATCGAGTCGCCTGTAACATTATATAGCCCAGAAGCAATAATTCACAAGGTACTGACTTTCTAATATGGGGAGCCCCATATTAGGCTCTACAAATCTCCACATAATAGGCGAAAACAGGTTCTCGAGAAAGTGGGTGAATAAAACAGAAGGACCTAAGCAAGGGTTTAAGGTTACACTTAACAGAGAACTGAGCACTAAACACATTCAGAAAAATAGCTTACCTTCAACTGCTTATGAGTCACTGTTTAGGGATAAGCAAAAATTTCACAGCCCACCAAAACAAAGACACAGTCAGTACTGAAGTCTTGAGCGAATGACAGTTTGTAATGTGATTACAATTAATAACCTCATCTGCTTAACGATTTACGTTCTTAAGCACAGAGCGCAGCACCTCCAGGTATGAAATAATGCACTTCTCTAAATTAGGAAACCTCCTCACAGTAGGCGACTTTCCCCTACTGAATTAGTATGTACATAATTTCCACCAATGCGTATTTTCTGTACATTTTAAAAAGTACATAAAATTTTGTTTAGAATTTATATGTGTACTTATGATTACATACATACATACAAACATACACATGCATACGCACATGCATACATACATACATAATACATACATACGTACATATGTACATACACACACACACACGCATGCACGCGCACGCGCGCGCGCGCACACACACACACACACACACGGCATGTATCCAACTGAAATTATTCATTGAATATCATCTGCAAATCGCGAGGTAAACGTGGGTTGTTCGCACAGTCCTTGCGTTATTTAACGTTCTTTAAAGAAATTGACTAAAGCATATTTCATAATTTTTGAACAGCTCAAGCAACAAGATATTTTTGTTTCCTGTATTAAATGGAGCTGTTGCTTCAGAGTTTCGCACAGTCGCCATGTTGTTGTTAGTGATGACGTACCTTTAATCCTTTAAACGCCGGGTTAAATCTCATCTGCCATTTGCTGGCATTATTAGGAGCTCACCATATTCTCCACATTAGCAGGATAAGGGTTAAACGTGCTTCCTTGAGGTGGTTTCTAGCGACGTCCTGCTCATGCTACTAAATTTCATGAAAGTCGTCATTTTGTTCATAAGTTACTACGGAGTAAACACGTGGAATTTTTTTATAGGCGTATGTCTCATCTTAAAATCAGTACCGCGGTCAAAACTGGGCGCTAGAGCTGTCTAGCAATGGCGTTATTGGACTGCTAATTTCATGGGATTATCTTTTAGTTCGAAATGCGGATTTAGAGATGAGCTGGCTTGAATGGATAGAGGATGCATTTCATTATGAGTCACTCTGTGACCATCTTTTTTCTGTCTGGCTAGGCGTCTGTGCGTCCGGTACGCTTTACAGACACTGGTTCATTGCTGAGATGTATCCGGAGAATCCAATATCGCTTAACAAAGGATTTTCCTGATCTCTTTGTCTGCAGCCATTTCTTATCTTTTGTCCTGGTACATTTCTCTGGTCTTCATCTCTTAGGATTATTTTACCTGTCTGCTTTCAACATACTCTTTTCCTTCTTATGCTTGAGGTGTCGAATTAGTTAAGCTCTGTATACGATTGTGAGTAACATTTTCCATAACTGATATGAATCGAAAACGGTAAAGTGATTAGGCTAAGAGCAGGACCACTTGGAATCAAGTTGCAATTCGTCGCAGGTGCAAGATATTTTCTCTTCTCAAAATGGTTTAAATATGGGCCCCATCCAACATCTTATTCAGTTGATGAAGAGGGATATTCCACCCTGTGTTCTTGATAGAGCATGCTCTCCATAAGGCCTTTTCAATTTTTCGTAAGTTTCTGTTGCGTTTTCATTAAGTTTGACACCAAATTTGATCGCGCAACGCTGCTCGAGATTTCGTTTCTCCATTTTCGTAACGCGTCACTACTGTAGACACTTACACAACTCGCTGTCAAATCAGACGTGTTAATGCTATCCAGTTGACACTTGCACTGATCATCAAGTAAGAATGTATGTCTCGGCTGGTGTCTGAGGTGTGGATACAGCATTGCCAGTTGTCGAGCCACGCATTCAGTGTCATTACTTTCCTGACGCACAACGTACATGTCCGCCCATTTCATTCTTCTTGATTTGATCACCCGAATAATGTTTGGTGAGGAGTATATATCCTTAAGCATCTCATTATGGTGTTTTATCCATTATGCTGTTACTTCGTACCTCTAAGGACCAAATATTCACCTCAGCACCCTATTCTCAAACATCATTAGCCTACGCTTCTCCCTCATTGTGGGTGACCAAGTTTCACGCCCACAAAAAACATAGGGCAAAATTATAGTTCCGTATATCTTGATCTATATGTTTTTGGATAACAGACTAGTAAACATAAGATTCTGCACCGATTGATAGCAAGTATTCCCTGACTTAAATCTGCTCTTAATTTTCTTCTGAATAGAATTTGATTCGTTAAGGTTGTTCCCAAATATTTGAAGTGTTCTGCCTGTTCAAAGAAACTATTATCAGTTTTTATACTGACTCGTTCTGCGTTCTGATCTCGAGACATGACCATGTACTTAGTTTTATCAGTGTTTACTTTAGTACAATCTCCTTACTAGCAACTACTAAAGCTTCTGTGTTTTTTTATAGTATGTACGCTTCCTCCCAATATATTAACATCATAAGCATAAACTGGAAACTGCTGTGTGCCATTTAAATTTCAAGCCATCCTGGTTTACCTGAAAACCCCTAATGGCATACTCTGAAGCTAAGTTGAAAAGCAGTGGCGATTAACCGTCTCCTTTTTTCAATCCATTCTTGTTAGGAACCATGTCAGAAAAGTGTATGTCTACCCGAACTCTGCTTTAGGTTTCATTCAGACACACTTTTATTAGCCTATACAGTTTCATGGGGATACCAAACTCAATGAGAATATTACATAAAACCTCTCTCCTAAATAAATCATAAGCTGATGCTCTACTTAATTTTTTTCCCATTTGTTCTCAAGCATTTGACGATCGCAGAATATATTGTCAGTAGTTGACCTGTTGCGTCGAAATCCACATTGATGATCCCCAGTAATGTCTTTTGCATATGGAGTTAATATTGAGAGCAGGATGCCGGATTTTGTATGTAGTTACCAAAGAGATGTGCGTCTATAATTAATACAGTCTGTTTTATCACAGTTCTCATAAACAGGTACAGTACATTGATGGACTCCTTTCACTCCTAAGGCAATTCTTTTTTGTTCCAAATAAAATTAATAAATGTGTGAATCTCAAAGTGAATTGTTCTACCCCCTGTTTTAATCAGTTCTGCAGGGATTTGATCAGTACATGATGATTTGTGTCTTTTTAGCTTTTCAAGAGCCTTCTCAACCTCAATGGCACACGTCTCAGGCAGTATCAGTTCTGCTGTATGTATTTCTGTCTGCCTAACATCGTTAACCCCATTGACATCGAACAGCTGAGAGAAATGACTCCTCCACGTAGCCAAAATACTGTGGATGTCTGTAACCAAATCACCCTTCTCATCCCTTACTCTATTAGTTCTAGGCTGGTAAACCTTCATAAAGTCATTGATGCTCCTTTACAAGTCTACGATATTTTTTTAACTTACTGTTAGTTTCAAGTTCATCAGTTTCAACTTTCAGATGTCCCTTCTATTGGTTCCTGAAATGTCTACTGACTTTAGATCTTGCATTGTTTAGGTTATCTACATTGCTTTGGTTTGGAACCTGTAACCACTGCATTGTAAGCTGCTTCCTTTGATCTAAAAAAAACCTAAACGTTCTTCACCAAACCATTGTTAATGCTGCTTCGATTCATACAGACCTAGACTCCCTTTAGCTGAGGTTTTGATATTCTCTTTAATGTTCTCCCAAGCCCTATGAATGTCTTCGCTATCATTTAAATTCTCCAAAGCTGCCAACATTTTGAGACCTTAATCTGATACTGTTTCCAAACTCCTAGCTCATTTGGCATCTTCAGATTAAATCTTTCTGCGTGACTGCTTGTTTACTTACTGCCAATCTTTCCCTGTCTTTTGCAACCACCGGATAATGATCAGTATCGCAGTCAGCTCCCCTGAAAGATCGTACATCGGATATATTCGAATGCAATTTCCTAACAATATGTGATCAGTCTGGTTTTGAATCTTCCTATCAGGAGGTGCCCAGGTGTGTTTCTGAATGTTTCCGTGCAGCAACTTCGTGCATTTAATAATCCTAGTTTTTGATATGACAAAATTTACAATTCTATACCCTTGTCTTTATTATCCTGATGTAGACTGTCGTTCCCAATTGTCGATTTAAAAGCTCTCTTTCTCCCCGGTTTTGCATTAAAACCTCCTAGCAGAATTTTCGTGCAGTATTTAAGGAGAATGATCGAAAAACCTGGTCTAATTCCTCATAAAATCTGTGTTTTGAATCATCACTTTTCTCCTCACTTGTTGCATACACATTCAAAACAATGACATTACACCAGCGACCTCTCAGAACTATATATGATACCCTATCACTAACAAACTCTACCGTATTAACTGCTGATAATATCCTGTGGTGTAGAAAAATCCTGGTCCTAATTGATGATTTTCGTTTCCTTTTCAATAGAATATAATCCCCTACTCTTAGAATGCCCCCTTTGTTCCGCCTAATCTCCTGTACACCTACTAAATCTAATTTATACCTCGCGAATTCCCAGGCCTCTATCGTAAGTGACCCTGACTTATACACATTCCTTACATTCCATGTACCAATCTCGTGGCTCTCTTCCTTCGCTTAGATTGTACAAAAGGATCAGTCCAAGCTCGTGGCAAAAGTTTACGTTTCGTAACAAGGCCAGATTTACAATGCAAAGTTGTTAGCACCTCGCTCAAGCCCCCAAGCTGGAGGACCACCCCTTGTCGGCTGTCCGCGACTGCTTATTCAATACATTTGCAGCTGCCGTCCATATTGGAGGCGGTTCCTCCTTCCGCAACCTGAGGGCGTTGCATGCCTTTATGACAGGAACCCACTTATCATGGGATATCGTACTATATAGAGCAAAAAATGTTGGTTATAGTAACTGGTGTTAATGGACGTTTGTCGTTTATGGTGTTATCTGACCCATAGCTTTCTTTTCATTTGCAGATTAAGGTACAAGGTATGTATTTCAAACCTCTCGGTAACAACCGTGGACGTACATTTAAGTGCTCGTAACGGTACAACGGTTGATAATCAAGCATATATATTTTCATAGCATTTGTTACTAAAAATGGCTCATTAATTAACAGTCTGAAGTTTGGCATAACTTTTGCGGGAAGCGCTCTATATGCAGGAGTATTAATTGCACCACATTCATTTTAAATTATATATATATATATAATAAATTAGAAAATTATTTCGACGTTAGCTTCTCTAGAAAACGTAGCAATGACGTTACATTTGTTGCCAGTACTCTTACGCTTTATTCTAACTCTGTTACTAGGATACGGAGAAAAACTCTCTGAATTACCTGATTTGCATTTTTGGCACAATGAACTGAAGTGATACAAAATGTAATATTTTTTTTCCCAAGTTGCTTACTGGTTCAAACTCGAGGGGGGTTGCCAGCGATCTGCGCATGCGCAGACCATAGATTTGAATGCTTATGCGCGCTGATCTCCTTCATACAAAAATGCATAACATTTGTCAAATTAAACGCAAACTGCAATAACCCAGCGGCATTTGTTAAAATTGTACTATATAAAATCACGTGAAAGTACCTTAATCTATGTATACGGGCGGGCGGTCCAACGTGTAGGGCGATTTTAATACGCGATCGGCAGAAATACGAACGAGCCTAAAAGATCACTCATATATCACTTTTTCGGCTGTACTAATTACAGTATGAAGTAGTTCTACGTACAAAAAATATTAAGACTTCCCTTGCATTTCATCTTTTCGACAGTCCATACATTATCAATATCGGTCTATAACCTACTGTAAAAGAAGTAACGGCACATCGTTTAACACTTTAAAGAACAGTGGTTATGACCGGCACCAACTGCTTTAATATTAACCCTTTGACGCCTAACGACTCCTATAGTGGTCGTACCGCACCGCTAACCTCAAAACGTTGCATTTTATATATTTGTTCAACAAATACAGGTACTGAATATTTTAAACATGGTATATACTCTCCGTTTTTTTCTCCTCAAAATGCAGTTTGTTTCATAATTCTAATATATTTGGTTCCTGTTTTAGTTACATTTTCTATACAGAATGTGAAAAAAATAAAAAAAATAATTCGGGCGCCAAAAGGTTAAGAATCTCCCTGACTAGTACCCAAAGAGGGCATTCATGTATTTCGTATAATTCTCAGAATAAGCTGTGATTATTCCCCTGAACGGCATTAGAGACTTGTCTTTGTAAATGAGACAGAATTTGTTGTCTTCGAGACAGGAACTGAGAATGAGAATTAAATGTCACGTTTATTAAATGTTCTCGATTATCTTCGTGTTATAAAGCATACAAATATGATAGTAACATTTTTACACTGGGTCCTATAGGTAGGTTATATTAGATTAAACAGTTTTGGGGGTTTAGAAAATGATCTTGCGTGACATAAATATTTAACAATATGAGCTTCAAAATAGGTTCCTGTCATCAGATGTTAACTTACTAGTGTGACAAAACACAAGAAGAAGAGATGGGCAGGATATGTAACGAGCATGGAAGAAACTGAAAATGTACACTGAACTGTAGTCGAAAAACCTGTAGGAAAGAAACCACATGGGCTTAGATGGCACAAAGTTAAAATGGCTGTCAAAGAAATAGGATGCATGATATGGACTAGATTCATGTGATTCACAATAGGGAATAGTGGGTGCCTTTTGTGAAACGAATAATTATCCGTCGCCCACCTTCCCCCCCTCCCCCCAAAAAAGGGAGAGGAATGCCCTGACTGTCGGATCAACTGTTACTTCGAAGAAAGACTTTGTGCTGAGAAGTCTGAGACAAAGTCAGTCAATATTTCAGTGCCCCACCAGTTCGAAACTTACAAAGAAACCATACATCAATACTACAACTTTCGTAAAACTGCACAGAGCATTACATATGGTCAGGTAGACTGACACATGATCTCAGGCTTCCGCCGCGAAGTATATGAGAACTGCGTTCTTCTGGGCTGTTACGCAACGAGAAGTGTTAATTACTTACAGACGTTTAGGGACAACCTATCGGTTCCATCTTCAAGGACCTTGAATGTGGGACCGACCTTGAAGATGGAACCGATACGTTGTCCCGAAACGTCCGTAAATATTTACCACTACTCGCTGCATGATAGCCCAGAAGAGCGCAGTTCTCACGTACATTTAGTTGTAAACATTTTATGAAGATAAGGAGGTACAATGAACACATAAGAATGTTGAAAGCTTTTTATGTTACCCAGTGCCACAAACACGGCTATTCAGTTTGAATGCGATATAGAGGGTGCTTCCGCTACGTAAGGATTCTACTAGAATGAACTATATCAAGGGAATGGACAGAGAGAGAAACATCCGAAGCGTTATCAAACCCCATTACAATGAATTTGTGTGCTTTGTTCTTTCATGAATCAAATTACATTATATCACGAATGTACGTAGGTAGGGGGCGAAAGAGGGATGGGCTTATACCACGACGAAACATAGAGAAGAGGATACATATGAATGATCAACTCTATGATCAAAGGGGACATTTATCAAACCGAATTACGAGGCTTCGTTCGTTCCGTCCGTCCGTCGCGTGCACTGGTAACGGTCAGCCTTCATTCAAACGCAAAAGCCTGGCTTTACAGTTTCATATCCTTGCTGATATATACGTTCATTTAATATATAGCACGTTCAAGCATTTCTGACCTCATTGTTGGCGTACTTCTTTGCCGATGAATGAGCCAAGACTTTTCAGTCACTGAGTTGCACTAGTCCAAGTTTTTATGTACGTGTCGAACAGAATCTCGGAGACTTCCGGTTAGATGACTGAGTACTGTGTTAACACAAGACTTTAAAGCACGGTGGTAGCTATAGCTTTATGTTCCACATACATTAATATGACAAGAATTCAGCATTTTACACACACTGAGAATTATGGATATCCCAGAATTCTCAGAATGTATGTCTACCAATACCCTAAACAATAATAATAATAATAATAATATTCAACTGGTCTTCGTAATGAAAACACAGTCTCTTTTACGGGAGATGAAATGAATTTGTGAATCTAATGTAGATAAATTTCATGTTTCAAATGATTAAAAATTCTGTCTGAATCTTAAGAGTGTATATAGTGTTATGTATGTATGTATATATGTATGTATGTATGTATGTATGTATGTATGTATGTATGTATGTATGTATGTATGTATGTATGTATGTATGTATGTATGTATGTATGTATGTATGTATGTATGTA
>Ga0123355_10022797_pt1 | contig 10039 bp, 5 predicted proteins | sample TergutEmb28metaG_3_FD_89872 | JGI IMG/M metagenome (GOLD analysis project Ga0123355, IMG submission 89872) | Embiratermes neotenicus P1 segment gut microbial communities from Petit-Saut dam, French Guiana - Emb289 P1 | ecosystem: Host-associated > Arthropoda: Insects > Digestive system > Gut ...
AACATTCCGTTCAATGAGACCGACAACACCCGGGTGTTCAGCCAGGAGGTGCGCCTGGCCTCCACGGGCAGCGGCCCGTTCCAGTGGATTGGCGGGCTGTTCTATACCGACTTCGAATCCATCTTCAGCGAGTACAACGCCTCGGAAGAGCTCGCCTTCATCTCCACCGGCGGCGCCGCCGCGAATCCAACCGGGATCATTTATCAGGCCTACAACCCTTACCACATCAAGCAGTACGCGATTTTCGGCGAGGGCACGTACGCGTTCACCGACGCCCTGAAGCTGACGGCCGGCGTGCGCGGCTACAAGTTCAACAGCCGCGCGGAGGAAGAGACCTCGGGCTTTGCCACCACCTCGGGCAATGCCGGCAAGACGCTCAATACCTTCACTCAGTCCAACAGCGGCGCGAATCCAAAGCTGACGCTCTCCTACGAGAGCAATCATGAGCTGACCGTGTACGGCACCATCGCCCGCGGCTTCCGTCCCGGCGGCATCAACCAGCAGATTCCCGCAAGCATCTGCACCATCAACACCGAAGCGTACGGTCCCGACAGCATCTGGAACTTCGAGGTAGGCGAGAAGGCCAAGCTGCTGGACAACCGCCTGGTCGTGAACTCAGCCTTCTACTACATTCGCTGGAATGAGGTGCAGCAGATCGTGAATCAGCCCTGCGGCTATCCGCTGACGGAGAACGCCGGCAACGCAGCCTCCTGGGGTCCCGAACTCGAGCTCACGGCGCTGCTCACCCCGGAATGGACGTTCACGTTGAGCGGCACCTACACACGTGCGACGCTGAGATCGGTGAACCCCGCGATCAGCGCGGTGGATCCGGCCCTGGCCCCCGGCCTGCCCATCCTGAACGTCCCCAAGTACACGCAGACCGCCTCGATCAACTACACCCGGCGCGCGTTCGAGGGCTTCGATTTCACCGCACGCCTCAGCAACTCGCTCGTGGGTCCGATGACCGACATCGAATACACCTATGCCACGCTGCCTTCGTACAATCTCGTGGCGCTGCGCTTCGGCCTGGTGGGGAATAAGCTGTCGGCTTATCTGTTCGGCGACAATCTCACCGACAAACGCGCACAGCTCGGCATCAACACGACCGCGTTCGCCTGGACCATCCCGTCGGTGGAACGCGTGGTAACCAATCAGCCGAGGACCATCGGGGTCGACGTCCACTATAAATTCTGAGCGCATGACGAGCCTCGAGAATCTCGGCTACCGGCAGGAGCTGCGCCGCGCGCTCAGCGTGCGGGACCTCGTGGTGTACGGCATGGTGTTCATGGTGCCGATCGCGCCGTTCGGCGTGTTCGGCTTCGTCTTCAAGGACTCGAAAGGCATGGTGGCGCTCGCCTATCTGGTGGGCCTGGTCGGCATGTTCTTCACGGCCATGAGCTATGCCTCCATGTCGCGGGCTTTTCCCGTGGCGGGCTCGCTGTACTCTTACGTCGGGCGCGGGCTGCAGGACGCGGCCGGGTTTCTCGCCGGGTGGTTGATCCTGCTCGACTACATTCTGGTGCCCGCGCTCCTTTATATCTTCAGTATCGTGGCTCTCCGGCCGCTCCTCCCGGCGGTACCCGATCTGGTGTGGCTGGTGTTGTTCGTCGGGTTCAACGCGGTGGTGAATCTCGTGGGTATCCGCCTCACCGCGCGCGTCAATTTCTGCATGCTCGGTTTCGAGATCCTGACTTTGGCGATCTTCATAGTCGCCGGGCTCCTCGCCCTCCATCGGGGACTGGGGGCCGGAGCATTGACGCTGAGCCCGATCTACGACCCCGCGGTGTTCTCGTGGGCCACGGTCGTAGGTGCAACGTCGATCGCGGTGCTGTCGTTTCTCGGCTTCGACGGCATCTCGACGCTCGCGGAGGAAAGTGTCGGCGGCCGCGATGCCGTCGCCCGGGCAACCATCGCGGCGCTGCTCCTGGTCGGTGTGCTGTTCATCGTGCAGACATGGATCGCCGCCGACCTCGCGCGGGGCATGCAGTTCTCCTCGCCGGAGACGGCGTTTTACGAGATCGCCGGGCGCGCGGGCGGCACGCCATTGCGGCTGCTGGTGATCGGTGCAAACATTCTCGCGACCGGCATCGCCAATGCGCTGGCGGCGCAGGCGGCGGTGTCGCGCATCCTCTACGCCATGGCGCGCGACGGCAAGCTGCCGGCAGCGCTGGCGCGGGTTCACCCGCGCTATCAGACGCCCTATGTGAGCACCCTGATCGTGGCCGGCATTTCCGTCGGGATCGGGCTGCTGTTTGCCAGACGGGTCGACGAGCTGACCCGCATCGTCAATTTCGGAGCGCTCAGCGGATTCCTGCTGCTGCACGTGGCGGTGATCAACCACTTCGTGATCCGCGGCGGAAGCCGCGCCTGGTTTAGTCACCTGGTGTCGCCGCTCGCCGGTTTTGCCGTGATCGGCTTCGTGCTTTATGAGATGGATAACGCTGCCAAGATCATGGGGGCCGCGTGGATCGCCGCGGGCATCGTCTATCTGGCCGTGGTGACCCGGTGGCTGAAGAAGCCGGCTGCGATTGAGCTGTGATTTCAGGGAGCACGACATGAGAGCGTTCCTTGGGGTGTGTCTGGCGCTCGCCGCCGCCGTGGCCGGCGCCGAGGAGAGCCCGTCGACCGCCGTCCTGGCGGTCACTCATGTCACCGTGATCGATGCCACCGGCGCGCCACCGCAGGCGGACATGACCGTCATCGTCGCGGACCAGCGCATCGCGGCACTCGGCAAGAGCGCGCAGGTGCGCGCACCCGCGCACGCCACCCTCGTGAATGGCCGCGGCAAGTATCTGATTCCCGGCCTGTGGGACATGCACGTGCACACCGTCTTCGGTGACTGGCTGCCCCGCGACGAACGCGTGGTGCTGCCCTTGTTCGTGGCGAACGGCGTCACGGGCGTGCGCGACATGGGCGGCGAGCTCGACGTGCTCAAGGAATGGCGCACCCGGATCGCGGCCGGGCGCCTGCTGGGTCCGCGCATGTACATCGCCGGTCCCATGCTGGATGGTCCCACGCCGCGCTTTCCGAGCTCGGTGCCGGTGGCGAATGCCGCGGACGGGCGCCGGGCGGTCGATGACCTCCAGGCGCGGGGCGTCGATTTCATCAAGATTCAGTCGCTGATTCCGCGCGATGGGTACTTTGCGGCGGCCGCCGAGGCGAAGAAATCGGGGTTGACCTTCGTCGGACACGTGCCGGATGCGGTACGCGCCTCGGAAGCCTCCAATGCCGGCCAGAAGAGCATCGAGCACTTCACCGGCATCTTCGAAGGGTGCTCCACCATCGAGGATCAGCTCATCACGGGTCCGAAGAGTCTCGGTAGAAACGTCAGCACCTACGACCCCGCCCGTGCCAAGGCGTTGATCGCGCTCATGGCCAGGAACCGGACCTGGCAGGTGCCCACACTGGTGTGGGAGCGCGGCCAATGGCTCATCGACGCTATCGACCTGAGTCACGACCCCTTGACGAAGTACGCGCCGGCGGCGTGGAAGGATCGCACCTGGCCGATGTTCGTGCGCGACATCCTGCACGACATGGATACCGATCCGTTGCCGGTACGCAGAAAGTTCGTGCAGATGGAGCTCGACATGACACTCGCCATGTTCCGCGCCGGCGTGCCGTTCATGGCCGGCACGGACACGGCGGCGGGCGTGCACATCTTCCCCGGCTTCAGCCTGCACGATGAGTTGGCCTTGTTCGTTCGTGCCGGATTGACGCCGCTGCAGGCGTTGCAGACAGCGACCCGCAATCCGGCCGAATTCATGGGCCGTCTGGCCGACCTGGGCACGGTGGAACGGGGCAAGCTCGCCGACCTCGTGCTGCTCGACGCCAATCCGCTCGACGACATTGGCAATACGCGCAGGATCCGCGCCGTCGTGCTGGCGGGGCGTTATCTGGACCGCGCGGCGCTCGACCGGCTGCTGGACGGGGTGGAAAAAGCCGCGGCCGAGCCCGCACCTGCTGCGGGACACGGGGCAACGAAATGACTGTCGGTGCTGCGTGGACCCGAGCGGCGGCGGGCGCCGGGCTGGTGCTCGCCCTCGCCTTGCACGCCGCCGACGCGGACGCCAAGCCGGTGACCGTAGCGGAGCTCCTGTCCGATTCCCCGGCACGCGACTGGCGCAGGCCCGATCCCGATGACACGCTGTACCTCGAGCTGCCTCGCGGACGGGTCGTCATCGAGCTCGCGAGCCGCATTGCGCCTCAGCATGTCGCGAACATCAAGGCGCTCGTGCGGGCGCACTACTTCGATGGCCTGGCGATCGTCCGCGTGCAGGACAATTACGTCGCTCAATGGAACGATCCCGGGCATCACCGCCCGGTTCCGGCGGGTGTGGCTAAGGCGGTGGAGTTCACCGCACCGACGAGTGCCAACGCGCGTTTCCAGCCCCTGCCCGATCGCGATGAGTATGCTCCGGAGGTCGGGTTTCTCGACGGTTTTCCCGCGGCACGCGAGCGGGGCTCGCACGGCGTCTGGCTTGTGCATTGCTACGGTATGGTGGGCGTTGGCCGGGACGATCCGCCCGAGAGCGACGCGACGGAAATGTACGTGGTCATCGGCCACGCACCACGGCAACTCGACCGCAATGTCTCCCTGGTCGGGCGAATCCTGAAGGGCATGGAGCTGCTCTCCAGCCTGCCGCGCGGCAGCGGTGAGATGGGGTTCTATGTGTCCCCGGAACCGCCGGTTCCGATCCGCTCGATGCGCATCGCAGGAGACCTGCCGGAGGCCGAGCGCACCCCGCTCGAGGTGCTGCGCACCGACAGCGCGACGTTCCGCGCGGTGCTCGAGCAACGCCGCGACCGGCGCGAGCCCTGGTTCAAGTTCAATCCCGGCCACATCGACCTGTGCAACGTGCCGCTGCCGGTGCGCCCGCTGCCCGCCGCGGGTCGCTGAGGCCCCGCCGGCTTCCTCGCCGGCCGACTCGTTGACCTCTGCGCCGTCCTGGCCGGGTGCAGCCTCAGCGCCCGAACCGGTAGTTGAGATCGATTCCCACGGTGCGCGGCTGGCTCACCGCCACCCGGTTGTAGGTCGGAAGGTTCACGGCATCCTGGGTAATGTTGTTGAGCAGCGCCCGCTTGTCCGCCACGTTGTTCACGAACAGCACCGCGGACCAGTGCTCGCCCTCGACCCCGGCCCGGATATTGGTCAGGTCGTACGAGGGGAGCGTGTTGGTCGCGAATGTGACGTCCGTGCGACTCCCCACATAAGTGTTGTCGACACGCGCCGTGGCGGCCAGCCCGTTGGCGAGGCCGTGACGGTAGGCGATCGACGCTGACGACGTCCAGCGCGGCACGTCCTGGATGGGCGTCCCGGGAGTGAAGCCCCCGCCGATGAGACTCGAGCTCACCAGCGCCGCGTCCGCGTAGGAGCCGTTGAGCGACACCACGAGATCGGGTACGACGATCGCATCGATTTCGAGCTCACCGCCCTTGACCTCGGCGTCGCCCACGTTGGCCGTGTAGACATAGCCGCAGGATGAGAGCGCGTTCACCTGCTGCACGGCCGACCACTTGGTGTAGTACGCCGAGGCGTTGACGGTCACGCGATGGTCGGCAGTCCGGAACTTCTGACCGAGCTCGTAGGTCCAGACGCTGTCCGACTGGAAGGAGATCGGGCCCGGCACGAAAGACGTGCTGCCGTACTCGGCCATCAGCTGGGCCTCGCACGACAGCGGTCCGGAGGTCGGCACGGGACCGGTGCCGCCGCCCGGGCGGAAGCCCTTCGCCGCCGACGCGTAGGCCAGCAGGTCCCTGTTGAAATCGTAGGAGATTGAGAACTTGGGCGTGACGCCCTGGGCGGTTTCCGAAGTCTGGGTCACGACCGTGGCCGTGAGTGCACCATACTGATTGAGACTGACCGGGGCGTTGTAGTGATAGCGCCGCAATCCCGCGGTAATGGCCAGGGCATCGGTGATGTTGTAAGTGGCCTCGCCGAACACCGATTGCTGGAAGATCGGCATCGGGCTGAAATAGCTGAAGAGATTGTTCGAGCCGAAGATGGGCGCCGCATCCGTCGCCGGGAAAACGATATTCCACGCCGAGTGGAAGTCGCTGTAGAAGTACCCGAGCAGCCATTTGAGCCTCGCGTCGCCCACCGAGGCGATGCGCAGCTCCTGGGTGGTCTGGTGCGAGGGGTTGTACTCCACCGCCCAGGCGGCGCCGATGCCGCCGTCAGCGGGCTCGAATCCCTTCAGTCCCAGCCCCGTGGACCACGACTCCGTCGTGTCCTGCAGCAGCGGCTCATTCCGCGTCCAGTAGGAGGTGGTCGAGCTGATCTCGATGGATCCCGTCCGATACTTGATGGTCAGGGCGCCGAGTGTGAACTCGTCGGAGTAGTTTTCCCGGATGTCGAACGGTTGGTAAAACGCGTCGGTTCCGGGGTTGCTGTCGATGTAGGACAAGCCGCCCGAGGTCATCTTCTGGTAGAAGAAGGACGGCGTGATGCTCAACCCCTCGACGGGCCTGAAGAGGGCGCTGACGCGCACCGTGGTGCGCCCGACATTGTTGACATCGCGGTAAACGGTCTGCACGGGGGCCGCCAGCACATTGCCGCGGACGCAGCCGGTAAAAGTCGGCGCGGCCGCGCACGGTGCCGTCGCCGGCGGGAACTGTCCCGGTGCGGTCACGACCCGGTCGATCCAGCCGGCGTCCTCGGAGTAGGAGCCGACGATGCGCACCGCCCCCAGGCCGGAGCCGAAGGGGAGATTGACCATCGCATTTTCGGCGTGATCGAAACCCCCGTGATCGGTGTCGGCAAGGATCACCTGCGCGGATGCGTCGAAGGCGTCCGGATCGGGTGGATTGGGCACCACCTTGATGGTCCCACCCATGGAACCCGAGCCGTACAAGGTACCCTGCGGCCCGCGCAACACCTCGACGCGGTTGAGATCGTAAAGAGCCGGGGAAATGACGATCTTGCCTTCGTTGCTCGCCGAGGGCGCCGTCAACGGCGTCTCGTCGTAGTAGAACCCGACCGTGGGCGAGTTGCCCCCGACCGAGGCGATCCCGCGCATCTCGAATTCGCCCATGCCGGGTCCGCTCGTGCGCATCGACACGCCGGGGACCGACAGCACGAGGCTGCTCAGGTCCGTGAGGCCCCGGTCCCGAATATCCGCTCCGGAGACGGCCGTGAGGCTCATGGGGGTCGTTTGCACGGTGGATTCCCGCTTTTCCGCCGTGACGATGACCTCCTCGAGCTGCGCCGAGTCGGAACGGGACTGCTGCGCCAGTGCGGGCCCGGCGAGCATCGCTCCCGAAACCAGGACGGAGCCGAAGAGGGTCAGGCACTTGAGTTGGTATGGAAACATGACTCTCCCTCAGAGTGTTCCTCCCCCTCGAAGCCCCAGTCAGTATAGCCAACGCATGACCGCGGCGCGCGGGCGGCTGCGCGTGTCCAACCTGCCCGTCGAGCGTGCAAAGCGGCTTTGGGGAGCCTAAGCTTACAGGCAAGAACACCGCGGCCAGTTGCCGTACTGACATCGATCACCGTCGCGAAGTCGAGATGTCGCTGTCGCTCGAGCCGGCGACGGCTCACGGACGACGACGTGTCAGTCCTGCGCGCCGATCCGCACCACAGGGAGCAGTCTCAATGCACATCAAGACGAAGGCCAAGGGAATGCGCCAGGCCACGGTGGCGCGCGCGGCGAGCGCGCTCGCGCTGCTCGCCGGAATGTTGCCCGGCTTCGCCGTTGCGGGCGCGTCGGACCCGCAGGGACCGTACGCAATCGGACATATGACCATGGTTCTCACGGATCACTCGCGCAACCCCGACGGATCCACGCCCGTCACGACGGCCGGGCGGCCGCTCTACCTCCACCTCTGGTATCCGACGTCGGCTCGGCCCACGCAACCCGTCCGCTATACCTGGAACAATCCCGTCTACAACCAGAATCGCGGCGGTGGCGTATACCCCGGGCTTCCCGATACGCCGGCACTCACCTTCACCGGCAGTACCTCCGCCCACGAGATCGCTGAAGGCGCACCGCTCGCCGCAGGCCGATTTCCGCTGCTCGTCGCGACTCACGGCTTCGAGGTCGCCGCAGCGAAGAACATGCCGGACACGCTCGAGTCGCTCGCGAGTCACGGCTACGTAGTGGCGTCCGTCGAGCACACCGGCGACGACGATGTCTGGTATCAGACTTATTTCATGGAAAACTTCATCGGACTCAAGCTGGGTCCCAATCCGAGCATCTACGCGGCCACCATCCCCGAGCGGGTCAGGGACGTCAGCTTCGTGATCAGCGCCGTCCTTGCCGGCCAGAGCGACCGCTCCGGCGCACCATTCGCCGCGCGGATCGACGCCGGCGAGATCGGCGTGCTGGGCTACTCACTCGGCGGGCAGACTTCACTCGCCACGGTGACCGGCATCAGCGCCCAGGGCCTGCCGGCCGATCGGCGCGTCAAGGCCGCCTTCATGGGAGCGGGAACCAACTACAACCTGCTGTTGAATGCCGCCGATTATGCCAACGCCACCGTGCCGCTCATGTTCTTCGGCAACGACACCGGCATTGCCTACACGAGCTTCAATGCCTTCACGGCAAGCCCGCGGAAATACCGCGTCGACATCGCCGGCTGGAATCACCACGTGGGTGGCTATCAGACGAGCTGGTGTCAGGACATCCACAACTCCCTCGTCGCTGTCAATCCCGCCGTCTTTCCGCAGGTGTTCAGCAATCCTGCCGGCCTCAACCCCGCGGACATCGCGAACTTCGTCTTCGACTCGACCTTCTATTGGAGCTATACCGGACCGTACGAAGACGCGGTCTACAATTTCTGTGACGGCTCGGTCTTCGACGGCGTAAGTGACGCACAGCTGCAGGCGGTCCTGTTCGGCAATCCGCAGATTCTCGCGGCGAAGAGCGCCTTGCAGAGCTCGATGCCGCTCGAGCCCGGGTTGCCGCTTGCCGAGACGACGCGCCTCACGACCGGCTACGCCGTGGCGTTCTTCGACTCCACCCTCAAACATCAGGCCGGCGATCTGCCGGATCTCCACGATCCGCTGGTGCGGGTCGTCAGGGATTGCGAGCACGCACGCTCGCATCCCTTCGATCTCGCACCCGGCGATCAGATCCAGTTCGTGCCGTATGGCGACTCTTACCGCGTGGCAGTGCGCTCCGCTGTCGCTTTGCTGGCGCCCGGTACCACCAAGCTTGCGGTGGCCGGAAATGGCACCGCGCTTCTCAGCTATCCCGGATTCTCGTTCCCGGTACCCGGCACACCCGACCCCGTGACGATGCTGTTCGTGAGCGAGGACGGTGCGATCACCACGCGCACGTCCGGAGACTACACCGGAGTCGATGACAATGGCTCGGCGTGGTACATGCGCGGGCAGCTGCTCCTCACCCATCGCCTGACGATCGGCGCCCTGATGAAAGATCTCGACAGCACGGCGGCCACCGCGGGCGGCGGGGTGTTCGCGACCTACGATGCAGCCAACCAGCGGGTGATCGTGACCTACCTGGGGGTGCCGGCCGCCGGTACGACCGCGCCCAACACGCTGCAGGTGGTGATCTATGCGAGCGGCGAGATCGACCTCACGATCGGAGCGCTCGCCTCAACCGGTCCCAACTACGCCCCTGGCATTCTCGGCACGCTCGGGATCGCCTCCGGCAGCACCCGGGCTACCGACTTCCGTGCGGTGCGGCCAGTCGGTTTCGGCGCGTTGCGCGGCGCTCCGCCGGTCGTGCTGCCGTTCGCCGACGGCGGCGCTATCTACGAGCAGTACGATCAGGGCGTGAGCGGCGCCTGCCCGGCCGACGACGACTGACAACTCATCGCGGGTGCTGCCCAGGCTGTCGGGGTGTCAATGCCTCGCAAGCCTCGCTACGGGTTTGATCGCCCATCGGTAGCCTGGGCGGGACGCTGGCACACTCGCCTCAGACCAAGGTCCCATTGCCGTTGCCCAGGAGATGCGTACGATACACGTTGCGCCGCCCATCGTTGCGCTAACCGAGGCGTGATGGATGTTATCCCCTGGTCCGCTCCTGCCACGCTCCAGCCCAGGATCGCGGTAAGGCCCCCATGCAGGGCCGGGGTT
>Ga0123355_10022799_pt1 | contig 10038 bp, 7 predicted proteins | sample TergutEmb28metaG_3_FD_89872 | JGI IMG/M metagenome (GOLD analysis project Ga0123355, IMG submission 89872) | Embiratermes neotenicus P1 segment gut microbial communities from Petit-Saut dam, French Guiana - Emb289 P1 | ecosystem: Host-associated > Arthropoda: Insects > Digestive system > Gut ...
ATTACCTATCCTTCAATGCGGCTTGGGCCGCGGCAAGACGGGCGATCGGTACGCGGAAGGGGGAACAGGATACGTAGTTCAGTCCTGATCTATGACAGAATTCGATAGACGATGGGTCACCACCGTGTTCGCCGCAGATGCCAAGTTCCAGATCAGGCCGTTCACGGCGTCCGAGTTCTGCCGCTATTTGCACGAGTTTACCGACACCGGTTTGATCCAATCTGGCGAACGGATCAGATTCCAATATTTTTTTTGCATAATACTCGTCCAAAAACTTGCCAGCATCGTCGCGAGAGAAGCCGTAAGTCATCTGCGTCAAGTCATTGGTGCCGAATGAGAAAAACTCGGCGTCTTTCGCAATCTCATCGGCGGTCAAGCAAGCACGGGGGATTTCTATCATGGTACCGACCATGTATTTCATCTCCATGCCGGATTGCGCAATCAGTTCATCAGCCGTCTGGACAACGCAGGCTTTGACGAACTTGAATTCTTTCGCCTCCGCGACGAGCGGGATCATGATCTCCGGGACAATATCCCATTCCGGATGCGCTTTTTGTACGTTGATGGCGGCTTTGATCACGGCCCTTGTCTGCATACGGGCGATTTCAGGATATGTAATAGCCAGCCGGCAACCGCGATGTCCCATCATCGGGTTGACTTCGCGAAGCCTTTCGATGATTGTCTTGATTCGCTCGACTTCTTGGAACTGTGTGTTCGCCAGTGCTGCGATGCCGCTTTCGTCAGTGGGCAAGAACTCATGCAGCGGCGGATCCAGGAACCGAATGGTTACCGGCAATCCTTCCATCGCTGTATATAACGCCTCAAAGTCAGATTGCTGCATCGGTTCGAGTTTTGCCAGTGCCACTTCGCGCTGTTCCACGGTTTCGGCGCAGATCATTTCGCGGATGGCTGGGATTCTGTCTGTCTCGAAGAACATATGCTCAGTACGGCAGAGGCCAATCCCTTCCGCGCCGAACTCGCGCGCAGATATCGCATCTCTCGGCGTGTCGGCGTTTGTGCGGACTTTCAGCTTTTTAAACTGATCGGCCCAGTCCATAATCCGTCCGAACTCACCGCTGATTTGCGCGTCGGTCGTCTGAATCATCTCACCGTATATCTTGCCGGTTGAGCCGTCAAGACTCAGCCAATCACCTTTTTTATAGATATTTCCGCCGAGTTCAAACTCTTCTTTTTCCTCGTTGATGTGAATATCGCCGCAACCCGCGACGCAGCAGGTACCCATTCCGCGGGCAACTACAGCGGCGTGAGAAGTCATTCCGCCCCGTGCCGTCAACACGCCGCGGGCGGAGGCCATACCCTCAATATCCTCCGGAGACGTCTCGAACCGCACCAGGATCACCTTTTCGCCGTTGTCAGTCCATAGCTTCGCGTCCTCCGCTGTGAACACGATTCGACCCGCGCCTGCACCGGGGGAGGCGGCCAATCCGGAACCGATCGGCTTTGCATTTTCCAGTGCTTGCGCGTCAAACTGCGGGTGCAGCAGTGCATCCAGCGATTTTGCGTCAATCATCAACACGGCTTCCGCTTCGGTGAGCGCACCGTCGTCCACAAAGTCACAGGCGATTTTCAGTGCCGCCTGCGCCGTGCGCTTGCCCGACCGGGTCTGAAGCATGAACAGTTTTCTATCCTCGATCGTAAATTCCATGTCCTGCATGTCGCGGTAATGGTCTTCCAAGATGATACAGACCTTGATAAACTCGTCATATAGCTCAGGCATGACGGTTTTCAAATATGATATCGGCTGCGGGGTGCGGATTCCGGCGACCACGTCTTCGCCTTGTGCGTTCAGCAGGAACTCGCCGAAAAGTTTTTTCTCCCCGGTGGCAGGGTTGCGTGTGAAAGCCACGCCGGTGCCGGATGTTTCACCTAGGTTGCCGAACACCATTTCTTGCACCGTGACGCCGGTGCCCCAGTCTCCTGGGATATCGTTCATCCGCCGGTAAATCATTGCGCGCGGATTATTCCAAGACCGGAACACGGCCGTGACCGCGCCGATAAGCTGCTCTTCCGGATCTTTGGGGAAATCCGCACCGGTTTTCAGTTTGTATTCGGCTTTAAATTGGTTGGAGAGTGTTTCCAAATCCGCTGCGAGCAGATCGGTATCTTCCGTCACGCCTTTTTTTGTTTTCATTTTATCAAGCAGTTCGTCAAAGCTTTTTTTGCCGACTTCCATGACGACATCTGCGTACATTTGTATAAATCGGCGATAGCAGTCATAGGCCCATCTCGGATTCCCACTTTTTTCAGCGATGGCTTTGACAACGTCATCGTTTAAACCAAGGTTAAGTATCGTATCCATCATGCCCGGCATCGATACGCGTCCGCCGGATCTCACAGAGACAAGCAGCGGATTGTGTGAGTCGCCGAACTTTTTGCCGGTAATCTCCTCCAGAGATTTGATATTTTGCAATATCTCGCCCCGGATTTCATTGCAGATTATTTCGCCGTCGGCGAAATACTTTATACATGCCTCAGTGGTGACCGTAAATCCTTGCGGAACGGGAAGACCAAGATTAGTCATCTCTGCCAGATTTGCGCCCTTTCCGCCTAAAAGCGCTTTCATCGTGCCGTTGCCTTCTGAAAATTTATATACATATTTATTGCTCACGGATCAATCAAGCCTCCCTATAAACCCTTCCTGTTTAACCAAATTCAACCCCCAGAATTGTCACTATTGAAAGACATTTCGGGAGTTGAACAAATACGTTGCGTAATTATATCATTGCCGGTGGCATTTTGCAAGAAAAATTCGGTAACGAAGGCGTTGCATTTTTTGTCTGTTTTGCCTATAGGAGAACGCTATGGCTGTGCTGAAAATTCATTGCAGCGTCTGGAATATTGCGTCGTGTTTATGAATGGACACGCACACGATGTCTCTCTGTAAGGCTGTCATATCAAAACCTATTTCCCTACGCAGAATCTTTCAAAAATCCGATCCGTCGCGTCGGCGCGCAGATTCTTGCCAGTCAGCTCCCCAATCGCCGCCCGTGCAGATTCTATTTCCGTCAACACAGCATCCGGTGTTATCGCGTCGGTGATCGCCGCAATCGCGCGACTTATCCCGTCCCGCGCCCGTAAAATCGCGTCGGCTTGACGTACGTTTGTGATGAGCCCGCCTTGCGATGGTGCGGCAAGATCCGGAAACTGCGCGCGTACTTTTTTGCGCAAATCATCAACCCCCGCGCCGGTCAGGGCGGAGACATAACAGAAATCAAACCCAAGTTCCGCAAGTTCTGTATCAGAGAGTTCGCCCGGCAAGTCTGATTTGTTCACCACAGCAATCTGTGCGACATCAGCTGGGATGGCGCGAATCGCCTTGTAATCTGCCTCCTCAAGCGGCGCGGAACCGTCCAGCACCAAGATGACGAGTTTGGCATCGGCAATGGCTTTCAGCGTGCGTTCAATCCCCAGCTTTTCCACTGCGTCATGCGTTTCCCGCAGGCCGGCGGTGTCAATCATTCGCAGCAGTACACCGCCCAGCAGAATCTTTTCCTCCACAGTGTCGCGCGTCGTGCCGGGGATAGGCGTTACAATCGCGCGTTCGTATCCCAACAGTGTGTTCAATAAGGATGATTTACCGGCATTCGGCCGCCCGATGATCGCCGTCGGTATACCGGATATCAGATTCAGGCCGCTTTCATGCGTTTGCAGCATCCGCGAAAGTTCACGCGCAGTGTCTGAAAGCGTGGCAAGGTAATCCGCCAGCTGGAAATCTTCAATATCTTCGTCCGGATAATCAATCACGGCGTGGAAATGAGCCAGGATGTCTATCAGCTGATTGTAGATAGCGTCGAATCTTACGCTTGTCGCACCGAGCAGTTGTCCTGCCGCATTTTGCACCGCCACCGGGGACTCCGCCTCAATCAGGTCGATCACAGCTTCAGCCTGCGTGAGATCCATCCGCGAGTTCAGGAACGCGCGCTTTGTGAACGCTCCTGGTTCTGCCTGGCGGACTCCGTGGGAAAACAACGCACGCAAAACTTCAGCCAGTACCACGGGAGAGCCGTGGCAATGGAACTCGGCAGTATCCTCTCCGGTATAACTCTCTGGCGCGCGGGAAATCCAGCACATGCAGGCGTCTATGACCTCTCCGCCGGTGCCTGTGAGTGTGCCGTAATACATACGCCTTGGCACAGCTTCGGTGAGCCGCACGCCGCTTTTGGGTCTAAACAATTTATCGGCCGCCGGAATCGCTTTCGGGCCGCTGATGCGTATTATTCCGATTGCGGAGATTGCCCCACCGGTGGCGATGGCGGCGATTGTATCTGACATGGTGGTCACCTCTTGACATACCCGCTAGTACAGGGGTGGTTATTTTGTTATTATTCTAGCATACATGCCAAAATGCGTCAATCGCACCAGGCTTGACACTATATGCCCAAACATGCTATAATACCCGTAAATTGAATACAATAAAGGCATTGACGAGGAGGAGTACATTCTTTCCAAGGCAAAGAGAGGGGGCGGTTGGTGTAAGCTCTCGCGAGGGAAGTGTGGAAGGTCGCCTCTGAGCTGTGAACTGAACGGATTTACAAATCCCAGTAGGCTTCAACGGAATTTCCGCCGTCATAAGGAAAACGGTATAGGATGGCTGCAATTCTCCTGCCTCCTGCATCGGCTGAGTGCGGAGAATTTTTCTTCCGAATTTGGGTGGTACCGCGGACAACTGTTCGTCCCAGGCAAGTATTTATTATACTGCTTGGGGCTTTTTGTTGTATTCGGTTAAACTGAGAATCTGGAGGGATTTTGCATCATGGAAAAAATATACGACCCGAAACAAGTTGAAGACAAGATCTATAAAATGTGGATAGACGGAGGGTATTTCAAAGGCGTGATCGACCCTGCGAAAAAGCCGTTCACCATCGTGATTCCGCCGCCCAACGTCACGGGGCAGCTGCATTTAGGTCATGCGTTCAACAATACGCTGCAGGATATCTTGATCCGCGTCAAGCGTATGCAGGGATACGCCGCGCTGTGGGTGCCGGGGACAGATCACGCCGGGATTGCCACACAGATAAAGGTTGAAGAAGCGTTGCGTAAAGAAGGTCTCACGCGTTATGACTTGGGTCGGGAGAAATTTCTAGAGCGCGTTTGGGATTGGAAGCATCAATACGGCAACAGAATTGTGGAGCAGTTGAAGAAACTCGGCAGTTCCTGTGATTGGAGCCGGGAGCGGTTCACGATGGATGAGGGCTGCTCCAAAGCCGTGCGTGAGGTATTCGTATCGCTTTATGAGAAAGGCTTAATCTACAAAGGCAGCCGCATCATCAACTGGTGTCCGACTTGCGCGACGGCATTGTCGGACGCCGAAGTGGAACATGAAGAGACTGCCGGCGAAATCTGGCACATCAAATACCCGGTGAAAGGCTCCGATGAGTTCCTAATCGTCGCCACCACCCGGCCGGAGACGATGCTGGGCGACTCCGGCGTGGCAGTCCATCCGGAGGATGAGCGTTATGTGCACCTTATCGGCAAAACGGCGATTCTGCCGTTGATGGACAGGGAAATCCCGATTATCGCCGATGAATATGTTGACCGTGAGTTCGGCACCGGCTGCGTGAAAATGACGCCGTGCCATGATCCAAACGACTTCGAGGTTGGCCTGCGGCATGATCTGGAGCAGATTTTGGTGCTGGACGAAAAGGCCAAGGTGATAAACGGCGGGAAATACAACGGGATGGATAGATACGATGCCCGGGCAGAGATTTTGCGCGACCTTGAATCGCTGGGTCTGATAGTAAAAACAGAGGTGCACACGCGTAATGTTGGGGCTTGTTATCGTTGCGGCACGACGATTGAACCGATAACCAGTCCGCAATGGTTCGTTAAAGTGCCAGAGCTTGCCCGCGACGCAATTGAAGTCGTAAAAAACGGCGACATAAAATTCGTGCCGGAGCGTTTTACGAAAATCTATACCCACTGGATGGAAATTGCCCGCGATTGGTGCGTTTCACGCCAGCTGTGGTGGGGACATCAAATCCCGGCTTGGTACTGCGGCGAGTGTGAGCATATCACAGTCAGCCGTGAAGACCCAGACCAATGCGAAAAGTGCGGGTCAACTGACATTACAAGAGATGAAGATGTTTTGGATACATGGTTTTCGTCGGCATTGTGGCCATTCTCAACGCTTGGCTGGCCGGAGAAAACGCCAGATCTGGAATATTTCTATCCGACCGATGTGCTTGTTACGATGTATGACATCATCTTTCTGTGGGTGGCGCGCATGATTTTCTCAGGTGTGGAGCATACGGGCAAAGCGCCGTTCCACACGGTGTTCATCCACGGCAAGGTCATGGACGATCAGGGACGGAAGATGTCAAAATCGCTGGATAACGGCGTTGATCCGCTAGATATAATCGAAACCTATGGTACGGATGCGTTGCGGTTCAACCTGGTCACCGGGAACTCACCCGGCAACGATATCCGGTACGTCCCGGAACGTTGTGAGGCGATGCGCAATTTCGCCAACAAGCTGTGGAACGCTGCCAGATTTGTGATGATGAATCTAACCATCGAAGAAAACGCGCTGCCTGATGTGTTGGAACTGCCGGATAAATGGATACTCTCGAAGCTCAATTCGCTGATTGGCGAAGTGTGCGAGAATATCGAGAAGTATGAACTCGGCATCGCCGCCGGGAAGATATACGACTTTATTTGGGACAGTTTCTGCGATTGGTATATTGAACTTGCCAAGCCTCGCTTGCAAGGCGAGGATTCCGCCAACGCACAGAAGGTGCTATTGTACGTCCTGACCGAGGTGCTGACGCTGCTGCACCCGTTCATGCCGTTTATTACAGAGGAAATCTGGCAGTCACTGCCGCACAAGGGTGAATCGTTGATGATCCAGACTTATCCCGAAGTGTCAGAGACGCTCAACTTCCCGAAAGAGGCGGCGGATTTTGAGAGTGTGATGGCGTCTATCCGCGTCGTCCGTGCCAGACGCGCGGAAATGAACGTCCCTCCATCCAAACGCGCGAGCTTGATAATCGTTACCGATAAACGCAACGTGTTCGAGGCGGGAACGATGTATCTAAGCCGCCTGGCTTACGCAAGTGAAGTAACAGTGACCGACACGCCGCCGGAGGATATCAGCGGATTCGTAACGGTGGTGACAAACGACGCAAGAATTTTCATGCCGCTGGCGGAGCTGGTGGACTTGGCAAAAGAGCGGGAACGGGTTGAAAAGGAGATCGGCAAAACAACCGCAGAGATGGAACGTATTCAGCAAAAGCTTACAAATGAAAAGTTTGTATCAAAAGCCCCGGAAAATGTCGTAAACGCCGAGCGTGAGAAGCTAGCGAAGCTGCAATCTCTGTTGGACAATCTGTCGGAGAGTTTGGATAATTTGCGGTAGGGGAGTAAAACACCCGCCGACTGTGGTCGACACCCTCTCTAACAAAAGCGGGCAAAGACGTAAGACAAACGAGGATGGAAAAAACGCAAAGCCAACCCCCACCCTCTTTAGTAAAGAGGGTGACCCCGCAGGGTCGGGTGTTTTGCCCCCCCATCCCCCTTCGCGCACGAAGGGGGATGCCCCGCCGCATAACGACAAAATACGCGGAATAAATATATTAGAATACCCATGTACATGCTGTACGTGGGTATTTTTATTTTCTGGAGGCGATAAAAAATGAAAACACGGGCATATTATAAGGACGGATTGCTGACAATCCGCTTTGACGGTGAGTTGGATCATCACTCGGCGAAACCGGCTGTCCGGGCGATTGAAGAGGGTATTGACACGCACCTGCCCAAAAATCTGATACTTGATTTCAACGGGCTGTCGTTCATGGATTCCAGCGGCATTGCTGTTGTGTTGAAAGCATTCCGGCGGATGAATGAGTTGGAGGGCACGGTCAGCGTTGAGAACGTGCCGGCTCAGCCGCAGAAAGTGCTGGACATGGCAGGACTGGGCAGGCTGATTAAAATCGCGGCCGGCGTGAAGGAGGTTTAGTTACATATGAAAGCAATCAACCATATGAAAGTTGAGTTCCAAAGCAAATCAGCCAATGAGGGGTTTGCCCGGTCAACAGCTGCAGCGTTTGCGGCGCAGCTGGATCCTACGCTGGACGAACTGGGAGATATCAAAACAGCCGTGAGTGAGGCGGTAACGAACGCCATCGTCCACGCCTATCCCGATACCATCGGGAAAATCACGCTGAAAGCTCGGCTGTATCCTGATCATTCGATGGAGCTGACCGTCCGCGACTGGGGACGCGGGATTGACAATATCGACAAAGCCCGGGAACCCTTGTATACAACCGGCGGGGAGGAGCGCAGCGGCATGGGGTTTACCATCATGGAAAGCTTTACTGATAAGCTGAAAGTCAAGTCCACACCCGGGCGGGGCACCACCGTCACTATGCGCCGCAGATTTTCCACGCGCGCAGGGCAAGCATGATGGATGCGCCCGCGCTGGAACTGCTGCTCTCCGCGAAAGCCGGGGACAATGACGCGCTGGCTGAAATGGTGGATCGCAACGCGGGTTTGATCTGGAGCATTGCCCGCCGGTATTTTGGGCGTGGGGTTGACCCTGATGACCTCTATCAGCTCGGCTGCGTTGGGTTCTTGAAAGCCGTTCAAGGATTCGACACCGAGTTCGGTACACAGTTTTCCACATATGCTGTGCCGAAAATCACGGGGGAGATTCGCAGATTCCTGCGGGATGATGGCAGTATCAAAGTCAGCCGCAGTATCAAAGAACGCGCAGGATTGATCCGCAATGCTAGAAGTGCGCTGGAACAAAAACTCGGGAGAGAGCCGACAGTGTCCGAAATCTCGGCCGAACTCGGCATATCGGTGGAGGACATGGCCATCGCCGAAACAGCCGCTGCCGCACCGGAATCACTGCACCGCGAAACAGGGGAGCACGGATTCTCGCTGGAAAGCGTGTTGGGCGACTGGAGCCAGGAAGAAAAGCTGATAGAACATGTGGCGTTGAGGGAGGCGGTGTCAGCCTTGCCAGATAAAGAGCAGATGGTGATAAATCTGCGCTACTACAGAGGCATGACGCAAGAAGCCGCCTCTCGCGTATTGAAGGTGTCGCAAGTGCAAGTATCGCGATTGGAACGAAGAGCGGTTCAACAGTTGCGGGTACTGCTGGAGTGAAGCGTTTCATAGACGTTCGGTTATTCTGTCAGTCTGTAGGGGCGAACATGGTTCGCCCGCCATCCCCTTGCGCCTCTACATACCTGGAATGCCATACGAAAGGAAATTCCGGAACGTGAAAAAACTACTGATTCTGCTCCTTGTCCTCGCGGCGATCGCACTGCTGGTCATCACCAGCTGCGAGCCGGAAGCCGATGACTCTCAGATCCAAGTCGTGCCAGAAACGTACCCGCCTGAATTAGCGACAGAATCTGAAATGCCGGAGCCGTTAAATATTTACGGCGCATGGATTTATGCAAAATCCACCGAAGCTGATGAGACGCCGTTGACGATACCTGAATTTGAACTTTTCCCGCCGCGCTTGGATATAGGCGGAGATAACAGAATCTCAGCCGTGTTTTATCAAAGCGTTATTGAAGGCATTATCGCCAACACAGGCACATATGAGTTCACAGTTTCAGATATCGCAGCCGTCACCGAAAGCCAGCAATGGTTTCCAGATAGCGTGACGCTCATATACGACCCGGAGAGCGGATTACTGCGGTATACACTGGTTTACGTGGGTTTTGTCATTCATCACTATTTCGCCAGAATGTAAGAGAAGCGGTGTTCATTGAACACCGCTTCTCTTACATTGTTGTATGAAGTTCACCCAGACTGTGCCGGGGGCAAGTTTTAGAACTGACTATTCCGGGAACATCATCTGTTCCACAAACTGATCGTTAAAAGCCGCGCTTGTTGATAGCTCAATATATTCGCATCGCTCACGCATGTCTAACAGCGTTTTTCGGGCAGATTCTGAACACAGTGCGATAGCTGCGCCTTCCCCGGCGGTGTTGCCCATGGTCTTTGTGAATGGCAGGAATGCTTTCGGAAACAACCCGATTCGCGCCGCGCTGTTTTGATCCA
>Ga0123355_10022800_pt1 | contig 10038 bp, 3 predicted proteins | sample TergutEmb28metaG_3_FD_89872 | JGI IMG/M metagenome (GOLD analysis project Ga0123355, IMG submission 89872) | Embiratermes neotenicus P1 segment gut microbial communities from Petit-Saut dam, French Guiana - Emb289 P1 | ecosystem: Host-associated > Arthropoda: Insects > Digestive system > Gut ...
CCCATTGGCCTCTTTGAAATGGGTTTCCAGGCGTGTATTGCTTTGACCATTCTTGTTTCTTGCATTCTTTCAATATGACCATACCATCCTAACCTTTGCACTCTGGCGAAGTTTATTATATTCTTATGATTTATTAGTTTATCCAATTCCTGATTAGTTTTTATTTTCAAGAATCCATTTTCATAGGTTGGGTCAAATATTTTCCTCTAAATTTTTCCTTTCAAAAATCGTCTATTGGTTATTGTTTATTTTAATATCCATTTTTCGCATGCATTCCAGGTTACATTTTAAAAATAAAATAAAATTTTCTACTAACTTTTCCCTGTACTTTGGTAATGAAGTTCATAGGGAGACTGGAAGATATAGCACCATGCCAACTGTCATATCAGCAACAGTCAGTGCTGAGCACGACTTGAAACATAATCGTGAAACGACTAAGAGGTTCCCAGTAAAAAAAAACGTCGATGTTGTTAGATTCGCACTGAGCCGGCGGTATTTATTTTGAAACAAAAAATATTTGTACCGGACAATCGAGCAAGTTCTTTATGTATGTAAATATTACATATGATATGAAAGGCTAATGCAACACGGTAATTCCTGCCACGCCGAGGCCAGTTATTACAGCAGTGAAACATGACTACGTACACAAAACGGTACAGCCGCCACAAGAATAACACACTTAATGGGCAAGCGCATACAAAGTAAACTGCAAACCGCAGTGAAAACGGTACATTCTAGAAAATTAGCCTTGACCGTGTTCAACACGTGGAACAGCAGTGAGACATCAGAACTGAGAGAACGGTAAGAAATTCAAAGAAGACTAACAAAGTCAAGTACCAGAAAAGTAAACAACACAGTCTGCTCAACGTTGTGTTGCACAGAGGTCTGTATCCTGTACTTCCACGCCTCTGTGTGATCAATTTGGTTTACTGACATGGCACGTCTCTATGACAACACCAAAACAGACTATGCACAGAATAAATGGTCGTGGATTAATAAAGAAAATCACATGGGGCGAAGCGGTCTATAATTTCCACATATACTAATTAAGACAAAAAGGAAATGAGATAGAGAACAGGTCAATTAATACAACTCACAATAATAGACTATGAAATTTATGCCTAAACAGATATCATTTAATTTAGTCCTCACACTGTACAATTTTAAACTGTATTTATCTTACGCACCCCAATGTGGTGGTGTTACTCCTCCAGTCGTAACGATACACATAACTGCGCAATATCTTCAAACTGCGTCCTCGGTACTCTCTGTCGTCCATTATCTCCATCGCTTGAACTAGGACAGGCTGACTGATTTGCTGCGAAGTTTACGCCCACTTCAGGGAATAACCCTTCTAGGATTCTAATCAATTTGTGGGGGACATGAGACGCTTTAACGATTGAATTCGCAGTTTATTCTTTTTAGGATATTCGTCCATCATATATCATAAATATGTTATTTAATAACCCGAATGTCCCGTCTACAATTTTATTGGAAATAGATACACTGTAATTAAATTTAGGTCTATACTTCTTCACCATTTATTCAGCGTAAGTTCTCATTAAACATGTATCGTTAGTAAGTAACTAGCTAAATACCCGAGGAATCGTACCTCGATTTCAGGCAACGCAAAAATATTCATCTCTTCTACAATGTTTCCATACCGTTTCAAGGGCAAAAACAGCCTCCAAAGAATTGCGAACGGAGGAGATATTTATAAATGGTAAATCGGTTGCAGTGTGAAGCTGACAAATGACATTTCCAGTGCCGAAGTTAGGAATAAGTGCAGCTGTTTCTCACCTCCACATACCTATTTGCTTGTTCCTCACAAGTGTGTTTACATTTCACGATATCAGGAAATTATTACAACATACAGGACCTTACTGCAGAGGCCGATACCTAAACAACATATAACGAACACACGATACGACCAACCATGCGTTCAACATAATTCGACCCAGAAATACCTAAAATCGAGCGGCCTTAGACCGTATGGCTACTGGGATCGGAAGGTGGATTCATTAAGATAGCCAAAAAGAATCCTTCTGCTTGTAAATTCGAAGAATTTTTAGAAAGATTATAAGTTCAGACAATTATTTTCTTCCTCTATTTGCGATTCTTGTTTAAAAAAATATCTCTCGTTACTGACTTAATTGATACAGCACAAACAGAATATTTAAAATCAGCAACATTTGGCATTTTGACCTACAATGTATAAACCTTTTCAAGAAGGTTATTAACAAGTATTATACCGACTGTGTTGCAACGTACCTTGTGCACAGATGAAACTGTAAAGTAAAACAGCAAAATGACAGTGAGACTTCACACTGAAATATGAGTGCTTTTCTTTTTTATGGCGACAGAAATGTATAAGAGCTGAAAATCTGCTTCTTCAGACTTCAATACAAAAGTGCAGCACTTTCTGATAAAGTGAAATGTGAAAACAACTTCTTTCTTACAGAAAGAAACGCAATGAAATATGTAACTTATGTAATTAATTATGTAACTTATATAATGTAATTACATAAATGACGATTACTGACTCTCATCTGGGATTTGAGGCTGCCGAAACTCAAAATTTCTTAAGAATGTAACGTTAATTAACAGCATGCGTCTTTACAAACAACAGGCGAGTTTCGTTTTGATACACCGAATATATAACTGTTATTCTTTATCGATACAAAACAATCAACAGTCAATTAATTTTCAATACAAGAAGTGTATTATTTAACTTAATTACAGAGAATAAAAAGAGAAACCGCAAATGGCATGTGACATCCAACTGACATCTCACGTAACGTAATGACGTCTATAAAAACTATTTCCTCAGTGCATAGACTGCTTGAGTCAGTTTCCACAACTGCAAAATACACAGTTACAACTTGTGTGACGTTCAGCGTGACGTCTGCTCTGTTGTTAACTGAAAATTAACTAGCAAACACGAATGAATTGAAACAGGAAAAGAAAGGAGAGATAAACATCGTTGAAATACACTGAGGGCCACAAAAATCGAAAATGTACTTACTAATATACTTAATATCAGTTAATAAATTACCCTACAAACTTTAATAGGATTTTTAACGAAGCTATCTATTTTAAAGCTTATGGCGCCGAGTGGCACGAGGTTTAGTGTATGACAAAAGGAAAGGCTTCGTGAGGAAAGTGACGTGATCTGATATAGGTATTGTCTATTCGTCAGATGGAACTCAGGATGTTAACGAGAAAAACCAGCCAGGATAGGCGATGTGCTGGTCGGAAATCAAAAAGGGAAGCTCTGAGTACAATTTGAAGTGCTGCCACTGCGCCATACTCCTCGATCATTCACATATGCAGGTCCATGTGTATATACATATCGGGTATGTCTCTAACATTCGTAATCCACTTGGCTCAAGTGTTAACGCTAGGGGCTTGTATTCGAGAGTCACACGGTACGAAACTCGGACAGCATAGTGAACATTCTGAGTCACGTTAATCGGGATTTTTCTCGATACTTGCTGTAAAATTCGGGCTAAAAACCCTAGATAGTAGAAACCAGCTTCCTTCCACAAAAACGTTTCGATATATGCACCCATAATTTATTTTATCCACCCACATTATACACTGAGATACCCACAGCCTCGTGAAACCAACCATAAATAATCATGTAGAATGCAAGTATGTCTTTTCTAATCTGCGTAATCAGTACTGTCTGCCGTCCATTATCTCCATCGACAGAAATAGGACAGGCTGACTGATTTGCTGAGAAGGGTTCGACAATTCGCGCAACAGCTCTTCCAGGATTTTAATCAATTTGTGTGGGACATGAGACGCTTTGACGATTCAATTCAAAATTTCTTCTTTAAGATAAATTGCAGCTGTATCTCACCTCCACATAACTCTTCGTTTGTTCCTCACAAGTATATTTACGTTTCGCGTTATCAGGCGATTATAACAACACACAGGAACCTACCGACGGTCTTGAATGATGCAATAGAATAACTAGTAACTGGCGGGCGAAAATTGGTGTTCCTCTCCTTTGGTGAGTAAAATGGACTAGATTTTTAAAAAGGGGCTTGGGCAGTTTTACTATATTTGTAGATCAATGTTCATCTCAAGTACTGAAACAAGGTGATGCGGTCCTACAGCAAGCCAAGTCATTGAAACATAGAGACTACGATCAAAAATAACACAAATGTGTCTTTGCGCACGATATGAGACCATACAGAGGCAGTCGAGGTACAGTTCGACACTTTGGCGAAAGAGGCGCTAAAAGCAGCTAAGTATTCAGCTTCAAGTCCCTGCTGATTTATCTTCGGGTAAAGAGCCCCTGTACATTTTTAATAGTTTCATTTGGCCGTACAAACGATAAGGAAGTTTAATAAAGCCTTGTTAAACGTCAAATCTGCTACTGTGAGCGTAGAGACGAAAACCAACTAGATGCTACTGAATGCATTCAGTAGCATCTAGTTGATTTTTTCCACTACGCTTATACTGCGATGCACGGACAAACATACATCACATTCTGCTACTGGCACTTGGATGTCACGATCGTGAGTGATTTTAAGAAGACCGCCGAAAATGTAGATATTGTAAGATGATTTCCAATGTTTTATGAAACACGTAGGACAAGCTAATTTCAACTCTGTATTTTTTAAATCAATTTTTAATTTTCTGAAGCTCTTCTTTGTTTTTCGAGTAGGTGGTCGTCTCCTTATATTACCTAAGGATTAAAAATCGATCCGCATATCCCAGTACAGAAATATCTGTACTTAGTTCGCAAATATGTCTAATATGCTCAAGTTTCATTATATACCGTCCGGCATATTCGTTCCATTTGCCAAAATGTGGAATCTTTTATTACACCTTTGCAAAATTATCCCACATAAATATCACAAAATTCGGTCCAGTGTTAGCCGCGATGTTCCACAGTGGCAAACAGACGTGCCTACCAACGGACGGACGGTGACACGTAACAAATGTAACAATAGACTTTTACATTTGTGTTCGATAGCAATTAAGAGGCATGAAAGCACATAACAAGTTTAAACAGCAGATCATAATGCACGCAAATTAACCAGCTCAAACTGGTACACAAAATTTAATACAATCAGATAAACATCAAACAGCGACCGTAACTGGCGCAGAACAATTTAAACGGTTTGTACACATTACATAATATGTGTACGAATTCGCTTATTGTGTACAAAACAAAAGCATTAATTAATAGATAAAAACATGTCGACAAACGTGGCCTTGTCCCTCGTTATTTGCACAGTTGATATTTACCAAAACTTCCACAGTACACTGAGACACAAATTTCCTCCCCTCTTATTATCGCAGTTATAAAAGCATCTTAACACTACAGACCGCAGCCATTTTCAGAGAAACAGGTAAGGTTAGCATACCCACTGATATTATAAAGAATATCGCACAGAGGCTGACAATATCACAGCAATATTTTGCATCTATTTTCTTTATAATTCGTATTATACATGGGAAAACACAAACGAGATACAGCGGAAAAAGAATACAAGTCTTATGGGATTTGTGGTTCACAAAGCGGCAATGAAATATTTCTAAAGGAGGTATGAATTTAAATGCACATATTGTTTGTCAGAATACACAACGAAGAAACGAACTACAAATAAAACGTCACGCAAGTCGCAACATTAAAGACTTTGCCTGAAAAATCTTGAAATCAGCTTTTTAAACTGTTCACAAATACGTTATTTTAAAACGGTGTATAAAGTTTCAAATCAATTTTCAGGCAGCCTTAATATAACAAGTACAATTTTTGAAATGAATGATTCGCATCGAAATACATACAGTATAAATGCCTGATCAACCAAATTCGCCAAAACTGACGGGCGATAACTTATTGTTTCCAGAGGGATTTTAAACCTTTTTTCACCTAATAACGTCCACAGCAAATCAACCTATGTTCACCATCTGAACTGGATCACAGGTTATTTCTGGACAATTTGTTACATTCGTTCTATACGGACACACCGTCCTTGAGAAGCTGAAAGCCACAATTTTGTTCGTCTTTATATCTGCAGTAGAAATATCGCACTGACAGAAGTTAACAATTTTGCCATGAATATCACAAACAGAACAACATTACATACACAATACATCCCACGGAAGTTCCACCTTACTCCATTTTCTATTCTCTGGATTCCAGATCTTTGGTGTGCCATGTTGGGTACTCTGATCGCATCCTCCAATATAATTGTGTACTACAGATTTTCAGTAATTCAATGTGCTATCCAGCTTATGGGCACACTAAGTGATCTTATATGTTGTGGTATGTTCCATATAAAATGCAGTTTGATAAAGAATTCAAATTTAACAAACAGGTGCTGATGTTTGGATTGTAAATCCGTGCGAAATTCATAGGCGAAAATGAAGCGTTTCATCATCCTGTCCGCAGGTAAGAACGCCGATACAGTCACTGAAACATGAAAACAACCCCACGATGTTGCGAAAATAAAGAACATAGGAGAGAAAATAAATGACAATATTTAGGGCGACAGTAATTTATAAGAACTGAAAATATGCTTCTTCAGAATTCATTAACAAGTGCAGCACTTGCTCATATAGTGAAACTTGCAACATATTCTTTTCTGTTTTATAATTTATGTTGGGTACTTCCCCGGCATCTGACTTCTATATGCCGACGTTTCGGAACACACTGTGCCACCTCCATAGGTACATAACAACCTGCCTATGAAGATGGAACAGAGCTTTCCGAAATGTCCGCATATAAAATTCAGATGTCCTGGAATTGCCCAGAAGAAAGAAAAATCAGAATATGGCGAATGTTCAAAATCAATAATTCTTCTTTCCTGCAGTGTAACGTAATTGCATATGTAATTAATTCGCATTTTCGCCGTCTTTATTTCATGAATCTCCCACAAAATCAGAAGAAGTAATTTTACATCTGATAGTTTCGCCTCACATAGGAATTGTAAATTATTTAAAAAGTCTAATAAATTTTCTGAAATTCAAATTTACTAACATACAGATACAAATTGCCAATGAACACTTCAAGAAGTGTGTCATTTCGACAGTATCAGTGCTGATACATAGAGGTAGAGCAATATTAATGCCGAAGCTTATGACGATGATGAGTAAAATTTGATGGTAAGGGTTTGATGTGTGTGAGGGGGACGGACAAACGTTCCTTCATTAGAAACTCCACATTCACTCAGCATTGTGACGAAACTAGTCTGTTATAGAGTCAGCAGATGGGATTTCAGTTCTGAACGTAAATTATAAAATTCTGTGCACGCACAAGACAAATAATTACAGGTACAGCCGCTTTGGAGAAAATGCTCTGCTGTACATCAGGTCTCTTTCAAAATTTCAAAACACGTAAATCACATTCTTATTAAAGGTAGACGCAATAGGCAAACTACAGCTACTACTACTAATACTACTACTACTGCTAATAATAGTAGTAGTAGTAGCAGTAGTAGTGATAGTAGGGTGCCTTAATGTTGAGGTTTCTCGACCACACGTAATTAGACACACAAAAACTCGGTAGGACTCTTCTGAAAGACCGATCAGTCCGTCGCAAAGGCCGCTACCCAAACAACACGTAACAAACACACGAGACGACAAACCACGCGCTCAGCGGAATTGGAACCCGTAATCCCAGAAAGCGAGCGGCGTTAGAACGTATGGCTACTGGGATCGGAAGGTGGATTCATTAAGATACACAAAAATTGTGCTGCTTCTGCTGGAAAATGCGAAGGATTTTTAGAAATATTGTGAGTTCAGACAAATATTTTCTTCTTCTATTTTCATTTCATGTTAAAATAAAATATCTCTCAATACTGATTTAAACGATACAGCACAAACAGAATATTTAAAGTCAGCAACATTTGGCATTTTGACCTACACTGTATAAACCATTTCAAGAAGGTTATTAGCAAGTATTATACCGACTATGTTGCAACGTACCTTGTGTACCGATAAAACTGTAAATTAAAACAGCAAAATGACAGTGAGATTTCACACTGAAATATGAGTGGGTTTCTTTTTTGCTTTCTTATTTCAACATAATAAATATGCAGTTGTGTTGACGCCGTCTTCCATTGCGTTTCTTAGCTGTAAGTTCCGACCGCTTTACACAAGGGCAAGAGCCCGAAGCACCATTTTAATACTGCATTGGTAGACACGGTGACGAAGGGAAGTGCCATTATATCTGATCTGTCGGAAATCGAAACCAGAGAGAGCTTTCCTTATACGAACTGCATAATCCCGCTCATCATCAGCAGCAGTAGTGGTAGTTGGAGTCGTATTGCTGGTAGTCAACAGTTTAACATAGAAACGTTTGCGTGTTTGTTTCCACAGTGATACTGGGAATTATTGGACAGACCGTCGGGGCACAATCCTGTGATTTTGGGTGCGACGCTGGCTTCAGGCCCGTGATTTGTACTTTCGGCCCAAACGGTGTCGAATTAAGGTTTTCAAACCAGTGTGTTGCCCTTTTATTCGCATGTAGGAACCCTCAGACACGTATGTTATAAAAAATAGCTTACATACAATTCAACGGTTCTGCTCACCACAATAAAGGATCCGGAATATAAGGAAATTGTTGCAGTATTTATGGGAAATTGTAGGTTTTTGTACACGATATTTTATAAATATATATGTCATCCTGTATAATATGTTATACAAAATTCTCCGTTTTGTTCTTTGAAAATATTTTAATGCAAATGTCAAGAGAAAAGAAGAAAAATGGTGAAAGAGAAAACATTTGCAAACTGTCAAATTCATTACGATATTTCATTATTCATTAACAGATTTTTACGACATCTTCCGTCAATTGAATGAATATTTTGTCAGTACGAGGGTCATTTGAAGTCTATCCTACACTTGCATTACCTAAGCAATATCCTCAAATAAGTGCCATTTATTGTATGAAATGTATGTGCAAATAACATGCAGTTTCGACAGATAGTTTGGACACACAAAGGAAATTCTGAGTTTCAAAGAAAGAGGCTTATATATCAAAACTAGAAAGGTTAAATTTGAGAATGAAAATAAATATGACGATGATGATCGTGATAAGGATGATAATAATAAGAACATTTTTTTTACTCATATGCATTCCCTTCCGTCAGGCCTCATTGCCTGGGACTTAACCATACATAAATATAAAAGTATTATTGAAGAAAGATCAGCAAATCACGTCAGTTCCCAAATGTTCACGATATTTCGATTCAGCTCAGAGCAGGTCTTTTTAATTCATCTAAGCAGGTTTTTATTACCGCCATTTGTATATAGACCGCAAACTGAATGTGAAGGAAGCACGAAGCAAATTAATACTCAAAATAAATCTGTTTTTCACAAAATTATCAATACATAATGTACGTCTTACAGAACCATTTGTACGGTACCGAAATTACTTGCACACCGGACAGTATCATGCTGATCGAAGAAATTCAACTTCATTCTATAAAGTGCTTCTGAACAAACTGAACGCAATTCGTTTCATCATTTCCTTTATTATCGCACTCTAACAACAGCCTGTTTTTCCTATTTCTTTAATAGGCATGTATTATTTTTGCAGCTCTTCAAAGCTGTCGACCGGAATGAAAAATAAAGGCTAATCGTCGCATCACTCTTACCATCATTTACAGTTACGTACTGAACCAAAAAATGCGCGCTGGAAAAATATTCACATTTTACCATTGTGCTAATACTTCCCTAGTTCTAGTTCTAGGAACACACAAGATACATAAGATAAGATTATTGTATCTTATGTATCTTGTGTGTTCCTGGAACCGTACGTTTAGGCTGCGACTGGTCTGGCCTACATACGATAGATTGCATGTGTTGCATACTGCATAAAGACACCACACCGCCATAGCCACACTGAAACGGAACACCAACACACACCAAACCAGATACCACCCATGAAATAACATCCATTTAGTCGCAGACTCCTGAAGATGGTCGTATTAACGGCCGAAACATGTTGAGCAATGAATGAGTATTGAATAAATAATAAAATAAGTGGCATCAAGTTGGTTTTTTCTCTTTACG
>Ga0123355_10022801_pt1 | contig 10038 bp, 7 predicted proteins | sample TergutEmb28metaG_3_FD_89872 | JGI IMG/M metagenome (GOLD analysis project Ga0123355, IMG submission 89872) | Embiratermes neotenicus P1 segment gut microbial communities from Petit-Saut dam, French Guiana - Emb289 P1 | ecosystem: Host-associated > Arthropoda: Insects > Digestive system > Gut ...
ATCATGATCCGATAGGCCATTAATGAGTGGATGTACAGAAAAGTCATGGTTATAGATATTAATAAAAATATTGTCAATTAGAGTACAAGTTTTATAATTTGTTCTAGTTGGGAATTTAACAGTGCTATAAAGACCAAAGGATTCTAAAAGGGAGTCTGAAATCTCCAGTAGGTGACCTATAAATACAAATTACTGTAAAACTGTTTGATGCTTCACAAATTTTCAAAGCACAAATTTCTAAGTCTTTTTCTTTAATATTTTGGTCTAAGTTGATAGCGTTAAAGGAAATATTCTTGGATATGTAAATACATACACCCCCCTGCTTATAGTTTGTCTGCAAAAGGCTGTGCCTAACGTATATTGTTCAAGGTTTACATTAGCTATTTCTTCAGTTTTCATATGGTGTTCTGTTAAGCAGATAACTTGGGGTGCATTAGAACGCAAGGAATTAAGAAATTCATCTATTTTGTTGGTAATTCCCCATATGTTTTGATGAAGTACCGTAAATTTATTTGTATTGCTGTAATCATAAGGGAGATTAATAAGGGAATAATCATGATTCTTGTTAAGATAATCATGGTTTTCTTCTTTAATGCATTCTTTGTGCACTATCATCAGATCAGTTAAGTTACTATTTAAAGTTGCCATAAAAAATCCTTTGATCTGGTAACCGGTGGTTTCCTATTTCTACTTTGGTTCTTGTAAGTTGGAACTTAGTTTTCATCACAGGCTTTGTCTTTGTTTCCTTGTTTCTCATGCCATCCAAGGATGACTGGGTGAGTGGTTTTTGTTCAAAAATGGAATGAAGATGAGAAGCTATTTGATGTTGGACAAGCTGTTTACCCAGTTTGTTTAGATGGAGTCCGTGTTTGGTGCATAAGTTTCTGTCCTCCTCCATTTTTATGAAAGTTGTGAGGGGAAGGACATTTACAAGTTTCTGCAGCTTTCTGTTTAGTGATGCAATGTTCATATTAACAGATATTAAGTTAGGTATATCATATCGGTGAGGGATATTCATCAGTATAATGTTTGTGTGATTGTTAGTCATTACAAAATTCCTAATATTGAGAAATGTTTGATCAAAGTTGAACATTTCATAGTCATTTATTACATCATCATGAGAGAGTTGCCTAATCTCCATTTTTGCTGATTCTTTTAGTTCACTGGTAGTAGATCCCGGTTTTGTAATACTATAAAATTCGTAGTTGTTACTTAATATTGACTTTAAGTTGCTAGCATGCCCTTTAATATTGTTGTCTCCTATTAGTATTATTCTATGCTTTTTGGAGTGTGGGACCTTCTTCTTGTTACGCACCTGAATAGTTTCTCTTAAGTTCTGGATAAGATTTTTTGTTGAGTCACTATATTTCTGCACTGACACTGGCGGCTAGTTCACTTTCGTTTCACCGTTCACAATGGTTGGTATGTAATATGACTTATCTTCGTTGATTCTTAGTTCATGGAGGTTATGTTTGTTCCTATGTCTGGTGAGGCAGATTTAAGTTTGAAAGTTGTCAAGAGGTTCTTGTGCTCCTACATAATAAACAAAGCCAGTTCCAGCAGACTTCAACATTTGGAGAGAGAGCTGCTCGTTGTTCATCAAACCCAACCAATAAAGAAGACATCGTTCCTCAGTTATTTAAAAAAGTAGCATTCCATGTTTGCAGTTAAGACTTGATAATTCCATAACAGTTAATTCATAAATTCCAGTTCAATTAAAGAAAATGTCATTCTCCAGCTTAGGGTATGGCATTTCAGTACAATTTAAAATGGTTAACCTGAAACACATTAAACTTTAAGTGGTTTTCCAGTACAACAGTGACTAAGTTTGGATTATTCCAAATTACTTTATCACAAATGCTTGCTACTTAAAAATCTCAGCAGTATGGGATTTTGTACACCCCTTGATATTTTTTCAGCAGCATGAGTGAAGCAACCATGATGCATACCAAGTCACTATGCATGCTGCTTGCAGCTGTGAAAGTCAAGGGGAAGAAGACAAATGTTTGTACACTGAAAAGTGCTGTGATATCTATCACACTACAATATTTTGAAATTTATATTCACACAGAGCAGACAGAGTAAGTGACAAGAAAAAAACACACAAGCAGAAAAAAAAAAGATGAATAAGAAGGAAACTAGAGGTTAAGAGAGAAGTCGATAATAAGATAAGTAAACATGAAAAACAGACCAGGCATGTGGAATTCCACTGTCCACTCTGTCCCCATATTTAAAAAATCAGGATTCCATTGTAAGGCAGGCTTTACAAGTGGGTGATTTTTTTAAACACATGAGGATTTCTGGAGCAAAGCTTAGCGATAAGGAAAATCAGCTCTTTGACTGCTTTTGCCATGCTGAAAAGAAAAGTACTGCACTGGACTGACAAATGCTGAAAGGAAGGCTGAAGAAATGGCCCTAGTGATGGGCGGTGATTTTAAATGCTCCAATGGGTGGCTGCAGAAGCTCAAAACAGAGACAGAATTTTACATGGCAATCAGTGAGCAGAGAAGGTGCTTCAGCAGAGAAATGGGCAGAACATGTGAAACCAATCATTACTCCTTATGCCCTGAAGGATATTTTCAATCTAGATGAAACCAGCACATTTTATAATGTGAAATGGAAAAGAACCTGGCATGAAGGGAAAGAAGTATCAAGGAGTGAAACGGTGTAGTGTGAGTCTTAGGTTGCAATGGCAATGGTAGCAAAAACTTCATCCATTAATTATCAGTGAGTCTGAAAAACTGCATTGTTTGAAATGTATTACCCATATGATTATACATCATTCAAAAACTGTTTAGATTGGCTAGTCTCTTTCGAGAGAAAATTGATTTGCCAAATAGGAATGTGTTTCTGTTACTGGATCAGTATGCTTCCAACAATGACAAGGGTGCTCCAATGAAACATGTGCCCCTCATGCACCTACTTCCATACATCACCAGTTATTTGCAACCTCTGGATCAGGACACCATAACTAAGTTGAGCATACTGCAACATGTATAATGTCTTTTGTTGCAAGAAATGGAATGTTCCCAAAAAAGATATAAGAAAATGGAAGTTGGATGCCATGCAAGTTGGTGGAATGGAAATTCATTATGCTTGCAGTAATTCAAACTGCTTTAGAGATGTGGCTTCAGCACTACAAACTCAATCAACACCAATTATGATAAAGAAACCTCCTAGTGGGCAGAACTGAGGTCACAATGATTGCTCCATTACTTAAAAGTTTCTTAACACTGACAAATATGCCCCTACCACCGGTGATGACCCAGTATGTTTGAACAACCCTCTCCCCAGCTCTGCACATGTGATACCAAGGAACAGACAATAGAGGAAGCATGTCCACTACCTGCCTGATACTCTTGCAACAATTCTTCAATGGCACTGTTGGCACTACGTTCATTATTAGGTCTGAGTAAAGCAGCAATTGTGAAAGCTACAGATGAATGGCAAAGCTTTGTGTCTAAGGCAGGTGTACACAAATTTTCCACAAATCTTGCATCCACCTCAAAACCATAGGTGCCAGACAGGTGAAATGAAACAAGTTCCATGCTGAAGACACAAATATTAGGTACCACCACAAAAAATTAGTCACCCAGGCAGTCTCACACTTGGGGTAAGAAATAATGAACAAAATGTTTCACAAATGTGAAACACTTTTGTGGGCCTGTTTTCTGCATGTCAATGTACCACATTATGTTATAGATGGATAGATATAAAAAAACTGATCAATATGTGTGTTTGAAAACCAAATTATTCAGAACTATATAATTCAAACCATTATTTTTTGATCAGAACCCTTTGATTAACAAGGTTTTACTGTATATACATGCAACATCTTATGTATTTACAATAACTTCACACTGATTGTTCTAAATGAAGTCACATTTAGTACCATGTTATTCATTGAAGAATGAATTCATACATTGTCTTGTGCAAGGAAGCCCTAATAGCAGTTTCATTTTTAAAGCTTCTTTTTCTTTTGACCCATAAAATGAAAATAAATATCCTTAGTTTATGTAGTTCCAGTCTAGCTGACCCTTGAGCAACAACCAATGGTGATGAAAACTGTACAGATGTAAAAGATAATCAAGTGCAGCTGACACGTATGTGGTCATTTAAGCATATGATGTCATGTTAAGATTTCTATAAGAGGATTTCTATAAGAATATGGCCAGACCAGAGTCTGATGTTAATTGATTTTTTGCTGTCCTTAACAAGGCTTTTCCACCTGCATATACACTGAATGGCGTAATCTGTGAATGAAAATTTTAAATGATGTCAAAGGAAGAAGCTATTCCCTGTTTTAAGGTACTATCCTAAAACTGTCTACAGGTTGAGGGAATCCATTAAATTATTGGGATAACCAGCCTCTGGGCCAAGATTCAAACCCAAACCTTCCAAAATAAGATGTGCCCCAAACAAAATGCAACTCTGCATAACTGGTCTCTTGGCTGAGATTTACACACCAAACTTGCCTCAGTATAACTGATGTCTTGGGCATTTCAGAGGGTCATTTGCACTACCCCGCCAAGTATGGCTCCTTAGTACAAGTTAACAGCCATGATCCGTAATCACAGTATAAATAAATATAAAAACACAAGGTGAAAATTAATCAGAGATGAAAACATAGAATGATGGTATCAAGTGCAAGGAGGTGGATAGTCTACAGGAAGGCCAACATAACAAGAGTAACGTAATTTTCTATCCTTAGAAGTTTATTTGTGATATGTAGTATGAGGTAAGTAACAGGGTTCGTTCCAAATATTATAAGATCTTTTCATTTATATATGAGGATATAACCATAAATTATATTAAAATTTGTAACAAAAGACAACAATCAGACTCAATGTTAGCCACTTATAATTCAATAGGCATTGTCCACTTTAACATCCAGAATTACAAATGGATCTATTGCAGCAATAGACAATAAACTTATTGACAAAACAAGAAATTAAACCATAAGTCCATTTATTAACGGTATGTCCAACCATGACGCCCAAGTGATAACCTTGATAATATTTTTTTAAAGAAACAAGTAGTCTATGAAATGCAGTACTTAAGAAATATTAATAGTACCACTATAACAGATTTCCAACTAAAATTAAGTTACAAAATTTGGGACAACATATTTGAAGAAAGTGACGTAAACATTATTCTCAGCAATTTTCTGAACACCTATCTAAGAATTTTCTATTGTAGCTTTATTAAGAAAAAAAATCACATTTAATCATAAGTATAACCCTTGGATAACAGGAATAAGGATCTCGTGTAATAAGAAAAGAGCGATTTATCCAAAATACAGAGTGAGTAATGACAAAAAGCATCAATTGCATTATAAATGATATTGTAAGATAGTATCTAAAGGCATCAAAGCTGCAAAAAAATTACACTATGATAAAATAATTCTGAGCTCTAAAAATAAAATGGAATCTATGTGGAAGATTATTAAAACAGAAACAGATAAAACAAATCAAGAACTGAGAGCTCAGTCACTGAAAATTAATGATACAGTAACAGATAACCACACTATGATTACTAACACTTTTAACAAATACTTCATATCCGTAACAGACTCAGTCATCAACAATGTTAAGAGTAGTAATAATGATCATAAAAAAACTAGTTATATAAAATGTTTATTTAATAGCTTTAAGCATCCATTCCCAAACATTCAATGGTTCTATACCACAACTGGTGACATAGAAAACATCATTAAATCCCTAAAAACTAAAAACTCTTGTCATTATGATGAAATCCCTATTAAAACCCTAAAAATTAGTGTTCCTTTTATTAATTCTCCTTTAACATATATTTGTAACATGCCTCTCCTCAGGAGATTTCCCCAGTAGACTAAACTTTTCCATAATCAAACTTATATTTAAAAGTGTAGGAAAATTTAACACCTCCAATTACAGACCCAATATCTTGGCCAACTTCCTTCTCCAAAGTCTTTGAAGAGCTTATTAACAGTAGGCTATTCACACATGTATACAAGAATGACATAACTGTAGATGAACAATATGGCTTCAGACCCAACATTTCAACTGAAATAGCATCATTCAAATTAATAAATGAAATTCTAGTTGAAATGAATAACAAAATGTCAATGGGGGGTATATTTTGTGACCTGGAGAAAGCTTTTGACTATATAAATCATAGAATACTACCAGATAAATTAGAATTTTATGGGATTGTTGGGAAATTTCATTTGTTCATGAAATCATTCTCAATGAGAGTTTTCAAAGAGTACTTATTAATAATACAGTTGCTCACAATAAGGTCAAATACTCCAAATGGGAAGAGGTTAAAAGTGGGGTTCCACAAGGCTCCATTATTGGTCCTTTGCTTTTTCTTCTTTACATCAATGATTTGCCCAAGACGGCAACTATGGGTGCTAATATTTCCTTATTTGCGGACAATACAAGTATAATAGTAACCAGTTCTAATGACACACATCTTAAAGTACTAATGAATTAAATATTTATGGATATAAACAAATTATTTAAAACTAACCCATTATCTTTAAACTTTAGTAAAACTCATTGTTTAGAATTCAGAACAAGAAAATTTAAACATAACATTAATGTTTGCTATACTAATCATCGCATCATTAACACCTCTCAGACAAAGTTTTGGGAGTTAATTATAGAAGATACCTTGTCCTGGAAATATCATATTGATTTAATAATGTCAATGTTGAATTCAGCTGTTTTGCAATGAGATCAGTTAAATCTATATTGTCCCAACAGACTTTAAGAATGACATTTTTTTCTTACATACATTCCATTATAAGTTATGGTATAATTTTTTGGGGCAATTCCACATCCAGCATTAAAAAAAAAAAAATTATTAGAATCATAACAAATTCAAGAAGTAGGGATTCCTGCAGAGGTTTATATAAAAAGATGACAATACTATCTTTATGTTCACAGTACATACTATGTCATATATAGTGAATAACAAACATCTATATAAAACAAATATGGACTTTAACACCACATAAAATACCAATTTTCATACAACCATCTCTAATTTGACTAAATTTCAGAAGGGGTTTATTACTCTGGAATAGAGATTTTCAGTCACCTCCCAGCAAACACGAATGATTTGAAATGTTTTCCTATTGCTCTACAAAGATTTCCTAACTCCTATTCATTTTATACCTTGGAGGAATTCTTTAACTATGATAGATAACACATGTTTTGCATTTATATTTTAAGTTTCGGTAGTTTTATTGATTTGTCTCCACATTTTATAATTACTATGTCGAGGATTATAAAGTCATTCTTGGCTGTTGCTGTATGGTTGTGTGATGTATCTCGATAAATAATGACTGGTGTAGATTTTGCATTACTTTATATTTAAAAATAACTATGTTGTACCTAATTTTAATAATGGAATGCTTTGTTATGTGACCATGTCCACATCCTCATGATATGTAACTATAATTGGATTTATAAAAAATAAACATGACGATGATAATGATTTTCCATTACATGAATTTTCGTACTTCTTCACAGAACTGAAAAAGAATCGTATGGTACACGGTTCAAACAACTACCAATAACTTAGAAGTTTACTTACATATTTAATCCACAGTTCAATATATCGTCTGTCTTGCAAGTATTCCTCATCTTCTGCCAAGCATGCAAGACACCTCTCCAATAACACATACAAATTTCCTTCCCGGCTATCTCCCAAGAAACTCTGCTCTACCCATAAAATGTATTCATACCATGGTTCTAAACGGTCGCTACCTTCATATGAACGAAGTAACGTTTCGTATTTTCTGCAATATAAAACGGATCAAGTGAGCAGAAATCCTTCCATGTATAGACACAGGGAATGTAATTATGCACTTTCTTACTCTCTTTGTTTGAGAAGTTCATGATGTGCTGCTTCATCATCTTGAGCTAGAAGGGCAGTGCGTAACTGACAAATCATCCGACCTTTCTTGAGAGGCTTGATGTTTTCCTTCAACAGATACAGCTCTTCGCCAGTATCAACCTTTGTTGTACCATCCATTCCCAACATTTTAAAAAACGTACAAACATAAACAATTCCTGTACAGAACCAACTGAATGTAAAAGCACAAAAACAAATTTAAGTTCAGCATTCGAAAGTATTTTACACACAGAATAACGAAAAGAATAAAGACAATGCATACGCACACAACTACATGCACACCGATTACACGAATTTAACGGTCGTTCCTGCGCGGGAATTTGAATACGGCTCTACACCGCATCGGTGTGCGTTCATCAATCTGCACCTCCAGCTTTGTGCATTTACCACGCCGCACACCAAACCGCAAAAACACAAAACAAACACAGGATGGCACGGATCATATATCTCAGATCTATTCGGCCAAGAAAGAAGCAGTCGTGATTCATATTAAATAACCGAGTCAGGAAACGTTACAAATCATTTTTAATGAAGTCATCCCGTTGTGTTATTGGAATATTTACTTTATTACAATATTTCTGTCAACACAACTAACATTTAAAGTATAACATGCCAGCAAATAGTATCGCTCACACCACGTGCTTAGCATTACATACAATAGTATCGTAGATAAGTTATCTCACACTATTATACGGTGTACGGCATATGGGATCCCAAATACACAAAATAAAACCTGTGAAATGTTAAACGGTTCTTAGATCAGCCTGATGATGACTGTTGCAAGTCGAAACATGTTGCATTAATGTAATACTTTAAATGTTAGTTGTGTTGACGGAAACATATTGTAACAAAGTAAAATGTTACAAATCACTGCTGCTCCATGTCGATGACAATTTCATGACCAAGAATTTTCTGGGCCGTGGAAGGAAATTAGTGTCCATAGGGGTATTTTCGGTAGTCTGTGTGGTAGTAAAGAATCGCTTTCTGCTATATATGATCTGTGGATACGTGTGTGGTGCTTGCTAAGCGTGGAATGACAAGAGCTGGAGCAGTAAAGCACTGTGTTTAAACAGGTTTTGTAATAAGCTTTACTGGAATCGGTAGGAATAATGCCTCTTCATGACGATAGCATAGATGCTATCACTCCAGCAAATGCAGTGCTTTCTGCCAAATTCAGAAGGTAAATTCATTCCTACATTAGTGTGGCATTTGTTGTACGTTTCTTATTTTCGTAATACCATTAATGTGCTTGTTTAATGAAATGTTTTACTCGGCATATACCAATGGAACGTGTTAAATGAGTCGAGTGACGCGTACCACATTATTGACGTTATCTCGATCCTTCACAGATACCTTGCCGCAAGCAGTGATCTGTAGTGAATGTAACCGTTGCGATGCCGTGCTCGAGATCCACGATTACCAATGACGGTCATCCCGCATTCAGTGGGTGCCTAACAGGCTCAGGCAAAGGGATCACCTTATTCTGTTTTTGAATAATTGTAGTATATCGTGCTTTTTAACACAGACGTTATGCATTGTGGTGGAAAAATGCGAACAGAACACATTTTATTTTCCGAAAACACGGCATTGAAAGGGTTTCAGTCAGTCGCCTTATACAACTGAGATCCCAGGTTCCTTCCATAGATAGGGTACGTACTGATTACAAGGCCCATATCCCTACCAAATCAGGCCAGTATATTAAATGAATCTCATATTTGAAGAAGTAACCCTTTCAGTATTGGTATACTTCTGTGATCAATTATACTGATCAAACACTAGTAAATGTCACTTTTTTTGTGAATATGTTAATGTGATGACATGAATAAGTGTTGTTTGGAGTAATAACAGTTACTTTTGATTTACAGGAGTTTTGCTTATCGAACAGTGCAGTATCGACTTCCTGTTACCATAACAAGGGTTATAGACCACTTAGTCAGGGATAAGCATCACATAGTGAACACTTTTGGTGAGGTAAGTCCTATACAGTAGAACCTTAGACTGTGAGCAACTTGGTCTGCGAGTGTTTTACAAGACGAGCAAAAATTTTGAAGGAATTTTAACTTGATAAACGAGCGATGCTTTGCAATACGAGTAGAACTGGTTTGCCTGGTGAGTGTCACATATTCACAATTG
>Ga0123355_10022802_pt1 | contig 10038 bp, 6 predicted proteins | sample TergutEmb28metaG_3_FD_89872 | JGI IMG/M metagenome (GOLD analysis project Ga0123355, IMG submission 89872) | Embiratermes neotenicus P1 segment gut microbial communities from Petit-Saut dam, French Guiana - Emb289 P1 | ecosystem: Host-associated > Arthropoda: Insects > Digestive system > Gut ...
ACCAGTTTCTTGGGGACCCCAAACTCAATAAGAATATTATACAAGACCTCCCTCCTAACTGAATCATAAGCTTTCTTGAAGTCTATAAAGAGCTGATGCACTGCTTCATTGTATTCCCATTTTATCTCAAGTACTTGACGAGTGCAGAATATATGATCAGTAGTTGACATCTGTTACACTACTGGTACATATTATTTTATAACAGTTGAAGTTGTCCCTGTACATGACTTGGAGGCATACAGAGGGAGAGAAGGTATAACTACAACCATTCCTAACGTCGGCACACGATGGAGGTGTGTGGTCAGCCTCACGCTCCAGCATCTTCGACTCCGTCAAACAAGGACGGGTGTACTTCCAAGGGGGGTCTGGACGTTTTGTTCAGCATCAGTTTTATAGGGTGATGGGCGAAACACAGGCCTCTATGGATTCAGAACTGGTTAGGACTATGTACAGGTATCTGGAAACATGATCCATGTATTTAAATGATCAGAATTAAGAAAATCAGACGTGGCGGCAGCCTCATTCAACGGTTGCGAAGGTGCGCGGCTGAATATTCTTTGTACAGTAACTCACCGACTTACGTAATACTCAAGTTGCGTAAATTCGACTTTACGTAAAGTTCTGCCGGTCGGTGCAAACTTATAACAATCGGGGAAACGTATTTTGCATCCCGTAGGAAATAAATAAATTATATTATACTCTCGTTTGTACTGGCACTTGTCTTAATATTTTTACTGTACATTTCGAAGCACATTTTTGTAATTTTTCTTGCGCGTAAGATAAAAGAAAATGGAATTGAATTTAGGGAAATTCCGACTTACGTAAGTTCCGCGGAACGCAACCCTTACGTAAGTCGGGAAGTGGCTGTATTTTCAAAGGCACAACGAATTTCCTGAAGCTGGAATACACGCTCGATATAGTGATTACGCTACCAGCTAGAGGACCGATAATCGATGCCCGATTCCCGGCAAGGGCATGAGATTTTTCTCATCTACACAGCATCCAGACCGATCCCGGAACCCACCCACCCTACCAGCCCAAGATATAGGGTACATGGAACAGAATCATGAAGTTCCACGTAGTGTGGAGATTGTGTACACCACGATACATGCCTGCAACCCCCCCCCATATCTATCTAGCGCAGAACGTAACTAAGCATAGGGACCGTTTTAACTTTTAAGATGCCCATTAAGAGCGTTTTACTTTCGTTATATCTTGTTTATAATATTTCAAGTTTCGCCACCAACGAAGAGAATAAGTGTGGGAAGCTAAGTTCCGGATTCGACTCACGAACCCTCAGAATACCAAATATGCATACACTTCATGAGTGTCAATGGGACTCACCGAAATGTCCTGGGTGTTCATCTCGTCTGTACAGGTCGTCACGCCACACTACTGCCACGACCCCTGTAACGGACCCACACCACCTCAGGGCGATGGCCTGCACTCGTTTGATAACGTGCAGAAACTCACAGCACACGTGTAATCAACATTAGAGTTTACGATACAACCTGCAGCCCTACCAGCGGAATCCCGTCAAAACATATGATCCGGGTATTCCCCTTGTTGCCACGCCTGCTAGCGCGCCCATTGGCTCTCCTTTCGCACCGTTAATACACTGCTGCCAATCCATGACCATGACATGTTGGCTTTTTAAATGTCTTGAATCAGTCAAAATGGAACACAGAGCAGAAGAGAATTGTTAAGGTCGATTCGTTGTATGTGGAGGGGTACAACTGGAACAATTCGGTGTACGCAAGACAGAGATGACGTCACGCACAATGCAATTTGTCGTACCGTCTTCAAACATCGGTACTGCAAAAGAGGTGCACCGTCAGTAGTCTGTGTGAATACCAAAACAAGGACGAACTGCTGCCGCGTAAGATTTCGGAACACGTGCGTATGGTAACGCCACAGTGGCTGGACCTTATCAGAAAGATGCTATCTTCTACTGCTCAAACACTGCAAGTGTGAGTTGGAAACCTAATTCGGTGTGTGAATTCGTGTCAAACATTTTAGGCGCGTTCGCAAAATAGCGAAAAAGGACTATTAGCTTCTTGTCTGTACGTCCATTCGTCTGTCCGCGTGGAATAACTCGGCTCCCACGGGACGGATTTTCATGAAATTCGATATTTGAGGATTTTTCGAAAATCTGTCCAGAAAATTCAGGTTTCATTAAAATCGGCCAAGAATAAAGGGCACTTTACATGAAGGCCAATACACATTTTCGATCATATCTCGCTCATTTCTTCTTAGAATGAAAAATGTTGCAGACGAAAGTTGTAGAGAACTCGAAATATACATTTTATGTTCAGTAACTATTTTTCGAAAATCGTGCCGTTTATGCGATGTGTTAAAATATTAGGGAACGGGGCAGCCTACAGATGACATGGCGCATGCGCATTGCGTGCTGGATACCCAAGGCTACAACTACACAGGTTGTGTAATACTCATTGCTTTTTTACTGCAACAGGGGTTGCACGGACACGCCTCAATGTTACGTTATACAAACAATGCCTGTTTTATTATATCTCCGTACCACATCTCACGTGCCTAGTTGCCTTGGTTAATATCTATCGCAGTGAGACCAGTAGATTAAGAGAATTTTCGCACGGCAACCAGCTTATTTTACATAATGTAAAACTGCGTTTACAAAAACTCGTATTTTTCCCTGGTCTGTTACCGCACAGCACTTGAAGTTTAAGTGGCTCTACTCTCTCTCTCCCGTCTCTCAATTTCGCGCGTCCACCGTGTTGTGTTGATCATGCTGGAATGCCCTGCAATGGCATTATATTCCTACAGAGTTTCTCGAAAATTGGTCAGCCAGTTAAAATTTTAAATGGCGCAAAACACACGCGCGAAGTACTGGGAGAAAAACGTACTTCGAACACATCCAACATGGCTGGCCTGGAATCAAATCCGGGCCTCCGCGATAACAAACCGGTGACTAACCACTCCAGCCATAACGCGACCTTGTCTCTAGACTCTGGTAGGTTTCCTTGCGGGGTTGGGCAGAACCCAAACTCGGAAAACCACGCAGACGTACATCCATTCCCAAAGTGGAATTCGAACCCACAGTCCCAGTGTTTAAGGGCAGGAATAACTTGTTTTCTTTTTCCTATTCAAAGATACAGTCCTTGAAAACGAATTCTATCGGACACCAGAAAAATCTCAAATTTTAGAAACTTTGGGCCTCCCAGCGTCATGTGGACATAATGTCGCCGAGGACTAGGCTGCGAGCTGGATGTCCAAAGAATTGGGGGTTCGATCCCTGGCAGGAGAAACAGGCCTATCGCTTGTCCAAAGTATCCTATTTAGCCCTGATGCCCACCAGCTTCCTATTCAGTGGGTAATGGGACCTCTTTCCCCGGGATAAAGCAGCCGGAGCGTGATGCTGAACACTCATTCCCATCTGACGCCAAGGAGTAGAATGAGTGGAACTATTCCCTCCATTCTATCATACCTTCATGGTGTGCACATGTATTGACTTTACCATATTTTCATGGCAACACGGCTCATGTCACTTGTGTGACATTCAGTGAACTTCCAAGTTGCTTCTTTAAAATGATGTATTATGGCAACATATGCTTATATCAGAACCCCCAGAAGACATGAACATCTCTTGGCTCAAGACATTTTATATAATGCAGGTACTCCTTCATAAATAACACAATACCCATTGAATTCAAAACGAAAATCACATGCCAAAATTCATGTTCCATCCTGCCTGCACATTACAGTTTTACTGAGCAATATGCATTCTCACTTAAAATTTATTCTACATTCTTTATTTTGGTAGTCCATTTTGTCAACAGTCAAACTACAGCAATATCTGTTATGAAATTAATTTCATAAAGCACAATATAAAAAACTTCTGGACAGAAAATACAGGTTGTGTTAAACAGTTTTTTGTTGGCATTTCTGGATTACATGATATTCTCTAAGAAATAAATGTATATGTAGATTTATTCTGTGTGGAGGTTGGACAATTATGTTGGTTAGTGATCCATATCTTAGCTAAGATTTATGGAACACACGTCTACAACAGTGCAAAATTATAGAGTTCTATGTTCAATTTATGTCTCCAGTTGTAGCTAGAGGATATTACAGAGTACACATACATAATTAGCATAAGTTATGTAAACGGTTTAAACTCAACGAAATAAAATACTGTCCAAAAGAGTTCTCTCCTAACATTCAACCTTACTACTATATCAGTTACATTTATAATGTATGTATACACATACAACACAGAGTTATAATATGTTGTGTTGCAGTATTTTAACATTTTGCCCCAGTAAGGTACAGGTAAAAGGTACAGTTGTCCCTGTGCTTAATAAACCGAGCATTCAAGGTGAGCGAACAGCTACTTACTCTGACCATTCTATCCTGAAGAAAGAACCCTCAGTAACCACTGGACAGGATGCTGGATTGGGATCAGTACCAGTTTGGATGTGGTTAAAAAAAAATTGCCCCCAGCAAGGAATTGAAAGCCAGTTCATCAGAACCATATCAGACTACATCACAAGCATCATAATCCTGATCCTGAAAATGGATAAAATATGTTTCTTTGAGAATGGAACCAACCTACCAAACTAAACATGATGTCATGACTGGGAAGATCATATATATGAACAGAATCTGAGTTTACAGTTCTCCGCTTTGGACCTCAAACTTAACAATGCACTTCCCATCCTCATACATAATAAATTTATTGAAATATATATGAGTATATCTGACGTGTACCTTTAACTGGGGAACTTTAGTACTTTACAATTACGAAAGGCTCTAATATAATTAATATCTGTATGGTCTTGATTCTGAAGGCATACAATGTCTATGAAACCCTATAATTCAGACTGGCCACTTTGGAGTTGAGATTCACACACCAGTTGAAATTAGTCAAATAAAATCAATGTTTCCTTTCCTGTTTATACTGTGAGATAAAGTGGGTAGTCCCCTTGTACATTTGTACATGTATGTATTAAACTGCATAGCGTGCAGCTGGCCGAGGGTTCAGTCATTTCAGAAACTTGTCATCTGTAATAACACCTGAGGAAATTAACAATACATAACCCACATGGCTAAATGTTTCAGACAGTGATACAGCACATGATAACCTTATCTACTTTTATCTGTGCAGAGCATAGAATTAACCTGCACCTGATCATGACACAGACACAAGAGATTAACTTGTGGTGTAGCACCTGCCTGAAAATATATATATATGCTTAGGTAATACACAGAAGCCTGATGGACAGTGGGAACAACAGTGGTCAAAGCTTTCTCCTCTCTGCCTACTTCTGCATTCATATCCAGTCCTGTGTAATATATGTCAACCATCCCCAAGTGTGGCATGATTATCAGAACCAACATTCATACGAACTAAAGCGGAATAAGGGGGAAGTGTGTTGGAAAGGGAAGCTGAACAGTTTGAAAGAGATGAGGACCGGGTTGATCAACAGGACTTCTGTGGCCCCAGTAGTGACTCTGCAAAGAAGAGCATAATTCACAGACACTTTTATATAGCAAATGACCTACTGGCCTTAATGTGTCCATCTACCTGTTGATCTATATGCACACTTCAGGTTTCCTTTCCAAGGCCATTTTTGATTTACACATGATATTAAGTTTTATGTATAAAAAGAGTTTTGGGTCACATGTCACTCTATAATGACACATGATTAACAGCCTTTCCTTGTTATTTAAAAGTATCTTATTAAGTCACAGACAGAATTAATGTGCAGTTGAAAACAGTATGGATTAAAAAGAGATTTTGATGAAAAATTTTTGGATGAATGGCTAGGAACTTGCTCAAGGAATTTTTAGATCCATTTAGAAACACCAATATGCAATGCCACTGAGTGTGCATTTTGATTACCTGTTTACATATTGTAAATATTTTTCTCTAATGTTTCCCTTTATAGTATGGCCCTTGTCTGCCTGGAAATGTTAGAAGACAACATTTAAGGCAAGAATTGCCACTATAATTGAATTTGATATATTGCAGGGAAGAAGGAATGAACTCTTCATGTGGACCCTGAACCACACTTTGGGTTGCTGGCAAGAAACTGCTTTGATTTTAATAATGGATATATGACCTTATTTTAGATATTTGCTTTAACATTTCTATCCAGCTTGCAGTCCAGATTTGAAAGCACCAAAAGCAAAGGCATTATTTTCTAAACTTCTTGTCCCACTATATGATATTACCTGTACTATGATAAGACCATGTGTGACATTTTTCTCCACAAAAATGAGACATGTGATCCTGTGCAGTCCAATATTTACCACCCGTGAAAATAGCCTCTATGTCTGGGGTTAGACCACACGGCCCGCGCATGACAGTAGTGCGGCTCGAGCTGGCTGCTTTAACGCCTTATTGCAGAGTAGCCACCATACATTCAACGTGATGGTTAAAGACATGACTGTTGCCTACATCGCCTCCTAAAACTGCGGTTCCCGAAGCTCGTCAGGCTGGCCACACTAGTTTATACATTTAACTGTTCTTAAGAAAACCTTATAACAAGCAAAACCAAACTGGGGAATTTAAAACTTTGGAATAAAATGGGTTAAAATTTTCACAAGGTGCATATTTTATCAGCTGTTGCTCTGTTTACAAACAATTACCCACAGTGCATCGCACTGAGCTAAACCCCCGAAAAATTTTACTATTCTACGTAGCCCTCTGTAATTTCTAATGACCGTCGCCTTGTGGAAACGTGTGGACGTAATAATTTTGCAAGGTATAAGAATACCATTGTGGGGCAGTTTGCAACTCGACTTACCTTAGCAATACTGTCGAGGGATGAGGAGAAGACTCAACACGCTGCCGAACGGAGGAAGGTCTGCAATTTTTGTTGCTGGTTGTAAATTCGTTGTTCCAACTTGGGAACAGAGCGCACTACTGGTGATTCGATTGCGATGCGATGGATGTGCGATTATGATTCAATACATACGACAAGGTACGCGCCCTGCACAATGGAAGCGATGCACTCGGACGATAATGCACTGCTTCGGTAAGAACATGTAAAATGTAACAAACAGTATTTAACAGAAAGCCTCCATTACATTTTAATCACAGCATTTTACACTGTAAATCTGTATATTTTGTGTATTTATGACTTGTTCTGAATCCTACTGTCTTTATGACACACTTCTGGGTTCACGGAATGAACGTATATAGAAATAAAGTATTTCAATTAATTTATCTAATCCCTTCCCGATGTTTTCCCACACTAGGTCAACTTGTCCCTTGCTGTGTAACAACAGACCTACAAAATGGTGATAGCTCCACAAACTTAACTTTTGCTTCCTCATAATATTTACATAACCTAACACAGCACTATAAAATCTTCTGTGACTCCGATCATACATCTGTGGCGATATGTTTATGGCTGTCATAGACGACACAGCATTCCGACCCGTCGCAGCGTGTTGGCCTATCATGTGGGTGTGATACAGGGAACAGGCGTGTTCTACCTTCCGACAACTCGGAGGAACATCTCGCTTCAGTGTTTAAAATAGACCGAGAATGTTGAGTCATGTGCTCAGATATGGTACACCTTCCATTAACGGGAGAAAAACTTTTTCGCACCGAGAGATGCTTTCGGTAGTTACGCTTCGACTGCAAACTGCCCTCAGTGCCTTTCCTAATCTGGGACGTTAATGTGGCTTAGCTAACTAACCAGCTGCCACCTTCGACTCGTAAGGACCCGGAAGAGCGAAGACGTAACACTGCGGCGGACGCTTCAAATCTCGCATCGTCTTAGAACAGTTTTTGTTGTGTGAGCTTAAATAAAATTTTGAATGTACCGAATTATTTGTAAACTTTGACGCATCACGAAAAAACGTAATGGCTGATTGAAGTTCTTGATGGGATAGGTAGACATGGCGCAACTATAAGGCGCATTTTGGCAGCCTTTCATTCTGAACGTACCAGTGAGTGAGTGAAAAGGAGGTATTTCAAATTTTAATGGAGTAATAGCTGTAAGAGGTAGTGGGTTACAACGTAAACACAATCACGAATTAAAGTTTTTTATTACCAACTGATGCGCAAGAGAATTGTTTTTAAAGGAGTATTAAAATTTACATTAAAATAACCCCTTCTGTAATTGATCAAATTTGTTGTGGTCTTCTTGTCTTGTAACTTCTTGCCATTGATTTAATGTTGATGTAGTTTGGTTTCAGATGTTTAATTTTGCACATTTTATTAAACCATATTGCAGCATTTTAGTAACTTTAGCTTAGTGTTCTCATAGCTGTTACACAATCTTGCCTGTTAGGCATCAATAATTTTCACATTTGTACCGTGCATCCTGCTATTATCAAAGTTTTTTATTACCAACTGATGCACAAGAGAATTGTTTTTAAAGAAGTATAAAAATTTACAATAAAATTACAATAGCTATAAGAACACTAAGCCAAAGTTACTAAAAACAAATGCTGCAGTATGGTTTAATAAAACGTGCAAAATTAAACATCTGAAACCAAACTACATCAACATCAAAATCAATGGCAATAAGTTACAAGACAAGAAGACCACAACAAATGCGATCAATTACAGACAGGAGTTATTGTAATTTTAATGTAAATTTTAATACTCCTTAAAAACAATTCTCTTGTGCATCAGATGGTAATACAAAACTTTGATAAAAGCAGGATGCACAGTACAAATGTGAAAACAATTACGAATATTCGTCTGTGTGGTTAGTGAAAGGTCAAAGTCAGTTATTGATTAAATAACATGTAAAAAAATTATCTGTGAATCCAATATTGAATCGGATAGGACTGATGCCATTTGGAGAATGTCTGCTTATCATTCAGTCCAGCATCTTTCATCATCGCGTTTGCCATCTAAAAAATAAAAATATTAAAATATACAGAACTATAATTTTGCCTTTTGTTCTGTGTGGGTGTGAAACTTGGTCTCTCAAGAAGCAACATACATGGAGGGTGTTTGAAAGTGGGGAGGTGAGGGAGATGCTTGGGCCTAAGAGGAATAGGTAGCTGGCAAAATCTGCATGTTGGGGAGCTTCATAATTCTTACTTCTTACCAAATATTATTAGGGCAATCAAATCAAGAAGAATCAGATTGATGGGGCATATTACATGCATGAGGGAGAAGGAAAATGCATGCAGGTTATGCTGAGGAAACCTGAATAAATGACCTAGGTGTAGATGGGAGGATAATATTAACCAATGGACCTTAAATGAGATAGGCAGGATGTGTGTGGACTTATTCTGGCTCAGGACAGTTGTCACAAAGAAAAGGAAAAGTTGACAAAAGATGTGGTGCTATGAAAAATGGTCAGGTTAAAAACACTTGAAAGAGGGTTTGAATTACATTAACACAATTTCAGCGTCTGAAGACAGCAATTTAAAAAATAACATAATTAATCATATAATTAAAGCATTTAATGCCATGGAGTCTTGAAATAAACATAATACCAGTATTTATGTGAATTAATAACAGTGCACCCTGTGCAGGAACAACAGCCACGAAACCCAGATGCATCTCCATAATTTCACAAGAGCTATTCACATACAGTAAACTGAATATCATAGAAGGCTGCATCAAAGAAATTCCTGTCTTTTTAAACAGCATTTATGGCTGTACATGGCATCACGAAACAACGAATTCATTAACTATACATATCTCTTCATAACTACTAGCCAATGAAAGATATGTGGTGCTAATATAACATATATTCAATTAAAGGAAGGTAAGCCACTACAGCCATAAAATACATCACAGTATATCCAGCAGGCAGACTCAGTATTTCATATGATTTCAGGCTTCTGCCATGACGTAGATGAGAACTGCGCTCTTCTGGAATATTATGCAGCAAGTAGTGGTAATTCCTTACTGACGTTTCAGGACAACCTATCGGTCCCATCCTTCCCCCCCCCCCCCCCCCAAAAAAAAAAAAAAAAAAAAAAAAATACCCAAAAAAAAAAAAAAAAAAAAAAAACAAAAAAAAAAAACAAAAAAAAAAAAAAAAAAACAAAAAAAAAAAAAAAAAAAAAAAAAATAAA
>Ga0123355_10022805_pt1 | contig 10037 bp, 6 predicted proteins | sample TergutEmb28metaG_3_FD_89872 | JGI IMG/M metagenome (GOLD analysis project Ga0123355, IMG submission 89872) | Embiratermes neotenicus P1 segment gut microbial communities from Petit-Saut dam, French Guiana - Emb289 P1 | ecosystem: Host-associated > Arthropoda: Insects > Digestive system > Gut ...
ATCGGGTAACAAAAGTGACGCGGGATTATTTCGACGAGCATGGCTTTGTTGAGATTGAGACCCCTATGCTCATCCGGAGCACACCGGAGGGGGCGAGAGACTTCTTGGTACCCTCGCGGATTCATCCGGGGAGCTTTTATGCACTCCCCCAGTCGCCGCAACTTTATAAACAGCTTTCCATGGTGGCGGGATTTGATCGCTATATCCAAATCGCCCGCTGTTTCCGTGACGAAGACCTCCGCGCCGACCGGCAGCCGGAGTTTACCCAGATCGACATTGAGATGAGTTTCGTGGATGTGGAAGACATCTTGGAGATGGTGGAGGGGTACATGGCGCGGGTGTTCCGTGAAATCTTGGGCAAAGAACTTGCGACACCATTTAAACGACTCACCTTTGCAGAGTCTATGAGTCGTTACGGCACAGACAAGCCGGACTTGCGCTATGGGATGGAGATTTTTGACCTCACAGACGTGGTGCGGGACTCGGAGTTCGGTGTCTTTACCGGCGCAATCGAAGCAGGCGGCAGTGTACGCGGAATCGTGGCAAAAGGTGCAGTGGATACCTTGAGCCGCAAAGAGATTGACAAGCTGGTGGAATTTATCCGCGGCATTGAGGGCAAGGGCATCGCCTGGGCACGGCTCACGGCGGATGGGATGACCTCTTCTTTCTCGAAGTTCATGTCAGATGCGGAGATGGCGCAAATTTTAGAAACATCCGGCGCTGAAACAGGGGATGTGATTTTACTCATCGCCGACGGATCAAACAGTGCTGTGCTAAACCAACTGGGTTTGCTCCGTGTTGAAGTTGCAAAACGACTTGGGCTTACAGACAGTGATCAGATGGAGCCATTTTGGATTGTGGACTTTCCGTATTTCATCCAAAACGAAGAAAGCGGCGAGTTTGAACCCATGCATCACGCCTTTACAGCGCCTGCGGATGAGTGCTTGGATTATCTGGAGACCGATCGCGGTCGCGTACTTGCAAAGGCTTATGACTTGGTGCTGAATGGCATTGAACTGCTATCCGGCTCGATTCGGATCACAGACCCGGCGCTCCAACAGCGGATTTTTGATATTCTGGGTCTCACACCGGAGGAAAGTGAGCGGAAGTTTGGCTTCCTGCTAGAGGCTTTCCGCTATGGACCGCCGCCCCACGGCGGGATGGCAATGGGACTTGACCGCTTGGTCATGCTACTCGTCGGAGCGGACAGCTTGCGAGATGTGATTGCGTTTCCAAAGCTCAAAGATGCATCCGAAGCGATGACGGCTTGTCCGGACGCGGTAGAAGTGGAGCATTTGCAAGAGCTGGGAATACAGCTCACGGTGGAAACGGAACAATAAGAGGAACCACCCGCTCACCAGAGCGGGTGGTTTTTTGCCACCCACAAATCACCTCGTAGGGGCGCGCTTTGCGCGTCCGTGTTGCAGTTATCATCGCAGTATATGACGACGCACAGGATGTTGAAACATGCGGACGCGCAAAGCGCGCCCCTACGCAGGGCGGATCTCTAACACCGTCAGCACATCACCTACAACCTGAAATTTGACCTCAAATCCGGCGAAGGTGAAACCATATATTCGTGTGGGATCGTCTTGGTAGCTTGGGCGAGGGTCCAGCGCCAGCACTTGTACGAGGGCAGATTGCCGATCCGGAGGGAGTTTTACGATTTCTGCATCCGATACCTGTACCTGTAATACAGCGCCGGGGGCTGTGTCTGCGAAGCCGCCTTTGGCGGTGGGGATGCAGTCAGCGTAGGGGATGTAGGGCTTGATATCATAAATCGGTGTACCGTCCAAGAGGTCGGCACCGTGGATGTGGATGATTGCTTTGTCTGGATCGACCCCCGCGATCTCCACGGCGGAGAGACCCAGAGGGTTTGGGCGATAGGGGGAGCGAGTGGCGAAGACACCGAGCCTTGCATTTCCACCTAAGCGCGGCGGGCGGACTGTGGGTGTCCAGCCGGAAACTTCGGAGAAGCCCCAGATCAGCCACAAGTGTGAAAACCCCTCTAAACCGCGCAAGAGTTCTGCTTGCCGAAACTCTGGCGTGAAGCGGATGATGCCGCGCAGATCAGGAACAAGACCGCTTTGGCGCGGGATGCCAAATTTTTCGGTAAATTCAGTTTCGATATGGGCAATGGGTGTCAAGGTCATGGCGGACTCCTTGTGTGTGGGTTGTTGTAGGGGCAGACCTTGTGTCTGCCCTGAACCTTGGAGGGCAGACACAAGGTCTGCCCCTACATTATAATATATACATGCCGGATTCAAATAGCAAGACAGGTAAGAAAAAAGAAAAATTTCGATAGAATCCCTTGCATCTTGTGGCGGCTTAGTGTACAATGAACCGAAGTTTGGGGTTTTATGGAATTTATGCTTTGTTACGGATTTGTTACATTCCGCGTTTCTCGTTGACAAGAGAGATGACAAAGGGGTATAATTCCCCTAGCACTATGCTCTTATTGTGGAGAAGTGCATCTTTTCAGGTATCAACACCCGATCCATAAAAAGTCGGGTGCTGTACAAACAACAACATTATTTTAGGAGGAAAGAAACATGAGAAATTCGAGAAGAATTCTCGCACTAGCTTTGGCATTGCTAATGATTGTTGGTCTAATGACAAGTGCTAGTGCAAACCTGAACAACGCTCCCGACCGTGCGGACGTTGCTCCGGAGTACAGAGTGGCAGTAGGGGTTCTATTTAACCTCGGTCTGCTAGAAGGTTTCACAGACGGAACATTCCGTGCAGACACAACCGTCAGACGTTCAGAAATGACAAAACTCATTTTTGAAATGATGAACGGTACAACCACTGCACCTCCACTACGTCCTACTGTCTTCCCTGACGTTTATGAGGGAAGCGGCGCTTGGTGGGCACGTGGCTACATTGCTTGGGCACATGGCGAAGGCATCGTAGTTGGTTATCCTGATGGCAATTTCCGTCCAAACCAACCAGTTAGCATTGTTGAAGCTGCAACTATGCTTCTTCGTGCTCTTGGCTACGGCGCAATGGGCGAATACGTGGGCACTGACTGGGCACAATCCGCAAGCAATGATGCACTTGCTCTTGGCATCTTCAATGCAGACATCGTAGATGGTTTTGAAGTAAGAGACGGTGCAGAGCGTCAAGTTGCTGCTCAAATGGTCTTCAACACCATGTTTGTTGAAAGAGTTCGTCACATTGGCGCACTAGACATCTATCAAGGTCTAGGCACATACTTCGGAACTCGCTTTGGTCTGACAAACATCAATCACTTTGCTGCACCAGTCAACGAAGATCCAGTTATCCTAGATGGCTTTGCAACTGCTGGCGTTGTTAGCTTCCTTGAGCTAGATGGCACTGCAACTACAGACACAGCTTTGATTGGTCTGAACTATGCACCAGCTACTGTAGAAGTTGCTCGTGTTGTTGATGTTTATGCATCAGGCGGCACAATCTTCTTCCTAGACATTCTGTCTACAGATGTTGCTGTTACAGGCGGCACACCGGGCACAGATCTTGTGAGACAACTGGGCATCAACAATGCGAACACAATGGCTCCAAACCTAAGAGGCCAAAATGTAATCGTATTTGATAACTATGTTCTAACTACAGATGAAGTCAGCGTTGCACCGATCACCGGCGCAATGAGCAGTGCTACACTCTTTGACGCAGACATCACACTCATGCAACGTTCACCACAAGTATGGGTATTCTTTGAGGGTGCAGATGTAGATGGTCGTGACGCATTCCGTACCATGGTTTACACTTCAAGAACCGTAGAAGACATTTCTGCAGTTGCTGGCAACCAAGTTTGGATCGGTGACCAACTCGTTTCCAGAAACATCGTAACCCTTGATGGTCTCACATGGGCAGAGCTAACTGCTGATGAAACAGACACAACAGTTCCACCGGCGCCATATGGCACATGGGCGAACGTAGTCCGTACAGCAGGCGGCTTCACCCTTACACCAGTTGAAACTGTAAGCGGTCTGATCACTGCAGTTTCAACAGATGTAGATGGTAACATCACCGTCAGATTTGCCGGAAGCACTACGTTCGTTTCTTACGTACCGGGCGTACAGCCGACACTAACTGCTGACATTGGTCAGTTCTCTGAGCGTCTGTTCTCTATCGACAATGCTGCGAGCATCTTCACAAACTGGGTTGCTGCAGGCATTCCGAATCCAAACATCACACAATGGACAGCGCACATCAATGCTGCAACCGGCAACATCATTGCGATTGAGCCATGGACACCAGACTTCAGCACAGCTGAGCTTGTTATGGTTACAGCTTCAGGTTGGGATGCAACTGCCGGAACCGGTACTGCATCATTCATGAGAACAAACGGTCAATCAAGCGGCAACGTTGCTGCAGTTCCAAATGCACCACCTATGACGCCACCAGCAGGCATGGAAGCTAGAATGTCAGGACTACTAGGTCGTGTTGCATGGGCAGTCAGAATTGACGGCGTATACTACCTAGACCTACTCACACCTGCAAACCTTCCAGCAGATAACACCGTTCAAATTTCACCAGCTGGTCTTCTAGGCGGCGGTGCAGGCGGAAACATCTTCTTCGGAAATGCAAACGACAACACCATCTTCGAAGCAACTCTGGGTGGCGGTGTCACGCAATACCGTTCCTTGTCTGCAGGTTCACGCTTCATCATGTCTAACGGCGGAACAAGCGTATTCCCGAATGCACCAGCAGGTCAAGCAGGTACATCTGCAACATTCACCGATGTTATCTTCACACTAGACGCAGCAACACTTGAGATCGTTGAGACAGTGTTTGTTGTAACAGTGGCATTGGGTCAAGATTCACCAGCTTGGTAACTAAGCAACCTAGCGTAAACGCTAGATAGCTAAAACACAAAGAACCCCTCCGGCAATAATGCCGGAGGGGTTCTTCTTGCGCTGGATGCAATCGTGTCCTGCAATTGTCGTTGACGTGTGATATAAGTGCATGGTATACTAATTGTCCCGAGGGAGGGATGCGGGTTATGAAGTATGAAGAGAGAATCTTAGAAGTCTTAGAAAAGCTACATGTGGATGTGGCGGGTGTAAAGCAAGGACAAGAAAAGTTGGTGCAAGGGTACGAAGAGATACGCACCGATATAAACGTTTTAAAGACGGATATGAATGTCCTAAAAACGGACGTGAGCGTTTTGAAGACAGACGTGAGTGTCTTGAAGACGGATATGAGTGTCCTAAAAACAGACGTGGATGTTTTAAAGACGGATGTGGGTGTCCTGAAAACAGACGTGAGTGTCTTAAAGACGGATGTGGGTGTCCTGAAAACGGACGTGAGTGTCTTAAAGACAGATGTGAATGTCCTAAAGACGGACGTGAGCGTCTTAAAGACAGATGTGAATGTCCTAAAAACAGACGTGGATGTTTTAAAGACGGATATGGATGTCTTGAAGACGGACGTGGGCGTTTTAAAGACAGACGTGGATGGCTTGAAGCATGATGTCAAGAGACTAGAGCAGAAAGTTGAATCTGTGAGCGATAAGGTAGATTCCGTAGATCGGGCTGTGATAAAGATTGAGCACAGACATATCCCTCGCATCCAAGGAGCCTTAGACGGTGTTGTTGCCGCACAACAGAAAGACGAAGAGATGGATCATCGTCTCCGCGGTGCAGAGGCGCGAATTGAGATACAAGGAATCAAGCAGTTTGCGTTGAAAGAGAAACTGGAGAATCAATAACATACAAAAATCCCCCACTACTGTGGGGGATTTTATCATACATCAGATTAAGAAAGCAGATCCCGATATTGCGCGATATCGCGTACTTGACCAACGGCGGAGAAAGAGAGTTGGTCAAAGTCCAAAAACCGCTGTGCGAGGGTGTAAATGCCCTCTACGCTCACGCTGTCATAGCGGGCGATGGTCTCTTCCGGTGTGGGGATCTGCGAGCGGTAAAGTTCGCTACGACCCAGACTGTTCATTCGGGATGAAGTGGATTCCAGACTCATGAGAATGGCACTCTTTACCTGCTGACAGGCACGGTCGCGCTCTGCCTGAGTGACACCGTTTGTGCGCAGGTCGCGCAGAATGTCGAGGATGAGGGCTAAAGCTTTTTCCTCCGTCTCATGGCTAAGAGCGGTGTAGATGCCCAGAGCGCCCAAGTCCCTATAGCTGGCACCGAAAGAGTAGATGCTATAGCAAAGTCCATGTTTTTCTCGCACGGTCTGGAATAAACGAGAGGACATCCCACCGCCCAGGATGTTGAGCAGTAATTGGGCGGTGTAGCGATCTTCGCTGACAGATGAAAGTCCCGGTAGGAGCAAGCAGAGATGATTCTGCTCGATCTCTTTCTTCCGCACAGTGAATGCGGGTACGTAGGTAGCGGAATCAGCCGCCAAAACAGGCTGCCGTGCCATGGCTCCGAAGATGTCTTTGATGTGGGTGAGATCATCGGTCGAGAAATTCCCGGAGAGGGCGATGACCAGCCGTTCGGGTACGTAATGTGCCTCTTTGTAGGCAAGGAGTGCCTCACGATTGATGTTCTTTAGGCTTGTTTTTGTCCCCAGAATGGGGAGAGAAAGGGTACTGTCGGGAAAGACGCGTTCTAAGAGCTCTTCCGACACCAAATCTTCCGGGGAATCTTCGTACATATCGATTTCTTCGTTGATAACAGAGCGTTCCGCTTCGATATCGCTCTCACAAAATTTGGAGTGGAAGAGCATGTCTGCCAGAAGATCAACAGTTTGACGGAGGTCTGAATCCAGCACGCGTCCGTAGAAGCAAGTACACTCTTTGGTGGTAAAGGCATTGAGTCCGCCGCCTAGTTGGTCTGTTTCCTCCGCAATTTGGATCGCTGTGCGGCTGGTGGTACCCTTGAAGAACATGTGTTCCATAAAATGCGATGCACCATTGATTTGCGCATTCTCATGCCGTGATCCCACGCCGAACCAAAAGCCGATGGATGCCGAACGGACATGGGGGATGTGCTCACAAACAATGCGTACACCATTGTCTAAGGTGATTTTTTCAACCATAGTAATAGTCCTTTAAAAAACGTAGGGGCGGCATTTTGCCGCCCGCTGTTTTGGTATTTTGATGGGACGTGGAAAGTCGGGAAAATGAATCTGTAGGGGCGCGCTTTGCGCGTCCGTCACCCATTGCTATTTTGGCGGACGCGCAAAGCACGCCCCTACAGGGTATCATCTAGTCAATGAGTCCCATTTGTTCCCGCTCTTTGATCGCGTCTTTGCGAGAGAGGTTTACGCGACCGCGCTCATCGATCTCAGTGACTTTGACCCAAGTCATGTCACCCTCTTTGAGCACGTCTTCCACCTTTTCCACACGGCGATTTTCCAGCTTGGAGATGTGAACCATGCCATCTTTCCCCGGTACAAGCTCCACAAAGGCGCCGATGGGAAGAAGACGGACAACCTTGCCATAATAAAGCTTGCCCACTTCCGGCACAAAGACAATGTTATCAATCCAAGCTTTTGCCGCACGGCACGCTTCGATGTCGGTGCCGGAGATATAGATGCTGCCATCGTCTTCGATGTCCACTTTTGCACCGGTCTCGGCAACAATTTTCTGGATAACTTTCCCGCCGGAGCCGATGACTTCGCGGATTTTCTCCACATCAATCTTCATTTGGATCATCTTCGGTGCAGTTGGAGCCAGCTCTTTGCGTGGTTCAGCGATTGCTTTCAGCATGATTTCATCAAGGATATAGAAACGCGCCTCTTCCGTTTGCTTGAGGGCAGATTCGATCACTTCATAAGTGAGACCATCGTTTTTCAGGTCCATCTGGATGGCAGTGATGCCATCTTTGGTGCCGGCAACCTTGAAGTCCATCTCGCCGTGGAAGTCTTCCACGCCTTGGATGTCGATAAAGGTTGTCCAGTTTGCGGCATCGTTCTGGTCTGTGATCAATCCGCAAGAGATACCGGCAACCGGTGCTTTCAGCGGCACACCCGCGTCCATAAGGGCCAAGGTACTGCCGCAGACGGATGCTTGTGATGTGGAGCCGTTGGAGCTTAGAATCTCAGACACGACACGGATGGCATAAGGGAACTCGTCCATGGGTGGAATTACAGGCTCAAGAGCCTTTTCCACAAGGGCGCCATGTCCCCACTCCCGGCGGCTGGTTGAGCGGCTGGGGCGTGCTTCGCCAACGGAGTAAGAGGGGAAGTTGTAGTGGTGCATAAAGCGCTTGGACTCTTCTTCATAGATGGTGTCCAACTTCTGTGCCGCTGAGATGGTGTTGAGGGTAGTGATGCTAAGCGCTTGGGTTTGTCCCCGGGTAAAGAGACCGGAGCCATGGACAACGGGAATCACACCTACTTCCGCGTCCAATGCGCGGATTTGATCCATAGCACGTCCGTCAACACGCTTGCCTTGCAGCAGCCATGCTTGGACAACTTTTTTCTGGATTCTATAGTTGATCTCGCCCCAATGGCTGGCAAAATCAGGATATTCTTCGCCGTATTTTGCTTCGATCTCGTCATAGACTTGATTGATGCGCTCTTCACGGACGTTTTTGTTGTCTGTATCTAGAGCGTGCTCGAAGCCTGTATAGAAATCTGTGAGTACTTTGTCAAATAGCTCCTGGTTGAAGCTTGCTTGCTCGTAGCTGAACTTCTCTTTGCCCACTTCTTTGACCATTTGGTCAATCAGCGCAATCACACGGCGGATTTCTTCGTGAGCGAATTTAATGCCGTCCAGCATCACTTCGTTTGAAATCTCCTGTGCCGCAGCTTCGATCATGACGATTTTGTCTCGGTTACCGGCAACGGTGACATACATTTTGCTGATTTCACGCTCGGCAGTGGTTGGGTTTAGCAGGAACTTGTCCCCATCGTACCCAAGCCCAACGGAAGCGATGGGACCGTTAAATGGGATGTCAGAGATACAAATCGCAGCGGAAGCACCTACCATAGCGGCGATTTCGGGGTTACAGTCGTGATCGACAGAAAGCACGGTACAAGCGATGACAACGTCATTGCGTAGATCGTCCGGGAAAAGAGGGCGCATAGGACGGTCAATCATGCGGCTTGCAAGCATAGCGCGCTCAGAGGGGCGACCCTCTCTGCGTTGGAAAGAACCGGGGATGCGTCCTACAGCGTAGAGCTTTTCTTCAAAGTCTACAGCCAGAGGGAAATAGTCGATTCCATCTTTCGGTCTGGAAGATGCGGTTGCGGTCACTAGAACCGTTGTCTCGCCGTATTTGACTAGGACAGAGGCGTTACAAAGTTCTGCCAGTTTGCCCACTTCCATGCTTAGGGTACGCCCGGCAAACTCCATGGAGAAAGACTTGAACTCCGGAAATTCACGTTTTGCACTGTTGGTCATAATGATACTCTCCTCTCGTGTGAGAGCGAGCAATCCAATATTAGCACTTGAACACAAATCTGAGAACTCTCAGGTGCATGTTCAACTGCTAAACCTGGACTGCTTCGCTCTTCCTTCGTATATATCGTTAGCGGATAGTATACCCGCTAAAACGCTTCTTCATGTAGCAAAGGGGCGGGCAAAGCCCACCCCAACATTTGTTTACTTTCTGATGCCGAGCTTTGCGATACAAGCTCTGTAACGCTCGATGTCTTTCTTGGCTAGATAGTCAAGCAAATTACGGCGCTTACCGACCATTTTCAGAAGACCACGACGAGAGTGGTTGTCTTTCTTATGGATTTTCAAATGCTCCGTGAGCTGAGAAATGCGCTCGGTTAGAATCGCAATTTGCACCTCAGGAGAACCGGTATCGGTTTCGTGTGTGCGATTGTCGCCAATGACGACGGATTTTTGGTCTTTGGTAATCATTGTGTGTACATCCTTTCTGTTTGATTTGTCCGACCGACCTAGAAACAGGTGAGAAAGGTTCCGGCAAAAGCGCCGACTTTATCCTGCATCCAAGACTGGAGGAACGTTTCATATATTACCACACTTTGGCTGGAATGTAAAGGGAAATGTATGAAAAACAAGGGCAAATCCATGAACCTACAAGAGATGCACAACATCCAGTAGGGGACGCTGTCCTCAGCGTCCCGTGTTATCACCCGCGTCCTTTGTAGGGGCGGCATTTTGCCGTCTG
>Ga0123355_10022806_pt1 | contig 10037 bp, 11 predicted proteins | sample TergutEmb28metaG_3_FD_89872 | JGI IMG/M metagenome (GOLD analysis project Ga0123355, IMG submission 89872) | Embiratermes neotenicus P1 segment gut microbial communities from Petit-Saut dam, French Guiana - Emb289 P1 | ecosystem: Host-associated > Arthropoda: Insects > Digestive system > Gut ...
GGAATGAGACCCAGCACCCATTGTATAGGAGGCTGGGTGGGCCCCAGGGCCAGTCTGGACAGGTGTGAAAAATCTTGCCACCAACGGGATTTGATCCCCAGACCATCCAGCTTGTAGCGAGTCGCTATACTGACTGAGCTATCCTAGCCCACACTGTTTCTTATATAGAGTTATTATTTTATCTGACAAATACTGGTTGCCACTTCTTCTAGACTACTTTATCACATCAATATGAGCCACTTAGCCAACTACCCACACACACACGACGGGAAGTGAAAAAAGGAAATGGTTGCCAGATAAAGTACGGGCCCTGTATAAGTTTTTCAGACCCGAGAACAGAGGATTTTGGATCTTCTGGTACTGCAGACTGGTGGCCATGTTCTGACTGTGGACCAATGGTGTCAGTCCTGAAACATTACAACACAGCATGCATGCACCGCTGGTAAAAGCGAACTCACCCAGATGGCACAACCCCAATCCCAGAGGCAAGAACCTAGCGTACGTGTCATGAAGTTCAGTCTCAGACTTCTCCATCAGTGTCTGTACGATGGTGGCCGTCACATCGGGATTGCATGATCCCACAGCGATCATACCGCATGCCAAACCCGCCATACCCACTACCTCCATGCTGGACTTCGGGTCACTAAATACCGGTGTCAGGAGACTCAGAACCGCCTCTCGATTAGATCCAGCATATGCCAAACCAAGGCCTGTAACATGTTATAAGAATCCTGAATCACATCACTTCAATTTATCAACCAACGAATGCACAATAAAATTTCATATAAAACACTTTTAAAACACTTTAAAACACTCCGACTTGTTTCGATCTTGTCAGATCATCATCAGCCGACTTGTTTCGATCTTGTCAGATCATCATCAGGGAGTTTTGTTCCGTGATAAAGTTATATTACAGTATTCACAATTCAATTTGTATTTGCAAACGAGGTGTTGTGGCAGCATATCTGTAAATGTACACTTGCAAACCTTGCAACACAGATAACTGAGAGATTATAACAGAACTTCTTGTTAATGTACATACCTCCTTCCTCTAGTCAAAAAATAATTCTAAAAATACAGCTGAACATGGTTATAGGATTCACATTAAATGCCATGAAATTTATTCATTTTTCATTTATCAGTTACATATAACGAAGATAAGAAAACATCCACATTTTGAGGTTGTCAGAACAGTGAAGATTTGTACAGTGGTCTTAAAGGTTACAACACCATGTGCCTGGTCAACGAATATGAACCACTGGAAGATCGAAGCAACATAATGAAGAACGTGATGATTCAAGGTTGTTTAATACCCATTCCAACCTATTCTATTTTATATTACTACAAATCTACACGCTCATGTAAACAATGGGGAAAAAGTAAAGAAAAGAAGGAAATATGATGAGAGGTACTAACCCACAATGGCACCGATGCGCATCACGTTGCTACTGTGCAAAACGTAATCTGACAGCAAGGCAAGGGCTGGATCACACTCGTTTCTCACTCCACAGTTAACTATACCACACGCCAGCAGAGCCCCAGACTGTGAACAGTAACGCCGTGTTACAAACTTTGACATATACAACTGGGCACACACAATAATCAGTCCCCTGGTACAAGTTAGTTCTTGCAGTACTGACTTATACAGTTCCGTGTCGTAACATTCACTGTCCATATGCTGTATCACTGTACTGGCAAATGTGCATGTTTCATCCGGCCAAGCACAACATGTTGATACAAACAATATTACTCCCCCACTTAAATTATGATCACCAGCCTGCAGTGAAAGATTTAAAATCTCCAGTTCCTGGATCACGGAATGTTATGCCAAATCAAAACACAGCTGCCAATTGTGTGGTATAGTGGGATCGAAGTCGCTGGTGTTACATCGGTAAGCCTGGGCTGGTATCATGAGAATCAAGACATCAAGACTGGAAAGTGATGCAATGCTGTTTCAGCTTACATAGCAGGTACATTTATGTGAGGATTAGCATATGGTCAAGTCACACAGCTACGAATCTGAGGAGCTGTTGACCCTGGAACACGTACTACTATTACTCATTTTTTTACTTGTAATACGTACTTGACTGGTCAGATGGTGAGACGACAAAGGTCATTACGCAAAATGACAGGTACTTTATGTGAGTAATCCTACTACAAGAGTGGGGACCATGGTGGCACAGTGGTTAAGGTGCTGTGCTACAAATCAGAAGGTCGCTGGTTTGATCCCAGCTGGTGTCATCAGAATTTTTCATTGACATAAAATTCTTCCGATCGCTCTATGACCCTGGGGTCAACTCAGCCTCTAACAGAAATGAGTAGCAGGAGTATTTCCTGGGGGTAAAGGCAGCCAGTGCGTAAGGCTGACAACCTTACCACCATCATGCGCCGTTGTCATGTAATCTGGGAAACTTAACTTTCTGGAACCCTCTGGTCCACTCCAGGCCTGTAACGGGACTGCTTTACTTTATTACAACAGTACATTTAAAACCTATTGCCAAGCAATCAGCGGTTACCACCAAGAACATAAAAATGGGGGTCTGACCCCAAATTCTACCGGCATGCTGATAAGTCCTTAGCCCGACCAGGAAGGGAACAAGCTTGGAAGCATGTCAGGGATGCGGGCGATTTCAACAACATCGAGATATGAGCTGTCATCAAGTCTTTTTCCTGCAAGGCAAGACACCCAAGTAAATTCAAGCCATTCTGACAGAAGCATTAGCTTTTTCCTTCCTGGTCGGGCTAAGGACTTATCAGCACCCCTGTAATAAAATGAGCACATGCAAGATGCCGAAGGAAATTCACGCCATCTGACAGAAACATTAGCTTGTTTCCTTCCTGGTCGGGCTAAGGACTTATCAGCACCCCGGTAGATGATGAAGTTAAACAACCTGTGTCACACAAGACACAACTACTACGTACTGCACCTCACAGCATAGTTCACAGTACATTTTCTCCAATACAGTGTGATTCAAAAAGATGGACTCAATTTTGTACGTCTATATTTCTTGAACTACACATGGTATGTGAATGATCTACATAACACTTGAAAGAGGAGGTCCTATATTTTCAAATATCACTGCTAGAGCGCACAGCTGTGCAAGCATTGTCAGTTGAGGGCAAAATGGCTACTATGCAGCACAAGATATTTTGCGTTCATGAGTTCATTGAAACTGAGTCGACGACTGCTGTGCAGCGTGCATTTCGTCTTCATTTCAACATTCAACCTCCAACCTTCAAACTTCATTGTGAGTACAATTAAATGTAATTTACATCATATTTGTCACTGGTTCTAATTTTGAAATATAGACTTATGAAACTGAGTCCATCTTTTTGAATCACGCTGTATATTAAAAGTTAACTTCAGAAAGAAAAAAAACTAACCTTTATGTAATCTTCTGCTGAATAAAGGTACTTGTCAATAGGAGTTAGACCTCCATCAACATCCCACAGTAAGACCAAACCCAAGGAGGCTGTTGCACTTAGCATTCCTGGAAAAGAATAAATGACATTACAAACTACTTGGCAAGCACGTTTGTACACACATCCAAGCCGTTTCTGCAAGCTTTGTGGAAGCTACTTCAGGATATTTATTTCTGAACAAAAAAGGAGTAAAAAAAAAAAAACACAAATTTTGACGTGACATTACCTTACAAAATATCACGCAATACCATTAGAGACAGCTACACTTCGGTGGAATGAAAGCAGCTCATTTAGAGGCACAAGACCATTTGCTCTTGTGGTGCATGTTGAGAATCCCTGCACAATGCGGCTGACTGCTATCTTCAGTTTCATATTTCTTCCCACACACACACATTAATTTTAACAACGGGGGACATTCTATTTGTGCTGGTTATACAAAGTACAGTCAAACTCGTTATAACATCATGAAAGGTAAACTGCATTTGAAATGTGATGGCACATGCTCAGAGACCACATTTTGTCTTTCGGCGAAACGGACGAGTCCATTTAAATTGGCAGGGGCGTCAGTTCTGTCGACTACTGGCAGCCGAGGTGTGCGCATCAGCGGTAGTAATGCTGGATACACCATGTTCCAAGGTAGTGTGAAGAGTACTGGCTACACACTGCATTTGCCAGTTTCCCCTTCACTTCCCCTACACTGCGTCACCGTGTGCCATCACATTTCAACTGGACTCTACAGACTAATTTGTTTAGTTACAAAGCAGTGCTGTTCTAATGAGGGGGTATAATACAATAGTGACAGTGAAAGAAAAATTGGTGCCACAGAATATCTGATGCTACAAACGAGGTGTCATTCTAAATGGGTTAGACTGTACAGTGATACCTCAGCTAACGAGTGACCCTGCTAACGAATTTTTCGGCTAACATAGATTTTTCCGCTGTTTTTCGGACTCAGCTAATGAATATGGATTCGGCTAATGAATGTTTTAGTGGATGTGTGCGCTAACATAAAGCAGCAAACGTGAACGGTTGGGCCATTCCAGGAGCTCGTTTCAGCTAACGAAGATTTCGGCTGACGAATGTGATTCCGGAACGAATTACCTTCATTAGCTGAGGTATCACTGTATATCATCACACATACCTCCAATGTTTATAGCATAACAAATACCCAGAGCAGCATACATGGTCGCACCAGCATACAATCTCATAAAAACTGTCCTTTTTATGTCAAAGGCTATTAACCCATAAACAATTCCATACACATTGGCTTGCTCTATGAGCATGAAATTTGTCAGCTGATGCAGTAAGAACGATCATCCCAATGGTTCTGTACTAATGTCCATGCTGCTCACAGGTGACAGTCTGTGATGCTGACTTTTTATGCTGGCTTTATGGAGAAACACCGTGTTCAGAAACTCAACCCTGGTCAGTACAGCTTGGCAATCAGGGAAGGGTTCTTTCAGGTAATCACTTGGCATCAAAAAGAGCACTATCAATTCTCGTTCTTCTAGGACCTTGTGCAATGTCAATGAATAATGGTGCACAACATACTAGATAAAAAAAAACTCAGCTACATTACACAGAAGGGGACCGCAGTAGCACAGTGGTTAAGGTGCTGCGCTACAAATTGGAAGGTGGCTGGTTCAATCCCAGCTGGTGTCATTGGAATTTTTCATTGACATAAAATCCTTCTGATCTCATTATGGCCCCTGGGTTGACCCAGCCTCTAACAGAAATGAGTACCAGAAGCACTTCCTGGGGGTAAAGGCACCCGGTGCATAAGGCTGACAACCTTACCACCATGATGTGTAAATGATAAAGGAAAATATTACCTGAAGTTAAGAGTGCACTCTTATGTTTATTGGACCGTGCATCATTGTGATAGTTGAAGAATAAAAGACCAGCTTGATGCCACTTGCTATTTTATTTCACTTCTTATTGGCTCAACATGTTTCGGACATTAATATACACATCATCAGGAGCTTGTGACTATTCTGTTGAATTACCACATTGGTCGTATTGTTCTGTAAAGACGGAGGATTTAGCATTGGCATAAATTATGGTACGTAGCGGTGTGTGTTTGACTAAGCACGTCACATCAAACACACACCACTATATATCGTAATTTATGCTAATGCCAAATCCTCCGTCTTTACAGAACAATACGACCAATGTGGTAATTCAACAGAATAGTCGCAAGCTCCTGATGATGGATATATTGTCCAAAACATGTTGAGCGCATAAGAAGTGAAATAAAATAGCAAGTGCCACTAAGTTGGTCTTTTATTCTTCAACTAAGAGTACACTCATTTATGACTTATCTAATAACACTGTCAGTAATGCGGACTAGGTGATGTCACAAAGAATCAGCACTTAAGCAAATGGAAAGGATGTAGCAGTCAGCTAACATTGCCTAATTTTAGGTACTTTCCTGGGATTTGCCTGAAAGGAATGAGGAAAAGCACACAACCTCAACCATGACAGCCAGTCTCTGAGACATAATCTTCACCTGTGTCCTCTAGAATACAAGGTACCCATGCTAAGAACTCAACATTGTGCTTTGTACTACAAACAAAGGGGACCGCAGTAGCACAGTGGTTAAGGTGCTGTGCTAGAAATCGGAAGGTCACTGGTTTGATTCCAGATGGTGTCATTGGAATTTTTTCATTGCCATAAAATCCTTCCGAACGCACTATGGCCCTGGGGTCGACTCAGCCTCTAACAGAAATGAGTACCAGGAGTATTTCCTGGGGATAAAGGCACCTGGTGCATAAGGCTGACAGCCTTACCACCAACGTGTGCCATTGTCAAGAAATCTGGGAACCTTAACTTCCTGGAACCTCCGGGCCACTCCAGGCCTGTAATGGGACTACTTCCCCTTTACCTTCAGTACAAATAATACTGTGTCATAGTTACACTGTTAGGTGGGATAAATGCAGAAACACTAAGGTTCGTCATTACTCTATCATTACCATGTTCCTTATTTTTGTACAGCCACTTGTTTCCGTCTTCCATCAAGAGTTTGTCATGACCAAATGCAGCATTCACAAATCCATTCACAAAGCTAGCTGCAAGGTTCTGGCGTGCAGAATCGACTTGACCTCCTCCAAACGGGGGACGTGAGTTTTCCAGATGTGACTTGTATACATCTTCTGGGGTTTTGGGCTCCATTATATCCAGCTAAAATACAGAAATTCCTGATGTCATTAATCTCTACTCACGTTACAGGACTTCATTCATAATTCACATCTGATTATTATTGCAGGCTTGCAATTCTGCCAGTCTGCAATAGCCTATACCGAGGAAATACACGTGTCATGCAGCAACCTAAATGTCGCCAGCCACAAGAGTGTCACAACTCAAAATTTGGCATTTTTGAGTTTTTGGTATAGAAAGAAACGTTTGCAGACGCACTTTTAACAGGTACAGTGTCATAACGCAGGCTGCAAAACTCACCGCTGGAGAGCAGTTGTGTCGCTGTTGCACTCATGGAAAAGTATAGCACTACAGAACCTTTAAACGTCTCTCCTGAAAAACCATACATTTTAAGTTGTGACACTGTTGTTGCAAATGTGCGATATGACAGGACACATTGTTTGGTGGCAGGCGAGACCATTTTAGGGGAGAGGTGAGCAAAAGAATTTTGTGCACAGCTCAGAAAAATCATAAAGAAATGCAGAAGATATTATAGAGACTAAAGAATGCCACCCCAGCATACATACACAAAATGCCAGAAAATGGCCTCAAGCACATCACAGAAGAGGGTGGTTAAAAAAAAGGTAAAGTGCACCGTTGTACAGGCACGGAGGCTCTGTACAGGCCGTATGGCCCATAGGGGAAGTAGAGGTATAGGTAAAGGTAAAGTGCACTGTTGTACAGGCACTGAGGCTCTGTACAGGCCGTATGGCCCATAGGGGAAGTAGAGGTATAGGTAAAGGTAAAGTGCACCGTTGTACAAGCACTGAGGCTCTGTACAGGCCGTATGGCCCATAGGGGGAGTAGAGGTATAGGTAAAGGTAAAGTGCACCGTTGTACAGGCACTGAGGCTCTGTACAGGCCGTATGGCCCATAGGGGAAGTAGAGGTATAGCTCTACTCTTTCTTGACCATGGCAATAGAAGGGTGTGAGGAGTCAGCGTCATGCCATGGCCACTCTTACCCCCAGGAAAGACCCGGTACCCATTATACAGGAGACTGGATGGGCCCCAGGGCCAGTCTGGACAGGTGCAGAAAATCTTGCCCTCACCAGGATTCAATCCATGGACCATCCAGCCCGTAGCCAGTAGCTATACTGACTACGCTACGCGGCCCACAGAAGAGGGTGGAGTGCTGCATAAATGCATAGCTTGTGAGGTGTGTTGCTTGGAAATGAAAATGTCCGAGCCTCACGAGTCCCCACACATAGAACAGTGTTCGTAGTGTTATTACTGTTGGAACAGACCCCATATATCGGAATGCAAAGACAAAACCTAAAACTGTTGACAGTAAGATCACCATTTAACATTTGGATGACTGGGGGCATGTGGCACACATCCAAAAACATTTAAACCAAAATTCAAAACTCGATCAAACCAGAAATGTAACCGCAATCAAAATCAAAGAGTAAATTACATCAACCCAATGGTGTGACAATACAAATGATTTGTGAATTACAGCTTACCTCACGAGCAAGATTTAGAAAGTGGTTGTTTAAGTGGGCATTTGACATAATTTCGACGAGGTCATCATACTCGACCATATTCTCATTCAACTCGAGGAATATCTGTTGCCTGCCCAACATAAAAGCTAGCTGCTTCTGCATCGACCTGCAACAGTCAATTTACAACAAGTTTATAAACTCCACAGGCTGCAATCCCACCATTCATTGGGCTTTGCTTTGTGCAGTCAGTCTGAACTTGTCCAATCTGATCATAAGTTTCATCATCCCCGTTTTGTTCAATAAACTAATCAGAGTGGAGTGTATGTACTTGTCTAACACAACTTTATTTGATGGTAGAGATATATCTAGTACTTACTACATAAGGTACAACTACATGTTTCAGTGCTTGACAATGGCCATCTTCTGGTTGCACATGAAATACTTAGTAAGCAGTTATACAAGATGTACAGCCTGAAGATGGCCATTATCAAGTGCCGAAACATGCATTTGTACCTTATGTAATAAATACTACGTAGATTATTCGGAAAGTAAGTATCGTCTGTGCATATCTCTCGCGTATCCTCGAGACTGTCACTTTGCACATGTGCAGTGACTTCCTCTATCAATTAAGTAGCCAGAGATGCCATTTCGTGAAATTCGTGTTATGTTTATGTTTGTTCCTGTGCGTTAAACATGCTTAAGACAACTGAAGGGACCGCCGACTGAGAAGTATGTTTGGAATTCGTTTTTTGAACGCTAGGAATGTGCTACCAAGTGAGATTCATCACCAGATCTGTCAAATGTATGGTGACAATGTGATGAGTGATGGCATGGTTAGGGAATGGGTTTGGATGTTCAATGGAGGACGAGAGAACGTGCACGATGAGGCACGAAGTGGGAGTCCATCTTTGGTGAATGATGATTTGGTGCATAAGGCCAATGAAAGAGTGCGTGACGATAGACGTTTCACAATTTCTGATCTGTCCCTGCACTTTCCTCAGACTTCAAGGACACCACTCTATGACATTGTCAGTAGTGGCTAACATCACAGGCAGCCGCATTCTATGAGGAGGGTATACAAAAATTTGTGCCCCGCTACGATAAGTGCCTCAATAATGACAGCAAATATGTGGAAGAATAGTTTGAAGAATGTAGAATCTGATAACAATAAAATTTTATACGAAACCTTACTCGATTTTTTTTACAGCGAAACGGTACTTACTTTCTGAATAAGCCTCGTATCTGTACCTCTACCATCAAATAGAGTTGTGTTAGACAAGTACATACATTCCACTCTAATTAGTTGCCCAATCTGTTTCTAATTTGTTCACCTTCATAGTGTTTATTATCACCCACACTCCTGTGAACAGGTTTGGTTATTTACAGGCAAGGAGTCTAAACTACCACCCAGGAGTCTGGTCATTCAAGACTGTGCTTTGTAAAAGTGTACAATATTTTTTTTCTCTCTCTGAAACCACTCTGAGCAAATAGTTCTCTTTCTCATTGGTAGATGGTGTGTGATGTTACCTTGTATACTCAACAGATCCTTAACAGCAATAACAATAAGCTCAGCATACAGATTTTAATAGCAGGCATCCCATTGTGTATCTAATATTCAAAAAATGGTTTAGTCCATCTCAACACAACTACAATACATCAGTTTCTTGTCTATATATTTCTATTACAATTTTAGCTAGTCAAGCTAAATCAATCAACTTATATAAGAACTTAAAAACCAAGGTCATGAAGTGCTATGCAAACATTTACTTTAACCGACAGTGTCTTGCTGAGAATGTATGAGGGTAAGTCATTAAATAACAGGAAATTTTATACTCGTAATAACTTTTTTACACGAGTACTTACAGAAATTGTTTGTGTCTTATTTTTCGACATAGTCCCCCTGCTTCGCAACACACTTGGTCCACCTGTCCACAAGCTTGCGGATGCCCTCTAGAAAAAAGCTTTTTGGCATGGCC
>Ga0123355_10022807_pt1 | contig 10037 bp, 12 predicted proteins | sample TergutEmb28metaG_3_FD_89872 | JGI IMG/M metagenome (GOLD analysis project Ga0123355, IMG submission 89872) | Embiratermes neotenicus P1 segment gut microbial communities from Petit-Saut dam, French Guiana - Emb289 P1 | ecosystem: Host-associated > Arthropoda: Insects > Digestive system > Gut ...
CAACACCCTGTTCTCAAACACCCTCAGCTTCCTTTCCTCCCGTAGTGTCAACGACCAAGTTTCACACCCATACAAAACAACAGGCAAAATTACAGTTCTATATATCTTGATCTTTAAATTTTTGGATAGCAACCTAGAAGACAAAAGATCCTGCACCGAATGATAGCAAGCATTTCCTGACTTCAATATACTCTTAATTTCTTCCGCAATAGAATTTTGATTTGTTAAAGTTGTTCCAAAATATTTAAACTCCTCCACCCTCTCGAAGGTACTATTACCAATCCTCACACTGTGAATTCGTCCTGCATTCTGATCTCAACCCCTAGGTTGTATCAGTAGTAAATTCGGCCAATGATATGTTTGGTCACTCCCTCGTGTCGCCGTGCGATATCTCGCACGGACTTTTAATCCCTATACAACACGATGTAATTATGTCGCGGGAGACACTCCGGACACTGGACTCAGCTCTTAGTTCGACGCCTTATTCGTCACTCTGTATCATCATCTGAAATAGAAAATATACGCACATCCTACCTCCGAAGTCGGACTTGAAAATTATTTCTTAAGTGTCCAACGGACCCATCCACGACTTCCGCTCTGTCAACTAAGAGATCCTACTCCAGCTCTCAGGGATACAACAATACCCTCATCATGTGTCACGTGGAAGTGTCAAAGTTTAACAGACAAGTAAAAAAAAATAATGAAAACTGATTCAAATATGAAACTATTAGAAATAGATTTACACAGGAAACACTTTACTAGGCACTGTCAGCACTTAAATCTACGTGGTGAAGAAATAACTTCCCTAAAAATAGCTATGATTATTGGGCAATGCTATAAAAAGAATCAATTAGCTTCTATTGATATTCCACGGAAAGACTCCTCGTCGGATGGAGCTAATTTTGAATCTCAAGATCTAAACACCAAAGACGGAATAACCAAGTCATCTAAACCCTCTAAATACAGAAGAAATTGTCCAGCATGGAGAAATCCTGATTTCTTATGTACATAAATGGTCTATCCATACAGAAAATAAATCAACTTAAGACAAGCAGGGACTACCTTAAAATATATGCCATCAAAATAACAGAAGTATAGGAAGGAAAACTTATGAAGTGCAGTCATTTGTATCCAGATTTACCGCACGTTTTATGCATAATGGAATGTAATTTGAATAAAATGTGAATGAATCATGTTTATATAGAAAATTATAATTCATTCATTCGTTTAGTAGTCTGTCTTACAACGGGTGCAAAGTCTCTTCCAAAGCTAGCCCCCCCCCCCACCCACATAGTGTGATCTAGAGATTCCTCCAAATCAAAGTATCCTCCCTTTCCTTAAGGTCATCCAGTAGCTTCCTATGTCTTCTTCCTCGTCTTCCTGTCACTTCTATCCCCTTTTTATCTTTCCTTCAATAACCCGTTGTGGAAGGAAGTTTCTATGCAAAATGTGACCAATCCAGTTAGCCTTCCAGTTACTTAATTCATGTAGGATATCCTCTGCGCCTTGACTCTAAGTAATACTTCTTCATTTCTCACATGATCAGTCCAACTGATCTCTTCCTTCTCCAGGACCACATTTCAACAATTTCCAGGTGTTTCTGCTCTACTGCTTGAAGCGTCCAAGTTTCAGCACCATATAAAGCTATGCTCCAAATGTAACACTTCACTAGCTTCTTCCTCAATTCCAAATCCAATGTGCCAGTAAAAACAGCCCTCTTCTTGTTGAATGCAGCTTTAGCCATAGCAATCCCACATTTAATTTCACAAGTCCATCTTCCATCATTTGTTAAAATGCTACTCAAATATTTAAAAGATTCCACATTCTCTAATTGTTTTTGGTCTTTCATAATTTTTACTGGGAATGGTTGTCTTGAAATTCTCATTACTTTTGTTTTTTCCACATTCATTTCCATCCCATAACATCCCCCAATTTCAATTTGTTTACCAATCATGTCCTGTAGCACCTTTTCTTCCTTAGCCAGTAACTCAAGGTCATCTGCATATTTCATAGTGTGACTGGATTGCCCGCCTATTTTGAAGTCTCCAAACCCTTCCAGAGCTTCTTTGGTAAGGCATTCACTGTACAAGTTGAACAGAACTGGTGACAAACAGCATCCTTGTCTAACTCCTCTTCCAATCTTCACACTTCTTGTCTCCCCTTGCTTCAGTCGTACTTTAACACTCTGAGCATGTACAAGTTGCCAATCAATCTTCTTTCATGCCAGTCAATACCATTTACCCTTTAGGATCTGCATTAATTTGGTCCAGTTGACTCAGTCAAACACCTTCTGCCAGTCTATGAAGCAAACACACAGTTCCTCATCTATCTCCAACGTACATTCTGATATTATTCTTAGTATCCCAATTGCATCCCTAGTTCCTTTTCCTCTTCTAAATCCAAACTGATCTTCTCCAAGTACATCCTCAATTTTCTTTTCAAACCTTCTTCTAAGTATCTTTGCTACTATCTTTGCTGTATGTGCGATAAGCCTGACTGTGCGATGGCCGCTGCATTTTGTAGCTTGTGGCTTCTTATTTAAGGCAATCACTGTAACTCCCGTGACATACTTTGGCCACTCTCAAGTTTCATAAATGGTGTTGATCAATTTCGTCACTATTTTCAAACTACCTTCTCCAAATAATTTGAGCAGATCTCCATGTATATCATCATCTCCTGTAGCCTTCTTATTCCTCATTTCCTTGATGGCTTTATCCACTCCATTTTGCAAAATATATGGGCCTTTCTCATCTGGATCTACTTCCTCTTCAGGTTCGACTTTTAGGGTTTCCGGTCGTTAAGTCGATCGTATAGTACTGTAATATAATTCTCTCAACTTTTCAGCACTTGACTTTGCTCTACTATCCTAATCCCTCGGGAGCCTTCGATGCCAATATTTGGAATCCCTTGGGTCTCCTTCCAGCCTAGTTCTTTTGTCTTCATGTACATCAAATCATAATGCCCTGTTCTTTGAAATTCCATAATCTCTTTACATATGTTCTCAAGATACTCCTTTTTGGCATTACCTGTGGCTCTTTTCAATTTGTTCCTCAGCCTTCTGTAGTTCTTCCTGCCTTCTTCAGTGTTCACATTCTTCCATTTCCTTCTTTCATCCTTTTTACTGATCATTTCCTGTGTAACCCTGTGTTTTCTTGCTCTCTTCTCAACTTTCCCAACCAGATCACCGATAGTATCTAACACACATTCATTTATATTGTTCCACTGCACTTTGATTTTCCCACTGTCACATCCAATTGCACTGAGCTTCTCTTCTAGAGTATCCTGCACTCTTTGTCGTTGAGCATATAATTTCTCCAAATCCCACTGTGGTCTTCTCTTTTGGAACCTTATAATTTTCTTCAATCTGGTGCAGATCTTGGCAACTAGTAAGTTGCAGTCAGAGTCAATATCTGCCCCAGGCAGTGTCTGCTCATCCTTCACACTGTTTCTGAATTGATGTTTCACAAGTATGTAGTCCGATCTCCTGGTGCCTTCCATGTGCACAGTCTTCTCTTGGGTTTCCTGAACCACGTGTTGGTGACAATCAGTCCATTTCTTTCACAAAAGTTAATAAGCATTTGACCTCTGTGATTCTTTCTTCCTAGGCCATGTGGTCCAACAACGTTCCTATATGATTCATCTCCAACAACGCTATTCCATTCCCCCATTATGATGGTGTTTGCGTCACCCTTTCCATCTTTAAGAATTTCTTCAGTTATGCCATACAACTCTTCCACTTCATCATCTTCATGGTCCGATGTTGGCATGTTCACTTGCATCATCAAAATATCTGTACACTTGTATCATCAAGATATTTATCGGCTCTGTCTGTAATTTAATAGCAATGATTCTCTCATTATAAACAATCTTCTTAACAACACTTCTCATTATACTTTTATGCACCACTATTGCCACAACTTTTTCAGCCCATTCACCTCCGGAAAAACACACTGTACAATCACCACTTCTTATTTCACTTTGTCATTTCCATCGAACTTCACCGACTCGAGTCGCACGGCAACATCTGCACCACACACACGACCTACACAGCGGCTCTCAAGACCACCACCCAACCAAAAACTCAGTGCAGACAACCATATGCTGCAGTTCAACATCCAGTGCTCCTGATGATGGGTGTATGCACCCAAGACATGTAGAGCTAAGAATACATTAATAAAATTACCTAGTTGCATCAAGTTGGCATTTCAAATTATTTCATGAGGAAGATGCACAGTCAAACGCCCCACAACTGGATAAATCTAAGAATTCAAGCCTCATGTAAACACAAAGGAGAAATGTCCCTATTATGAAGAAATTGTAACAACCCAGATCTGAAACAGTATTATAATACATACTGCAATATTTTGGCGAATGTAATTACAGCGGCTAAAACAATTAATTATAACAAAAGAATTTTAAAATCAAATAATAAATCAAAGACAACCTGGAATATAATCAATGAATTGTTAGGTAAACAGCAATCTATAAATGATATACAGAAGCTTACCACAGAAGGTAGTCATCTAACAAATCAACATTATACAGCTGATGCATTCCATAACTATTTCTCATCCATAATAAATAAAATAAATAGCAACAATTTAGAAAACATGAGACAATAAAACAGCTCTTCTACCTATAGCTATTTAAAGCAATATAATGGAAACCATTATTCTTCCATGGTCCTCTTCTTCAAACATTTTTAGAAAAGCTTTTTATATCAGATTAATTGAACATATAAATAACACTAATGTATTAGTAGGACAACAAATTGGCTTTAGAAAAAGATTATCAACAAAAGGTGCCTTTTTTTTTTTAGTTCCATATTTTAATTAACACATGAAATCCGAAATGCCTTACATAATATGGTAATGGTGGGTAGTATTTTCTATGATTTGGAAAAATCCTTTGATTCTGTTAATCATTCACTATTGATTTAAAAAACTTCCATATTATGGTATAAATGGAAAGTCTAAATTATTGTTAGAATCTTATTTATTAAACCGATATCAAAGAGTACAACTTGATATTCCATCCCAAATTTGAATACTGTATCAAAATGGACTAAAGCAAAACATGGAGTCCCACAAGGTCCAGTCTTGGGTCCTCTTTTGTTTCTTTATGTATATGAATGATTTGCCAAATCCTATAATACATACAGCAACCCCCATATTGTTTGCCGATGATACGAGCATATTAATTACAAACCAAAATGTATACAAATTTCAAATCGATCTTAATAAAGCTTTTGGGCAAATAACTATGTGGTTTCAAGTAAATTCACTCTCCCTGAACCTCAGCAAAACATATTTTTAAGTTTATTATAACTAACATAGAAATTTCCGTCAACACAACTATAATTATGTAGGTTAAAATTACTACTACAACATGTTTCGACCCTCGGGGGTCATCTTCAGGTTGAGCTTAGGAACCTATTTTACATCTATTTTTGCCATATTGTTTTTCATTTTTGCATTAGGGATCCCTTATTCATTACAAGTGAATTAAGACGGATGGAACACAATTTTTAGTACTGTCAGTATGTAAGATTATAAATATTTCATAGCTGTGGCCGAGGTACATGTGGCTGGTCCTTATAGCTCTTTGCTGCTATTTTTGTGTTTCACTGGTTTCCAGTTTGGGTATTCGGGTAGAGTCTCATGTTCGAGTCAATTCTGTAAAATTATTTTAGTTCATTAGCACCGTTTACTAACCGCTATGCTTGTTTTGGCGTGTAAGTTTACTGGATTTTGGATGTTACTCACAGTTTTCGAGGTTTTTATTGCGGTCCACGGGCTGGCGTTGATTCGGGTCAGCTTCCTGTTTCTTTTGTTGTGTCCCCCTCCTTGCCCGGGTGGATGCCTATGCACAACTGAGCTCTGTATGGGGGTGTTTTGTGGAACGTGGTGCTATGACTCTTTCTACTGGGGTCCATGCTGTAATATGGCTTCGAATATTTTGTTATCCTTGGTCGTCAGCCTGTCGTTTATTTGGTTCTCAGCCTTTGTCGCTTTGTATATGTGGAAGCTTTCTAAGGTGTTTAGCATTCTCCATTCTCCCTTTTCCCGTGATGTGGATGACCTTCATTATGTCTTCAATCACAGGAAAAGGGAGAATGCTAAACACCTTAGAAAGCTTCCACATATACAAAGAGACAAAGGCCGAGAACCAAATAAACAACAGGCTGACGACCAAGGATAACAAAATATTCGAAGCCATATTACAGCACGAACCCCAGTAGAAAGAGTCATAGCACCACGTTCCGCAAAACACCCCCATACAGAGCTCAGTTGTGCATAGGCATCCACCCGGGCAAGGAGGAGGACAAAACAAAAGAAACAGGAAGCGGACCCGAATCAACGCCAGTCCGTGGAACCCAATAAAAACCTCAAAAACTGTGAGTAACATCCAAAATCCAGTAAACTTACATGCCAAAACAAGCACAGCGGTTAGTAAACGGTGCTAATGAAATAAAACAATTTTACAGAATTGACTCGAACACGAGACTCTACCCGAATACCCAAACTGGAAACCAGTGAAACACAAAAACAGCAGTAAAGAGGAGAACACACAATACAATAACACCCAACAGAGGCAACCCAGCTATAAAGACCAGCCACATGCACCTCGGCCACAGCTATGAAATATTTATAATCTTACGTACTGACAGTACTAAAAATTGTGTTCCATCCGTCTTAATTCACTTGTAATGCATAAGGGATCCCTAATGCAAAAATGAAAAACAATACAGCAAAAACAGATGTAAAATAGGTTCCTAAGCTCAACCTGAAGATGACCCCCAAGGGTCGAAACATGTTGTAGTAGTAATTTTAACCTACATAATTATAGTTGTGTTGACGGAAATTTCTATGTTAGTTATAATAAACTTAATGATTTTCACACAACGGGATGAATTCTATTAGTAAAACATGTTTTGTTCAGTTTTCCAGTAAAAGTTTAAATTATTATGATATAAACATCACGTATGAAAATAAACAAATTCTGAAAGTGAATGATATAAAATTTTTGGGGTTACGCAATAATAATACTTTATCTTGGAAAACATATATAGATAATATTTTACCTAAATCATGTTTTGCGTGTTTTGCCATGAGGTCAGTTAAACCTTGTGTCACAACAGATGTTGAAAATGATTTATTATTCCTACTTCCATTCAATAATGTCTAATGGCACAATGTTTTGGGGTCATTCCGCAAGCAGTATAAGAGTATTTAGAATGCAGAAGATGATAATAAGCATTATGATGGGATGTAGAATTACAGATTCATGTCGGAAACTGTTCATCAAACTTCAAATCTTACCACTCCACTCTCAGTACATTCTTTCCCTTTCCCCATTTGAGATAAAAAATAAGGAATTATTCAGTACAAACACTGCACCAGACAACACCTTAACTTTCATCAACCTTCTGCGAACTTGACTAAATATCAGACAGGGGTGTTTTACACGGGTTTAAAGATATTTAATACTCTTCCTGTACACATAAAACAAGAGTCTGACAATCCTAAGGAATTTCAATCTCTCTTGAAGAAGTTTTTATATGAGAATTAATTTTATACCTTGGAAGAATTTTACAGACTGTTTAAATCTTAATATTCACACATTAACGTCATATTCAGTTATGTATTTTTATAATATAGTTGTTGTACACAATATTTCCTAATACTTTCATGTAAAGATCTATTATAAATGCAATATATATATTGATCCTGTTTATGAATACAGTTACTTTATTGTACAGATATTATATGCAATATTTTTTAGATCTACCTTAATTAATAGGAAAGATTTTTTTTTTCAATTATCGATATTATTACTCCTATGTTCTAATATGGTAAATCCTTGATTTTATTGTATTTAACAGTTAACAATCACAGCTCTACATAATGAAATCTCTAATGAGTTTTACAGTTATAACTTGTCATTAATGTGATGAACTAATGTTAGTAGCTGAAAAGCTAATTTTATTAAGGTAACTGTAAATTGCATAACAGCTTATATTCTTTGACTATTTCTATATCCATGTGGTCTTTGACCTTGTAATGGATTGGTGGAAAGTGAAATAAATTGAAACTGAAATTATCCCAGAACTGTGTTCAGCATGTTACATAATGAGGAGTATTAAATCAGTCATGTCTCTCACCACTTTGAAAACTATTTACTATTCTGCTACAAAAAAAATCTTAAAATCGTAACATTTTGTCATCTTAATGTTATTCACATGTGTATATTTGCTACCTGTATTTACTTCGCTACGATTTGCTTGTTGTCTGTATCTGGCTTGTTCCTCTGTTTGTAACTACAGCCATGTCTTCCTATGCTTTTCTTGTTTTATAGTCATTTGTCCTGGTTGCATTCAACATCACTTATGTACATGACTCAGAATAAATTTCTGCTCGATTCCACACATTTATATATTTTACATAACACATTACTTTTGACATGTTCTATATCTTACCTATTGTGTATACTGTGGATTTATGCAACGTTAAATAAAATTATAATTACAGTTACACATATTTGTCACAGATTTCCCCTTAATAGCAAGTTTACCAAGCCAGTAGTACATTCTATTGTGTAATACTGTTGACTTTTCCACTGGAAATTGTGAATGTACAAGGTGCCACCTGAGTAGGGCAGCTTTTACCAATATACAGGCATAACTAAATAGGGGTTTGTATTTAAAATCAGCAGATATGGGGAGTTTGCTTATTACTCAAAATAAGAGATGTAAAGTAGTGTACATAATCTTTTTTGTTGCAAATGCCTATCTCTTTAAGTTAATTCACAAAATAAAGATGTCAGAATTACAGAGTATTACCATCATAGAAAAATTCAAAAAGCTATGTACAACATAGTATATGAAGTTTTGAACATACACAGTATCCTTTCTGAAAAAGAGTTTGGATTTAGAACAGTTTTATCAATGGACACAGCCTTATACAGTTTTGCAGTGGAAATCATACATGCTTTTAACAATAACACTCATAATCAGGGCTTGATTTGTGACAATGCAAAAGCATCTGATTGTGTGAATCAAGATATATGACAATACAAGGTAAATTATTATGGAATTCAAAGTACAACTGGCCAGTGGTGTAGGTCATAAGGTGCAATGAGAAAACAAAAGAGTTGATCAAATCCAAAAATTCAAACCATGACACTGAAACTGAAGCACTGCTGCTGTGTGGAGTTCTGCAGGGTTCATTACTTTTCCCTTCCTATTCCTTACATGTTTAAATGACCTACCTCCAACTGTAAACTCGCAGCCCAAATGAGCTGTTCCAGGATGATACATGTATTATGACCCACCATCCTGAAAGGGAGCAGTTTCAGAATTGTAATACATATTTAATAAGTGGAACAATAGTTTAGAGCCAATAAACTTACATTAAATATTGATAAACACGTATTTCAGGAAATCTGACACCAGTAAAAGTAGTATCAAATTAAATGTAAGTTACTGCACTTGATGAGGCAGCAACAATTAAATTCCTTGTGTTTAAAATTTGACAACAACTTTAACAGGAAAAAGCATATTATATGCACTATCCCTAAACTTAGTTCAGCATGCTTCGCTATGAATTAAGTTGCATCTTTAAGGAAACAGATGTTCTAACACTGGTTTATTTTGTGTTCTATCAATCAATTACATGATATGGAGTCATTTTTGGGGAAGTTAAACAGACAGAAAAAGGTGTTCACCACCCAAAAGAAAGTTACAGAAAAGATTTACACAAATTCGGATATAAATAATAGGAATACCAGAAGTAAACATGGCCTATATCAACCGAATTCTAACCTAATTACGAAAAATATGTATACTATACAGCAATTAAGTCACTTCCTGCCCTTCCATATAGCATTAAGGCTTATAGACACTGTATAGGAATGAGTACCCCAAGGTTCGGTGCTTGGACCACTATTGTTTCTATTATACATAAATGATCTCCCTTTATCAATAGAGGATGGGCAAGTAGTTATGTTCGCAGATGACATTAACTTATTATTAATAG
>Ga0123355_10022808_pt1 | contig 10037 bp, 7 predicted proteins | sample TergutEmb28metaG_3_FD_89872 | JGI IMG/M metagenome (GOLD analysis project Ga0123355, IMG submission 89872) | Embiratermes neotenicus P1 segment gut microbial communities from Petit-Saut dam, French Guiana - Emb289 P1 | ecosystem: Host-associated > Arthropoda: Insects > Digestive system > Gut ...
CCCTCCCCCTCTAAACGCTCTAAAGTGTTTCTGGTATAGTACGTAAATTTAAATGTCCCGTGAAAAAACTCGGCTCTTCTGCCCAGGCACTAGCGATTTGAATGGAACGGGGAAAGGGTTAAAGTCTATAAATAGTTGGTGTAATGTTATATTATACTCATAACATTTCCCCAATATACTTCTTAGTGCAAAAATCTGGTCCATAGTTGACCTGTCTCTTTGGAAACCACACTGATAATCTCCTATAATCTGTTCTGTATAAGGGCTTGGCCTCTTAGCTAATATCTTGGCAAATACTTTATATATCACGCTTAATAGTGACATCCCTCTGTAATTCTGGCAATTCGTTTTAGAGTGAGCAGTAAGACAGGAGAGTTTTGTATCAGCCACTGTGAGTGTTCCTTTATACCTAACTAACCATTTGGTATAGAGTCTTTCAGAAGCTTGTTGTCACTGAGCTGATCAAAAAATAACCAACTTTCATGACACCAAGGAGGATTATTTGATACAAGATATTGTTCTGTGTATTTGTAAGAGTACATGTAGATTGGTAAAGTTTCTCATTTAGGATATGTATTTTGAAAACTGAGTCACATGTGGCCATTCAAATGTAATTGTTTTCAGAACCAGCACTGAAACAGTGTCGCAATATTGCCAGGCAGTATGCATACTTCAGAAAATTGTTTCAGGTAAGTGCCTTGTTGACGTGTGTCATTTATGATATACATGTGCGGGAATTTTGACCACTGAACACGTATTAAACTTAATATTTAGTACTCATGAGGAACTGGATTTGTTAGTCAGTCAAGGTGGATGTTGAGATTTTGCTGTAAATTGATGAAGGACTACAAAAACATTTGATATCCAGTTCTGATGCACTACCACTTACTGTTTTGGTAGGACCAACGTGATCCTGCTAGTGAGTTACTGCGGGAGGTCTTCACATATGAGCAGTATTGGTGAGTACAGAATACTTGTGCTAATCACAGTTGGTCAGTGAGTGGCAAGTCTCAAGCATTTAAAATTTAGAAAGCAGTAAAAAGATAATTCATATTTCTCACAATACACTATGAAGGTTGTTGTTGTTTGTGTTTTGTTAGTTAATATTGGTACTGTAACAGACATCACAGAGCAGAATCCTTCATGTGAAGCCAGTAATCTGTTAGGTAGTCAAGAAATTTAACCACCTTCTGTAGAATCTGAAGTTCCTGTATATTCACCTGGGGGTGCACCGCTGGGCTGTATCCTGAGCCAGTGGTATTGTTGAGTCATTTTATTATATCCTTCTCTCTGTGCATGGATTGTCCACATGTACTGTTTTATTCAGGTTTTGCAACTACGATTTTTTAATTACCTCACATTCCTTAATTTCCACTCTGAAAAGCATGTAAACGTTCATGTCATTGTGAGTAGTGATGAGTAAAAAAAAAGTAAGAGCATTTTGTTTCTGCAGATGGTGAAGAAATATTCTATTATATTATTTCTGCACACATTCTGTTGTACATCTTAATTTTACATTATCAGTGTTATACACTTGCCAGTATTATAATGTTCTTAACATGTGGAGCACGCTGTTAAATAAATAATATGTACAAATGTGATGAGAATTACAAGTTCTCATATGTAGGATTTACTGTTAGTGTCTTAAACAGTTTTCTGGTGTGAATACCTTCTGCACAGAACTGGGCTAAATAATCTGTACTCACGATCGCAACAGTTTACACATCACACATATCAACACGTGCGCACACACACACACACACACACATGCACTGTTACATTTTTGTTGTATAGTTTTTGTTTCATTCACATGTGCTCAAATACATGATGAAAATAGCAATCTGTTTATTTGTTCTGTAACTATTGTTTTTGATATTTATATAGGTGTTTGTCAAGCATCACATGTTACTGAGTCTTGAATGCTTAGCTTCCAGATGCTTATGTATTCCAGTCTTCTTCTCCAAGTAGTCATGTGTGGTATTTCCCTGTTTCCAATTGACCATCTATGTGCCTGAATGTTACCTGATTTTAGTTAATTGAATGTTTCATTATGACTATGTAGGAAACAGCTTTCAACAATAAACAGTATGCCATTATACATCATGTACATATTGGTAATCTTGGTACAGGATTGCTGTTGGGAGATGTGAAAATATGGCATAGAGTTACAATTATTGATTATGCAGCACTCTTTCAGAGTATCTCTTTTTTGTTAGAGTATGCATGCAGATTGGCTGCAAGTAATGGTGTTTTACAGGCTGTTTCCTTTTATGCAAACCCTTATTGTGGCAGCTGTTGCAGGATGTCACTACAGATTAACACTCTACATGAGATAAAGCTGCCATATTTGGGTATTTGATCAAAGGGGCATTCTGTGTGTAGTCTTGTACCAAAATTTTAAGATTTTTTACTCTGTTGCAAGAAGGTTTTATTTATATCTGAGTGTTTTCCTTATGGTTCTCCATAAATAGTAGCGCCTTGCTCCTTGGTCCTGGTTGTCATCTTCGCCGTCAAGAGAGACATCCCTTTTGTATAGGTCTCTGGTGTTGACCATTACAGGGCTAAGACTTTGGCAAATATTTTTTTCTTCTTTTTGAATTAAAATAGGGCTATGTGGCCTTGTATTTACAATTCCAGCTACAAACCGTCTCCTGGCCTGCTTCTGTCTCCATCGGCAGACTACAAAAATGGCTAAGAAGCCTAAAATTGCCGGTCCTAATATGGCAGAACTTACAATAATGGTAGATTTGACATCTGTTTGTAGTCCACTATCTAATTCATGGTCATCTATGTCTCCCCTATAGAGAACATCAAACTGCTGGTCTCCATCTTTGTTGACTTTGATAGGTCCCATGAAGCCTTTGACTATATTACTTGCCACTTCATGTACTTGGCCAATATTTTCTAGTAAAACTATGCTGTGTGTGATGTCATTGCTTGTGACAGGAGTAGACATTGGAGTTGTTAGTCTTGAGGTGATAATGGGGCTGTGGAGGTGTGGGTTGTTGGGGTCAAATGCTGGGTGCTGGTAGGATATTTTCCAGGAGGGAATAGAGTGCAAATTAGGGTTACCAGGTCTGAGGTTTGGGACAGGAGGGATGTAGAGAGGAGGAATACGATGGAAAGCAGGTAAGGTGTCAGAAACCAGAGGTTCACTCAGTGATGTATGCTGAGGATCTTCGGAATATCCAATCTCTCTTTGCTCTTGTGTTGATATGGTTGCTATTCCCTGGTTCATTTCAAGATTGAGAGGTTCATTATGTGAGTCTGTTAAGAAAGAGAACATTTTGTGAATGCTTGGAATGGCATGTATGTTGTCTTGTTGCACATTTCTAATTACATTATTCTTTACTTCATTGTTGATTTGATCATTCTCGTATGAATCAGACTTGTTGGCGTCACTGAGTTGACTAATGGATTGTCCTGATTCTCTGAATATATCAGCAAGATGTTGCTGGCTTGATCCTCTCATACGATGTTCAATCAGTTCAGCTAAAGTCATGTTACGAGATGCTAGAATTCTTTCCAAGTGATTAGATCCTGTGTCTGTCTTCAAGAACTCTAGGATTTCATCTCTTGCACTTGTGATTTTTGCTTCACTGTTCCCTTCTGTTCTTTGTGACTGACTGCTGAGTGGTTCAGGCTGGAATTGGATGACTTTGTGCAGAGGTTCATCCTTGTTTTTCTCATCTGTTGTAGAAATTATTTCTGTTGTTAATCCAGGCACTTGATCACCAGGAAGTGAATTGCCATGTTGAACTTGAGGGGACATGGATTGGAGTTGCTTTATTGCCAGCTCCTTTGTTGTTTCTGTGAGAGTAACAGTCTTGTCTGCTGCTTGATTTAGTGGCACAGTACTGATGAACTGGACTGATTCAAGCATATCCTTAGTGCTTGTTGTCTGGTTACTTTCTCTCAGTCTCAGAGCTGACAGAAAGACATTGGGAGGAGGTAATCTCACCCTTCCTGTATTTAGAGTATCCACTTTGCTACTGCTGTTTCTGTGAGCACTTGATATTCTGTGTCGTGGGATATATTTCCAACGTATTCGGTTATGATCTACAACTTTCTGATCTACAGTGTCTGTCTCAGTTGGGTTTTGCAGTGGATCTATTACAGGTGTCTCTTGTATATTTAAAGGAATTTGTACAGGTTTGTGGTCAGTTGTAGCATGTTTCATATATGTGTGAACTCCTTGTGAATCTTTTTGAAATGATTCTACTACAGGAGGATTGACTATTATATTGTGTTCTGTGGCAGTAGTTATATTGTGCAAATTGTCGTCTTCTTTGTTCAGTATTTGTGTCTCATCATGTTTTTCTTCATAATCTCTGGACACAGAGTCTGGAAATGTGTTATGGACTTCAGGAAGAATTAATTTGGTTACTTCATTTCTTTCTGTGCTTGAGGTCAGAGTTGTGTCTGTTGGCAAATTTACTTCTGAAAGTTGTGGCCTTCTGGCAGATGATGGTACAAATTTGTTGATGTGCTCCCTGTTGTCTGGCTCAGTCTTTTGCAGTTCCTGAACTCGGTGTTTAAGAGGTTTGCCCGTGTCAACTGAAGGTTGTATTCTCCAGGAAGGTGAGCTGACTGGTGGTAATCGCCTGTACTTAACAGATTCTAAGTCAGGATGTTCTGAAATGTTTTCTTGTTTGTCAGGGTATCGTGGAGGCTGTCGATGTTGACTTGTACTTTGATTTTTGCGTCTTGAATTAGTTTGTGGTGGTAACCGCCTTGCAGGTGCAGACTCTTGATTGGTGTCAGCTATTTTGCTGTCAGGTGAAACTGCATTATGTGCACTGGTAAGTGCAGACAGAGCATTACGGTTCCCTTTGAGTAAGTCAGCCAGTGACAGGTTTTTCTGCTGAAGTAGTTCACTGAGACTGAGTGATCCAGGTTGTTGCTTCAGTAATGCTTTAATGTCCTGAGGTGACACATTAGCATCATTATTGTTCCCTGCAAATTGATATGGATAAGGCTTTTGGTATGCATTTTGTTGCAACTTCATATCTACACTTGCACTTTCATGTGATAGTCCATGTTTATCATCTCTGTTTTCATTGTTTGTGTAACGGTTGTCTGTGACAAGTGAGTGTGAGTCACTGTGACTGCTGTCATTGTCATTTGTATCCTGTTCTTGTGAAAGGTTTATCACTTGTTCATGAGGCTTTGCATTTTTATTGCGATAAACGTTGTCCTCTGTCATGGCCTGGATATCAGGGCTGTTGACTCTTGCTGGTGTGCCAGATAGATCCTGTGACTGCAGTTTGTGTCTTTGCGGTGAATTAGGGCGACGTCGCTGTGGCCGGGGATGGTACTGCTGACTGTGAAAGGGCAGAGTCTGAGATTCTCTGTTGCTCTCAACATTTCCAGCCGATGTTTCATATGAGTGCCCTAGTTGTGGGACCTCTGGAGATTGGTAATATGTCGTTTGCTCTTTGTAAGGTAATGCAGCTTCTTCAGGGCCTTCTGTGAAAGTAGGAGGAGGAAGTTTAATTTCATCCTCAGGTGGCTGTGGACGTGGGCGTTTTCTTCTCCTCCTTTGTGTATTCAGTGATCTGTAACACATGTTGGAAACATTAAATATAGTGGGGATTTTATTTTGAAAATTGTGTACATTCACACTTGAATCTAGAATCCTTTCATTGCGTGCATATGTTATCATGGCATGGTTCTGAGCTCACCATATGCCATTGACCGTTGTCATGAATTTTGGTACTTTCTCATGAATATCAACATGTCTCAAAAGCTAGAACTCTGTAAAAAATGAACATGACCCTAGAAGTTTCAGCCATTCTTAATTTGTTTAATGTGTGTACTGAAGTATGCTGCTGCATGCTTTCTGAATTGATGTAAAGATAAATTTCATTGTAATTTGCAAGAAACAAAATTCCTGTAAAAACACTTTGCAACTAACAAACTATTCTAACTTCATAGAGTGGGGTGCTTCTTGAGTAGTTTCTTGTGTAGGCAAAAAAAAAATCCCAGATTTTGTGAAACTATGGTTCAGTACATTGTTTACAAGAGCCCTGCATTTTGACCCTGTCCAGAGTTTAAAGGACCTTTCATTTAATCTGTGTCTGTTTTGCGGGACCTCACGATATTAAACACCTACTTCATAGTCCAGCATTGCCTTTGTTAGTGTGCTGAGGTCTAGCAGTTACAATAGTTTAGCTTCTGAATGTTTTAATTGAATGGATTTGTCAGTTATGGAGTATTGAGCCCCATTTTTGTGGTTCTGTGGGAAAGTATATTTTAGATTAGTCAGTCCTAATATTGCTTAATTAGGAATACCAACAGTACCTACATGGCAGCCATGAGGAGAACATTCTACCACTCAGAGTTTTGCAGTTTTGGTGACTTCTCTGATGGAAGTGCAACTTTCATTGATGTATATATATATATATATATATATATATATATATATAAGAAAATGGAAAATAACAGTGGGACAGGAAGATCTTTGGCATGATGACAATACAGTTTTGTAAACTGACATGTGAAATTTAGGTGGTGATGTGTCTTGTGGTATTAAAACTTGCAAGACCTAACTGATGCTTTTGGGTCATACCAGCACCAAGTGTTTCAGATTCAGCCCTTCTGGAATGTGTTATTGTGTCACCGGGTGAGTGGACTGCTTGACCCGCAGTGCCAGCAAACACTAATCTTTCACCCAACGATATGATTCACATCCTAGAGGATGCAGATTCTCAACTACTCTGCTGTGAGATCCTCAGGTCTCACAACAAGTTATTTCATTTCAAGCGTGTTACACTGCATGTTGTTGCATCCATTTGAAGGTACCATTGAAGCACTTCGTACGTAACTTGAGAAAAAAGTTAGATAACTATTTACCAGTTGATTCATTGTAACATCCAAGGTGATTTGAGTCTTTGTCAGCACTACTGTGAGAGCCTTAGATCTTGTATTGGATTAGTGTCTGTGACTGAGTCATTTTTTGTTCATACCTTATTGGTTGTGATCCTGGTAAAGCAAGAAGAGCCACACTGGAATCCTCTGGAGACATCACCGGCCACTCCTGCCACACATCCAACCATTACATCAGTAGTGAGCACCTATTAGCTAATGGGATCACATCAGTACAGAACACCTGTCCTCATGTGATCACATTCTTCCTACTCTTTCAGGTGCATTGTCACCATTGCCTGTTTATAATCAGAATTTATTATGGTGGTTTCCTGGAATTTTTCAGTGCCTGCACTAAACTTTGTGGTACAGTGGCTAACATATCCGTTTCTTATTTGGGTTGTCATGGTTTTGAATTTCATAGTTCTTAGAATGACTTACTTTGTTTTCCTCAAAACCTGAAAGCAGGCCATGATCACTCCATTTTCTCTCCTTTCCAAATTACATGTACTCGTCCAGTATTAAATGGGAAACAAGTGTTCAAGTGATGGAAATTGGATGGTTGTTTTTTCCATATTGCAAGTTTTCGTAATGAGGTAAGTGTTGACCTGTTGGGAAAACACTAATTTTTTGGAGCTACATGTCTGATCAGCCCACTTTTTTTCTGTTACAAGATGTAAAGTCGGCTTACAAGATCGCCATGCTATGTCTGTGTGTGTGTTTCTACATGTGTGTATGCGCCACTGAATCCACCAAAATGGTGTACTTTTCAGTTTCCTGCAGTCAGTAATAAAGTGCACACAGTTGTTAGGTGGAAGTGACAAGAGTGCCATTTTCATTATGGACATGCTTGGTGTATGATAAAAGATCATTTAACCATTTATCTGCTAACGTGGAGAATATGGTGAGCTCCGAATAATGCTAGCAAAGGGCAGATGGGATTTAACTCGGCATTTAAAGGTTTAATAAGGTGCAATTTTTATTGTGGATTTTGTGTGACTGTAGGACGTAAAGTGACAACATGTTGGTTGTGTGAAAAATTATTAAGCTTGGTCTGATGGAAGTAAGTAATCAACCATTTGAGCTATGAATGTAAAATTCTGTGTGGCAATAAATAATGAGCTTAACTGCACATACATATTAATACTGGTTATAAGTTAACAGTTACAAGGATGACATTTGGGCAAAACTGCAGATATTTTAACATATGTAACATGTAGCTGTGGGGCGCGATTTCATCACTGAAGTGCAATGAAACAAAAATAGTGCATTGTTGTTGTTGTTGTTATTATTATTATTATTATTATTATTAATAGTAGTAGTAGTAGTAGTGGTGGTAGTCTCTTGTCACAGGCCTTTTCTTCTTGGTACTTCTCTTGAACCAACGGTGATCCCCACCGCTCAGGCTTCAATTTTCACACCGCAGTACTTTACGTATTATGTGTGATGTTCCAAGTATAGCTGTCTTTTTTAGTGCACCAATTGAATGCTCTCCTGGTATGGCATACACGTTTTTTCCTTTAATCCTTGTGTTACTATTCTGGTGGCTCCATTTATTCCTGGTATAATAATACATTTTGTGTTCCACTTTTGTTTTATCTCTATACATAAACTCTTGTATTTTAGTTTCTGTTCTGCTGCCTTCTGCATGAAATTTCTGTCTGCAGGTATTGCCACATCTAGCTGTATGCATCTTTTCCCTTTTTTGTTTTTGTGTCTGCCCTATTTGCTTATTTCTCTGTTTGTTTGTACCACTTGATTCCATAACAATGGAACATATCATTGTTCACATACTGGTTTGGGTGTGTGTACCATTTGTCTGCCATTTTGATGCCTAGGGCTTTGCATGTTTAGTAATGCATATGTGCACGAACTTTGTTGTGTATCATGAAGTACTCATTATTTGCCAAAATGGGGCATCCTGAGGTTAGGTGGACAATTGTTTCTTTGTGTTGTTTACATAACTGGCATTTACTGACAATTTTTTCCTTCAAAATTTTATTTTTTAAATAGTTTGTACAAATTGCTTGGTCTTGAGCTGCCACTGTTGTACTTTCTGTTACTCCTTTAATGTCTCCAAATGTTAGTTGTTGATATGACTGTTCATTACCCACCTGTTTTTCGTCTAAGTTACGTGGGAATGATCCAGGCATCATCTTCCCTCGCCATCATTTCATCTTCTGTGCTATGCTTTCCTTTATTTGTCTTGTTCCTCTATGTAATTCTATCTTGTGGCATCTAGCTGTCTGTAACGTTGCTTAGTTGATGTTGTGTTGGTGCATTCCAACAATCTTTATTAGTGGATCTTTCTTTCTGTCTACATATTGCACCAGATTTATAATTTCTATGGTGTAGGCTTCTTCTAACTGCATCAGGCCCTTTCCTACCTGTTTTCTGGGAATATACAAGTGATCTGTGTATGCCTTTTGGTGATGATGTCCATGGATTCATTTACCTATCCAGTTTTTGCATTTCTTGGCACCAGTAAATAATTCCAAGACTGTATCGTAAATACTGGTACTGCCAATGATCCAAGTGCTTTCCGCAAGTATTCTTTCAACTTTTCTTTCTTATTCTTATGCTGTATGTCACGGTTCTTTTCTATGCCTAAATACTTATATGCTTTTCTTCAGTCCAGTTCTTTAATGTCCTTATCAAATGTGCTTCATGTATATGTTTTGCTCTGGACCCTACCTTTTTTTTTTTCCAACAGATTTTTACACACTTTTATAATGCAAAATTCATATTAATATCTTTTCTAATTGCTTTTACAATTTTTATTTCATTCTGGAAAACATCCTCACTTCTACCTAGCAGTTTCAAGTTATCCATTTACAGAAAGTGACTTTCCTCTCAGTTCTGTGTGCCTGATATCCACAATCAGCTCTGTTCAGCTTGTTCTTTAATGTAGTCAGTGCTATACAAACGAGTAATGGCAAAAGAGAGTCCCCCTGAAATATTCCTTTTCGTATCTGAATGGGTTGTGACTGCATTACTTCCTGCTTTTTTTTTTTTTTTTTTTTATTGGATGTTTTTGGTCCTTTTTTTTTTTTATTTTTTTTAAAATTTAAAATTTTTTTTTTTTCCCCCTTCCCTTTTTTTTTTTTTATTTTAATTTAAACCACAAAAAAAAAAAAAATTTTTTATATATTTTTTTTTTTTTTTTCTCA
>Ga0123355_10022809_pt1 | contig 10037 bp, 7 predicted proteins | sample TergutEmb28metaG_3_FD_89872 | JGI IMG/M metagenome (GOLD analysis project Ga0123355, IMG submission 89872) | Embiratermes neotenicus P1 segment gut microbial communities from Petit-Saut dam, French Guiana - Emb289 P1 | ecosystem: Host-associated > Arthropoda: Insects > Digestive system > Gut ...
ACACCACCACAGCCAAACCACAACGTAACACCAACACACATCGAACCAGAGCAATACAACCCATGAAATAACTTAACAAATAAGTCGCAAACTCCTGAGGATGAATGTATTAACATCCAAAACTTGTTGGGCATTAAATAATGAAATAAAGAAGCAAGTGACATCAAGTTGGTCTCTCTTTATTCAACTATTTTGATGTTTATTGGACCGTGCATCATTGTGATAGTTGAAGAATAAAGAACCAACTACACGTCACTTGTTTTATTTACTTTACTTCTTAGATACTCAACATGTTTCGGGCATTAATATGTCCATATTCAGGAGTTTGCGGCTATGTTGTTGAACTACCACATTGGCTGTATTGTTCTTGGATTGCTGTGTGTTGGAGTCAGAGTGCTTTTCGGCTGGGGTGGTATCCGGGCTGCCGGCTGAAGCACAAGTTGCACTCTTGACTCCAACACACAGTAATCCAAGAACAATACCGCCAATGTGGTAGTTCAACAACATAGCCGCAAACTCCTGAAGATGGACACATTAATTCCCGAAATATGTTGAGTATCTAAGAAGTAAAGGAAATAAAACAAGTGACATCTAGTTGGTCTTTTAGTCTTCAACTAAAACTATTTTGATTGGACAACCCCAGATTTTATCACTGATGTGAAGCTAGTATATTAAAATATACATTAATATGGACCAACTCTTTAGTTAGGCTGCAGGATACCGATTGTGCGAGGCTTCTACAGAAATTTATTGCTCTAAAGTCCATTCTGCCTCCTTTCTTTCCTTCCATTTACCCTTTTTCTTCAACTTCAAGCCTTCGAACCAACCACTGTTACATAAAACATGAAAAAGGTGGTGGCTTTTAAAGGTTAGAGACGTGATGATAACTTCCGACCTTACGAGGAGGATGGACCTTCTGCTACCGCGACGGTTATGGATTGGTCAGTGCTTCGTTTTAGTAAAAAAATCACTGCCATTGCCACTCTAAAGGATTTCGATGTCCATCTTCAGTTGATTTAAGTAGTTTCCTTTTCCCAGTCGACATTAGAGGGTCTACATTCTTTTGCGTTATGTGTGAAGGGTAAGCCATGAGTAACTCGAAATAATGTTCTCTACGGCTTCAAATATCTCCCACATATGGAATGGTCCACTGAAGGGTTCCTGTGAACAAGATAATAAGCTGTCAGGAGGGAAACTTCATAATCAAATAAGTGTCTATCAGTCTTTTAAGGGCTGTGCTCATTGGAGGCAGTTTAATTTACATTGCACTTTCTGCAACAAATGCGCCTTTCTAGCTTGTGAGTCTGTAATATTGGTGGAAAGTTTACGTCGCGTGTGGAAGTTCGCACGTACGCACCACACCAAGCGATTCCTTCATTGACACTTAGACAAAAATGTCTCTCACAAACTTACTTAATAAAGACCAATAAAGTAACTGTTCATCAGGAAGCAATTCCACTCTGATCGTGTTAGCAGCTAGTCACCGCAGATGCATGGTAAATAACATATGCTGCATGTACAGTAATTGCCTCCTGATAATGAATAGTTATTCTGTTAGAAACATGTAGAGGATAGATTATTCGAATAAATTAAGAAAGAAAAGTGCATCTTGTTGGTCTTTATCAAGCAAGTACACCACGTTGTACGGTCCAGAGAATGTGAAATTCATCTCTCACAAAACTTAGCCAAGCGCATAATTTTTCGCGAAAAGTGGCTGTATGAGGAACTCACACGACACGGTCACATCATGTTCAACTTCCACAGGGCTTCGTTAAATGTACGCGCTAACTGAGATTTTATGAAGCGACGGTTTGTTTTTTTCATCCAGACTTTTCATTGTGAAGTCCGTAGGAGCTTATTTACGGGAGACGTTGTGTGTTAGTCTGCAGAGAGCAGTGAGCTGAATCACAGTAACGCTTCTTGCATTTGGAATTTATTCCGTTAAACCCATAGTGAGTGTTATTGTCTTCGGCCCTTTCATGTAAGTCCTGGGCTAATGTAGCCTTGAAGGACATGCCAGATCACGAATAGATGCTGGTTACTTGCTGTGGAAATCGGTTTCCATCCCAGGTAAAGCCATATCCGATCTGTGATGAAAGAAAATAACATAAAACATTCCTTTCCCGTGCATATCACGTCTGTTGGTGCTGAGTTTCCAGAGAGTGTAACCATTCCGGGAGTGTGCAATAGGTCGTGCTACCTTCACCGTATCTCACTCTCTGCACTCAGCTGTGGTGTTACTTCTGCACTGACATCTAGCAGGATCCTGGTGCTGATTTTTACGCAGTTTTCTTTTCTAACGGGGTCTAATAATCTGCTACTCTAACAGTATTTTTCGTTTTTGTATTCTCGAACAGCGACTATTAGACCCATCACATCTGTCCGTCCGTCCGTCTGCATATTCTTACGGAACAGCGCGAGGAGGATCTACGTGTATCTAAATTACTGTTCGTCATGAAAAAGGCAGTGCTCTATTACGTATGAATTGAGGCCTAAGAAACAGCTGGCAATCTAAAGTCTCGCCTTTGACGAGACAAGTACCTAAAGTGTGATATCTCTCTCTGTGCGAGGTATGTACTCTAGCACTATATGTCTCCATTTACTTTAGAAGTACAGGAAGTACGATATCTCGACTCTTATGAGATTAATACAAATCACAGAAGCTGGGAAAGGAACTGACACAACATCCTGTGACAACAGCAAATTGACATATGGACTGCTTGTGGACTCCATTGGAAGTATTCACGAATAACAGCGACATCGAGAGAGCGAACGCGTTAATAGTATGGTGCCTTGGGGACATTTTCTAGATTGAGGAATGCAGACATGTTGGCTCCCTGGAGTTAATGTCAACATGAGAAGTTACATTGAAACTGTAAAGGGTAATATCAAGATGGACATTCGAAAAGTAGTTCAAGATGTAAACTGAACATGATAGAATTCCATTGGTATTGAATTTGATCCTGCGTCACAGGGTAATCGTGTTCCGAAGTTTTGAAGTACCGCCTTCAACTTCAGGGATCGGTGAGTCCTGGAGGCATTCGTATCTCAGAAGAACAGATTTCTCAGTTATACTGCTGCTGAAACATCAAAACTCGCATGAACTTGATAGGTTACTGTTGATAAAATGTCTAGGTAGTAGCGAAAAACTTACCGTGAAAAATTTTGTAGTAGGATATCAAAATTCGATTCTTATAATAGAAGTCAACGAGATGCACTACCTCAACTTTATTTTGGTAAAGAACTCTACATGTTTCGGACATATTTACTGTCCATCATCAGGAGTCTTAATATTGTATTCACAGCAGTAGGTATTTGTCATACTAGTTATGTTGCTTGTCTGCTAGGTAGTTGTCATACAAGTTACGTTGCCTCTCTGCAAGCGCGGTCAGGATCTGACCGCGCTAGCAGACAGGCAACATAACTTGTATGTCAAATACCTATTGCTGTGAATACAATATTAAGACTCCCGATGATGGACAGAAAATCTGTCCGAAACATGTAGAGTTCTTTACCAAAATAAAGGTGAGAAATAGTGCATCGCGTTGGTTTTTATTATAAGAATATATCACGATGCGCGGTGCTATGAATGTCAGAATCAAAATTTGAGTTCACATATGCCTGTGTACGTAGCCATATATTCTTTTAACAACACTATCTTAAGTGAGGTTATAATTTTCGAAGAAGGCCTATTTTCAAGTAGCTTCTAGCACTTTCCTAGAGAGACAGGGGGAAATCACGAGAAATTTCAGTCTGGATAGCCGAGGTTTAAACCCAGGGACCTTCCGAGTAGGAATCAGAAATGCAATCCACTTGGCCACAAGGTTCTGTTCCCAACACTACTGTAAAGATTTGCACTACCTACTGAAATGCTTCTTTCTTATTTCTCTTGGAGTGTATTATGGAGCACGTCTTGACTTATTCATGCAGGAAGTTCACATACGGTCAACAACAACTCCTCTGTCTCATCTCTTAGAACACAGCTTCATCCCACCCCCCTCGCCTCCCCGACTTCACTTACCGCATTTACCGCTGAGGTTTCGAGAAAACCTAAATAAACATGAAATGTTCACGGACTCTCGGCACTGGCAATTCTTATCGGGCGCTGTCTTGGCGATGTTAATGGATTGGAAATGAGCATGAATTATTCATCATTAGTTATAGTCACAGAATTTGATAGTTTTACCCGGTTTCCAACAAAAATTAATCCATATGTATAAAAGGCGAACACTTGCTCTTCCGTCATGATATGTATTAGCAAAGAAGGCTGGCATTAGCTGTGAGTAGGCGCAGAAGATGGCAGAAATGGAAGACAGCCATTGATAGGTATTGCAGTGCTCATCAATGCTTCTATAGTTAGCAGCACTACTTAGTGCGTAAGAATAATCCATCAACTTATTTCGAGTTTTGAACAGTTAGTGTACTTATGTGTGTCATCAAGAGTATTCCGAGTTATTTCTGAATATATATATATATATGTATATATATATATATATATGGGGGACCACGGTAGCACAGTGGTTAAGGAGCTGTGCTACAAATCGGAAGGTCACTGGTTCGATCCCAGCTAGTGTCAGTGGATTTTTCCTTGATATAAAATCCTTCCGATCGCACTATGGCCCTGGGGTCGACTCAGCCTCTAAAAGAAATGAGTACCAGGAGTATTTCCTGGGGGTAAAGGTGGCCGGTGCGTAAGGCTGACAACCTACCACCATCCTGTGCCTTTGTCACGAAATCTGGGAACTTTAACTTCCTGGAACTCTCTGGGCTCTTCGGGGCCTGTAATGGGACTGCGATTTGCAGTAGCCCATGCTCGGGAATTGCTCTTAAGCCAATAATAAGAGAGGGTTATTATTAGCTTAAAAACCCTACAACTTGCACTAATAGAAGTACGAAAAGAGTTCCATCGAAGGGAAACAAATTTGACTGCTCCTGCAATTAGTTCCTCAACATTAGAACTTAGAATCACTGCACTTCTCTTTCCTGTATACTTACGTACATATCATCGAGGCACTATAACAATTTGAATATTGTATTCACGTAACTCGAACGTGGTCCGACTTTATAAGGTAATCTTCAGGCCATACCCTGCAAACATAACAAGTTTTAGTAGCTGCGTTTGAAGGAATCTGCTGAAGATGAATTTTTCGGTCATAAACATGTTCAGACTATTTTGATAAAATATTTTAAATCTTCTGTTTTATGTACTTCTGTGGCACGGTACATAGGCTATGTAATGTTCATACATGATCTAACAGGATAGTTTTTAAAAACTTTCGGTTACTGAAGGGGCTTCAAGGGAAGCAGTTGGTGGCAGAGAATTTTTTGTAGGGAAGTTATTCTTCACTTCGAAATCAGCATCGTTACAGCGGTTATTGAGGTAGGCGAGCCGCGAAACCTAACTTCTTAAATAAGCCTTTTTTACAAACTTCGTATTCTTTTCATAAAAGTTCATTGGTTGTACATCGTGCATACAATTTTTATGGGTATTATTTTCAATCAATTCGCAAAACGTGTTCAATGTGGCGGCCATCGACTCACTACAAGCACTGCTTCGATGCACCATTTTCTGGCCAACCCACCAACAGATTTTTTATGTTTTGAACAGTTCCACGTTCTGCTACATTTATAGGTACCAGATCCCTTCTGATTCCACAGGGTTATCATAAATGAGACTGCTTAGATGACACAAAATTCGCAGTACCGACGCCGATTTTCGTATGAAGGAGACGTTTCCGACCATTTGTTCTCCGTTTCAAATCTCACCCCCACGCCCCCCCCCCCACCTCGACACTCCGCAAACCCTTAAAGTTCGTAAAAACACTATTCAGTTACATTCTGTGTGTAGTGTGTATTGGTTTCAAATCCTTCTTACTCTGAATTCACATTCTTCGAATATTCGAACCAAGCTCTTGCTTCGGTGCTTCTGTTTTCTTCAGTTTGTGCATCGAATGTCAGCAATGCGCTTTGGAATCCACCACGATCGCTTCCACCTGCCTTCCCTTGAAGTATCCCCACGGACCAGTATCCTTCTTCACAAGTTTATAGGCTGTCAGTTGGTCAGTACCTTCCCCGCTTTTTATAACACTCGAACGTTTACCATGCTCTTTGAAAGATCTCGACACCGGACCTCAACCCGGGACAGATTAATCCAATCCGTATCATACTAGCCTAATGTTTTCAAATATATTTTAATATTATATATCCGAATACATTTAGGACGCCACTTCAACACCTTCTACTCCGTTTTAGGCGCTTTCGCAAAGTTGCGAAATCCGACTATTAGCTTCGACATGTCCGTCCGTCCTTCTGCACAGTACAACTCGGCTTGCACTGGAAGAATTTTCATTAAATTTTATATTTTAATTATTTTTCGAAAATCGGTTGGGAAAATTCAAGTTTCATTCAAATCTGACGAGAATAACGGGTACTTTACATTAAGACCAATATAAGGTTTCGATCATACCTTTCTCAATTCCTCTTAGAATAAGTTTTTCAGGCAACAGTTGTAGAGAAGATCAAAACATACATTGCATGTTCAATAACTTTTTTCGAAAGTCGTGCCGGTTTTTAGATAACGTGGAAAAGTAGAGCCGGACGGGCCATAGATAACAATATGGCGCATGCGCATTGCGTGCTGGATGCCTAAGGCTACAAACACACACTCAGATTATGTAATATTTATTGCTTTTCCGCTGCACGAATGCGCCTCAACTTTATGTTATACTTTCATTGCCTGTGTTGTTCCACTTTCTTTAGTTGTATTTCTGTAACCTTTTGTAAGCTTCTACATATATATTTTCCTCGTCTTTTTCCTGTTTGTCACCTTCATTCCTATGTCTTCGTTTAGCCATTAAATCAATAATTTCATCGAATTAATATTTAAATATCAGTTCCAACCTCACAGAAAATACTACTCCTCCATTACAAAGAGTAACTTGTTAATGCTTCTAATGGAAATAATCGTTGCTTATTGTGAGCACGGTATGGAGCTCATAAATACACTGTGTGGGAAAAATATAGAATCTAATTACGTTTAATCAGGTGGTATGTAAACTTACCGTTGTGCTTTAAAGGTTTAATAATCTCACTGAACGTGAAGAACTGGGTTTCTCTGGAACGATGTTCAACATTTACCAGACTACACGGTTTCATTCCCAAAAAGACCACAGTCTAGAGCCTTAAGATTTACGGATTCAGAAATGCCAATATATTGTTAGCATAATTTAACTATGATCGCCTACTCTTATGTATGTGTGGCACTGGTCCGTGCAGGATTATTGTTCGAGCAATTTTTGGAAGAACAATCTTTTGTTGTACAATAAAGACATCCTATTCTGATGTCCCTATGTAACGTTTCATTATGGGGTTGGGGGGCAGAGGTGTTGTAGACTGGATTTATTTGCTCAAAATGTAGATGTGTGTTAGAATTTTGTATACACGGAAAAGAACCACTAGGTTACACAAAAGCGAGGAAAATAGCTCAGACGTAATGCTCCTGACTCGTATACGGAAGTCGCTCATTTCGATTCCCTGCCTGGATACAGAATATCCTAAGGTTTTCGTTGATTTCCTCGGTACTTACAGCAGCGTCCGGCATATTGCTTGAAATTGGCTCACGTACGATGCCCTTACCTGCCCACTTAATTCATTATTCATTTGTGGGTGCTACTGCTGAGTTAATGACAGTGTTGTTGAATATACTACAACTCTACATACAGATATACGTCGCTTAACGACGGGGATTCGTTCTGAGAAATGCGTCTTTAAGCGATTTCGTCGTCGTTCGAACGTGTACTTACAAAAGCCTAGGTAGTACAGAATAGCCTACTACTAGTACACACCTAGGCTATATGGAACAGCCTATTGCTCCTAGGCTACAAACTGTATAGCATGTTACTGTATGAATACTGTAGGAAATTGTAACACAACGGCAAGTATTATAATATTATATTATGATCTTACTGGATCACCGTCGTTTATGCATTCCGTCGTTGACCGAAGTGTCGTACCTGTAAGTGGCTTCATTAAAGGACGTGGATTTGTAGACATCACGAGCGACAACTGACTTCTGAAGGAGAATTATGTTTCATGACATTATGTCTGTTGTGTGCTCAGACATGAGATCTGTAGTTTAATGAAGAGACTCTGCATAATTGTACAGAGTAGGTAATCTGCGACGAATGCTTGACATTGCATGAGACTGCTTGTTGCGAAACACAACCCCAAAATGCACACTCTATTTGAGAGATGCGTAGTTAAACAGGATCAAACGCAATTCCCTGAGCTCTTCAGCACTTCCCATATCCTGGTAGTAGCTTTCAAACTCAGCTTGTAGATGTAAAGTTCAAAATGTCATCTTTGATAGGTTGTATTTACGATGTAATGCCAGTAGCGTAGTGAACCATATCGACTTTATATTTAGAGCCTTATTGGTGGTAATCAGATAGATGGCTGACAAATACGATTACACTTTGCTGCAATATATCGGCCCTTGTTCTGCGCTTCGCTCGAGAGGCAGTGAGTAACTTTGAGCTTACTCTACCCCAGTGCGATGCTGCAGAACGGAATTGAAGGTACAGTTCGAGGAGTATTGTCCTTCACTTTAGCGGCATTGCTGATTTGGATTTCGTTGCCATCGGAAACATGCTGTACAAATTCAGTTAGCCTTCCACCTGAATGGTTTTCCGTAATATTGCGGTTATCAGTGTTACTTGATGGTGATTCAGTCAACATCGAAGATAAAAGATGCAGTGAAATGTGTTTCAGCTCTGTGGCCCTGTCAATACCTTGTATTTCGCGCCCTAAGCCAGACCCAATTTCTTGTTTTGCTATATTTCTCAAAATTTTTGTAGAATCGGTAATTTTTATCTGCCATTCTACGGATGGCATGATTTTCTAGCACACAGTGAGCTCTGAAATCGGCTGATAATGAAGCAAATGCCCCATTGTTCTTATGCTAGTGCTTATTAATACCTGCTTTCCCGACGCAACACTACTGTATTGCATGCATCCATGAAAGGTATAATTGAGAAACACTAGTAATGGAAATGTTGTTTTTTGAAAGAATGTGTTAAAATCTGTCTAATTTTATGACATGCCTTACTTCGTACCACGACAAGGGAAATTTTCCACGCAATTAGGCATAATGGAACACCACCATATAGACGTCTACGTATAACTCTCTAAAAAACTGTCTGTGAAAACTTTTACATTTTAATGGTGAATTTAGGTTGTTGCACCCTACCCAATTTCCATGACATCACAGCAGATTACATTATCTACGTAGTTTCCGACGTAAACGGCTCTGTGTTCAGACTTGTGTTCTAAATTCCACACATATTAAAAGCGATTCACTAATCAATAAGTCCTTCTCCGGCCCACAGAAACCTCCTCCCTCCGCTCTCCCTATATATTTAGGCTTACAGATTTCAGGAATTAAAAGAGAACCCTTGATTAAAATCTTCATGGATCTTATTCCCTGCCAACTGGTAGTCGGCTACTGAAGATTCGGAGAATTGTCTTGCCTTCATCTTCAGTTTCAAGCAATCAAAAAGTGCTTAGAATTACAGAAGAATTTAATCTTCAGCAAAGCCACTGTGAGAACTTCAAACCCCAGTAACCCGACAGACAACTGACTTCATAAAATTAGTAAGGAGATAATAAGGATTAAAAGTGTTCTTGAATTAGGATAACCATTTATCTTATACAATTATTTAATACTGCCAATTAAATATGTATTTAGACACAACGGCTGCGTTTTTCCGTATATACCAAAATATTTTAATTTTTTTATCTACTTGTGAAATTTCTCGCCCGTTTTGGAATCCACAAGCTTACGTATTACCCTGTTCACAGAAGCTCACATCTTGTCTCTGTCCTGAACCAAATGAGAACTCACTTAAATTTGCCTAAGTAGCATTTAAAATTTTCCCTTCTTCACAAAAAAACAAAACAAAAAGTGTGTGCTTAATGTTGTGTGGGAAGTAATCGCTGTCCCCCCCCCCCCCCCCCCCCCAAACGCCCAACAAACCACT
>Ga0123355_10022810_pt1 | contig 10036 bp, 7 predicted proteins | sample TergutEmb28metaG_3_FD_89872 | JGI IMG/M metagenome (GOLD analysis project Ga0123355, IMG submission 89872) | Embiratermes neotenicus P1 segment gut microbial communities from Petit-Saut dam, French Guiana - Emb289 P1 | ecosystem: Host-associated > Arthropoda: Insects > Digestive system > Gut ...
AGGGAAGGAGACCACTGGGGAGACCTAGGCGTAGATGGGTGGATAATATTAGGATGGATCTCCAGGAGGTGGGATGTGGGTATATGGATTGGATTGGGCTGGCCCAGGATAGAGACAGGTGGCAGACGCTCGTGAGTGTGGTAATGAACCTTCGGGTTCTGTGAAATGCGGGGAATTTCTTGACTAGCTGCAAACCAGTTAGCTTCTCTAGAAGGACTCTGCACCATGGAGTAAGTAAGTATTATTACAAAAACTGGCTAACACTCAAATCACCAATATATCCTATCTTTAAAAAGCTCAGCCTGAGACCTAAACTATGGCCCTGGCCAGTTACAGTATTTACAGGTACAAACACTTTGGTCAGTACAGCAACTGCAACCTTTGTCAGTAAAATATTATCCAGCAAAATATTATATGTCAACAGCATGCAGCCTTTGCCAGTAAAATATTAGCCACTAAAATATTATATGTTGACAGCAGCCATCTTTCCAGGATCATACACATTCAATACGTGTGTATTTGGTGAAACTGTGATGTCACAGTATCCCTCAAAAGCTAAAATGTATTAAGAATGAATCAACAGAAGGATTATCTATGGAAATCATATTTAGAGATTGAAACTGTCACACTTTCTGGTTGAAATGTAATCAGGCTTTATGCATATGCTTATTTGTCTCTCCCCATATGCAATACACATGTGGTCCCATGGCCTGCATGCCAGCACACCAACCTGCTTGAAAACAGAACAGTATCACAGCATACTTATTCTGCATTCATTGTTTGACATGCATAAAATGAAAACATACAACATAGGGAGGAATATGTGTGTGTGTGTGTGTGTGTGTCCAACTGCATGTTGTAACTACAATCCTACTGGCTGAATTTTGATAATATTTGATATCATGGCCTTTACAAGAATCTGTATAGCCAATCTGGTTTTCATAAAGACTGGTGCCACAGTTTACATCATAATTGTTTGGAACACCAACAAATACTCATAATCCCAAGATGCAAAGTATGCACGATAAAATCGTGTATTTCAACACAGATTACACTTTTCTGATTGTGTTTTCTTGGCTTAAACCAGTCAATAAAACTGAACTGGGCAAATGGAATCTACTGTACTGTACTATATCATACTTCAACACACTATACTGCACTGCATTATATTATGTACTGTACTACAGTATACTACACTATACACTGCACTATACTACAATTTACCAGGAGATAACACAGTGATAGCTGCCTGAACAGCATTTCGGACTAGATTGTCCAATGCAAACATCCAATGAGGTTTGATGCTGTGAAGTCGCAATACAACATTTACCTGTAAATGAAAATGTCACCCTTTAATATCTTCATCACAATAAAGTGCAATAATCAGGGAAGAAGAGATGTGTTAACATATATATTTAAAATGTCACATTTTCCATTCCATTCATTACAATTCAATTACTACAATTTAAGCCTACAAATGCATACAAGCATACTAGAGACTGACATCCAGGTGACCATGCATCATGATCAATTCTTGTAATAAAACCAACTAGATGCACTAATTTCTCAAATTTATTTTTGGATTAAAACTCTACATGTTTTGGACAGTTCCTCTGTCCATCATCAGGAGTTTTTCCACTGTACACACAGCAGTGCTATATGTCATACAGGTTTGTTGACAGCTTGCGAGCAGGATCAGGACGTTCCGTCCTGATCCTGTTCACAAACTGTCAGAAACCTGTATGACATATACCACTGCTGTCAGGACGGAACGTCCTGATCCTGCTCGCAAGCTGTCAGCAAACCTGTATGACATATACCACTGCTGTGTGTACAGTGGAAAAACTCCTGATGATGGACAGAGGAACTGTCCAAAACATGTAGAGTTTTAATCCAAAAATAAATTTGAGAAATTAGTGCATCTAGTTGGTTTTATTATAAGAAAGTGTACTACAGTTACCATGATAACCACTAATTTCTACATGTTTCGGGCCTCATTGGTCTCGCTGACCTAAAACAGGTAGGAGTTAGTGGTTATTATATTATTATTTAACTCTAATACAATTGTGTGCATTTTTTGGCTTAAACTGTACTGAGATACATTTGAGTCTATGTAGAAATCACCACACTTACATAACCCCTTCCAAACATAATGAAATGCAACATATGGACATGTGTGCATGCATCAGACAGACAGATATCTGATGTTTAGACAGCAATGAAGATTCACACTATGGTCTTTTGGAATATGATTGTGTAGTCTGGTGGTAGAAGGGTATGAAATTTTTGCAGAAATATACCACCTCCAACTTCAGGGTAGACAGACTGCCTATACATTAGGGTGTAGACACCAAAACATGACAGACCAAACCCGACCAGACTAGACACACAGTCAAGACAGAAACTGCACTCAAACTAATTCACAATCATCCAGTACAAGAAGTTACAGAAACCAGAACTGGGCTACAATTATGTCAGCCTGGGTGTGTTATTCGAACACAATGTGACAGTCACATGGCAATGGCAGCAACAAAGAATCAGATGCTTTTGAATTCAACCCATATATGAGAGAATGCCTGAATTCAGTGTTTTCTCACATTTGCACCTGGACTTGTTTCAAGACGAAAATAAATTAAAAAACTATTTTATAATTACATTAACAATGAATATGAACCAAGTGTTCTGGGATGCTACAGCGTGTCAACCGGTAAATACATAACCAATGTTTCTAATATGCTTCCATCTTCAGCAACAAACACTCTGCTTGGCCTGCTATACCCTGATAATGGGAGCAGTAAGCTTTTCCAAAACATCATCATTTATTTACCATGCCAAGATTTGAGGTCCTTGCAGCAGCACTGATAAAGGTTCATGTCTTCTGAGATGTAATGTTTTGATAGCTGCTTGACACTGATGACAGAGGAACTGTGCCCCTCCACATCAGTAGCTATTTACCAATCACAATGGCATTAACATTCCATAAGAAATGGATATTCATCAAGTGCTGACCAAACCTCAAATCCTGTAATAATAATTATATTCACACGCCACCTTCCTCCTGATACTTCCAACATCTTCTGAACAATGTCCTTGTTACCATTCTTTTTATCCCGAACATCACACAGGAACAATTTATTTGTACTAACCAGTGTCCAAACAGTACCAGTGGTGTACCCAGGAATTTTGTTCGGGGGGGGGTTCAACAAATTCAGTTGAGGAAAGAGGACAGAGAGAACAGGGATCTGGGGGCGGTAGCCCCCTTGTCAGGGGTTCTCGAGGCAGCTGTAATTTGGTACAAGAAATTTCATTTCATATAGTAAAATTTTCTTAATTGTTGGTACTTCAAGACTATTTATGATGACAACCAATTTATTTGTCATTGCTAATGTAAAACAATTGTGAACCTAGGTAGTTTTAGAATTTTACTGCCTTTTTTCTGAACATCTTGGTGTGTTGGCATCCTAAATTCAGCAAATTTTAACAGGTTCACAATCGGGTTGAGTTTGGCATGATTTTGGAGGGCCTTCGGAATTTCGGGGGGGGGGGGGGGGGGGGGGGCCCCCCCCCCCCCCCTCGGTACACCATTGAACAGTACACTTTTCCTGTACAGCTGCTCTCCTGTCCGACAAAGAATGGCACATGAGGTACCAAGCACTACACCAAAGAAGATGAGCGTTTATAACATATCTTACCATTACTAATGCAGTAGGATTGCAGGAAATTACATCTTTTTTCGCAGTTACAAACAGTCAGGCTAGGCCTGTCTGGTCTGCCCTGGTGTGCTGCCCTTTACATTACACCAGTTCCTTCTGTTATGCACGTACAACAGTCTTTTTCTTATTCAACGTACAACTAATCATGCATGTGTCAAGACAGGTTAGCAACAGTCACCTTGTTCATCTCTGGCAGCTCAGTCCAAGTTAAACTTAATCAGTAAAACTTAAATTCAGCCTGCTGCAATTGCTTGTGGGTTACTTAGAGGTGACACCATTCTTGAAATCACAACTACATTAGTCACATTCATTGCCTGTATTTACTCCCCAGTTGTACATTGGTCGTGAGCATTCGGTATGTACCAGTCTTAGTACTCCTCAATGTATGTTGTGTGAGATGCGGTAAGAGAATTGTCCTAAAAATCCAAATCAGTCATACTCTACAGGGATCCAACGGTGACAAAGAAGTGACTGGAGACACGCAGTAACACTGTGCTCAGCAGAGGACACATTGTGTTACCATCTCAACCAAGCATTCATAAAATTAGAAATATAGAGAACAAGGGGACAGGCAAAACTAAAATGAGTAGAGATCCACCTCCACCCCACACCCCCACTCCCCTTGATAAGTGTTTGTGCACTTACAGGTACAACTTTACTTTAAAAATATCGGTATACTTACTGATTCTTGGAAGAGGTAGATAGCAAAATGAAGTTGGCTAATAGCAGCTGCATCAAAGTCCAGCTCCTCCTTCAGTGTATGGATAGCACTTTCAATTACTCCCCGATTTTGATCAGAAATATAGTCCTTCATTCCGCGCATCACTATCTCCAGATGAGACTGTAAAACATTACTTAGTTTTCATATTCAGTAACTCCAATGAATGATACTTCAGAAGCTAATAATAACTCACCTAGTCAAGAAATTTCCTGCGTGGTACAATATAAAAATTCACTATTATGCTCATAACAGTCAGCTATTTGGCTACTTGAATCCACACCACACTCTCACACACCATTCCTTAACAATCCATTCTAAAGTCATCCTCTTATCTGTGCTTGTGGAAGTATGCAGGACCCAGAACTAACTGGATGCTATGTAATGCAGCTTCACTTATGACACTCAAGCTTCCTCCGTGTAGCACCAAGCCTGATAAAAAGAGCTTTCCAGTACTGCTGTTCTACAGTGCAGTATAAACCAAGACCATATTTGCAATGATAAATGCTATATAAAAGTCACTAAACATCTGTGTTTCTTTATCAAATTGCTAAGATTGAAAGTCTTTGTTGTATAATACTATCATTTTTGGTTCTAGGTTCTACTGGTTTACTCACTGTCATGATTTTACTGATGCACTTCAATGGTAAATTATGTTTGGAAATAACTAGTTTGATGGTGTACAATTGGGTAAGGATAGCATTAGTTCGGTGTTGTTCCATTATGTGAAGATAGCACTAGTTTTTTGTTGCACAATCAGATGAACACACCACTAGTTATGTCAGCACACCACTAGTTACTGCACAATTTGGTGAGTATATTTCTAGTTTCGTGTTGCACAAATAGAGAAGGATAGCACTAGTTCTATGTTGAACAGGTGAGGATACTACTAGTTTTTGTTGAACAATTCGATACAGATGGCACTAGTTCTACATTGCAAAATTAGGTAGGATACAACTAGTTTTTGTTGCACAATTAGGTACGACACCACTAGCTTTTGCTGCACAGTTGCACAATTCCTTAATTGCTGTTTACAAGATCATCTTGTAAGCATATTAATATTCCAGACACAACAACTGAATATATACCATATTTACCCAAATGCAAGGTGACTCTAATATTTCCTGTTACTACCTTTGGACCAATCCATTGTCAGGAGTGTATCTTAATAAGTTTATTGTTTCTATGGTGCCCAGCGACTGGGTGTAGCTCAATTTAAAGTGTCCACAAGCATAGGTGCTTCTGTGCCTGAATACAGAAATACAGCCTGCTTCTGGAACATCGCGCATCTTTAAAAATTATATGATGGACACAATGAAAAAAAGAACATTGTGTCCTATGACTTTAGTCATCCTCTGTTCTCTCTTTTGTCTGCACATGATGATTTGGCAGTGCGGGTCTTGGTGTGGCTCTGCATGGTCTGGTTCAGAGTTTGGCACAGTTCTGTTCAGTGCTGCATGTGTAAATTTAAAATAACCTCACATATTTAAGCACCAAATTTAAAGAAAAAATCTCACATTGCATTCGAATAAATATCGTATATGAACACAGAAAGATGTCATTAACTTATTGAAGACCTGCATTCACACACAACCAATTGCAGGTAGGATAACACCCCTAGGAATTTATTTTGTATATTTAGGCAACAATGAAATTTACTGCATTTTGAAGACACATTGCAGAGCCTCTTTTTTATGTTCCAAAAAATATGGCTCATTTCATACCTCTCTGTTTTTATGTTCAAATAATACTCACTTTTCCACATATCATGCACTAAAATTTAAATATCTACCCTGGCAGGATAAGGCTACTAATGCACCAGTACATTCACAAGTATCAAAAAGAACAAAAATACATTGATAATATATTTGTGTTTAGTTGAGGCATGCTTTTATTAATCCCACTAATATGCTAATATGTGCTGAAATAATCTGAGCATACCATTGTGAGGACTGTTTCACCAACATCCCGGTGAATGTTCTTCATCCAGACCTCACAAATCTTATGCTCATCTTGGCTGAGAACCCTAGAAAGGGTCATTCGCCGCTGTGAGTCTTTCTTTAGCAAGTAGAAGCCATCATGTTCTGCTGCCTCAACCAAAACAGGAGCTCCCCCTGGTCCTTTTGCCCCTGGACTCAGCTCTACTTCAGGCGAAAGAAGACCGCCTGAGGAACTTCGTCTTGTGATGCTGGGTGTTTCTGGTTCCATCTCACAGGTAGTTGTTAGGCTAAGGAAAAGAACATTTGACATTATAACTGGAATTTGTAATTCAGTTCAAAGCCACAAAAAGAAACTTTAGATCCCATAATGACTCAAAAGGCTGTCCCTGCTGTTACAGAACTAGAATTCTTGTTCACACACTTGATGTTAGACAACATTTTATCATCCTGTTTCTCCTTCATCTCTTTTTAACAGTAACTCTCAAGTGATCTCTTGCCTCATGGTTTTCAGATTAAAATTTTGTTTGCATTTCCCATATATATATATATATATATATATATATATATATATATATATATAAAATAAAGGATAAAATGTGATATAAATTTTATAGAATTATATTAAATTCCATTCACATCTCACATTTTATCCTTCTTTAATTAATTATTGTAACAGTATTACGAGAAGAGTACAAAATCAGGAAACTTCTCATTGTGAAATCTTCCCTTGTTCTTTGTAACTGTCTTTCTCACAGCCAGTTATTGTCCTCAGCACCATTTCCAAACATCTACATTTAAGCACTGTTACTTCATAGATCATACAACATGGGTGCACCAATTTTCCAAAAATTTCAAAGCCACCTCAAAATTCTAGGTGCCAGAAAGTGACATGAAGCTAGTTCCATAATAATGATCCACAAATATTAGGTACTACCATAAAAAATTTAGTCACCACGGGGACCTTGCACATGGGATATGGGCACTTTTTTTTAATTTTTTTTTTAAAAATAAACTGATATCTGAGGTTCTTACAGGCCTGAGTGTCAAGATTACATCTTCTAGGATATGACACCATGCAGTTGGGTAGGCAAACATGTTTTGGTGGAACCTGCTTCTTCTATTTTCTGTCCTGAAGAAGGCAGCAGGGTCCCCAGAAAAAATGGTACCCATTTACCAGACCACACACAAGTAGACCAAAATCTTGTTTTAAGAAATTATTTTGCAAAATTTCAGCAATGTTTCCTGAAGGCAGAAACTAGTAATATCTTCATATTTTCACAGTGATTTGAAGTGACACTGGTTTACCAATATTTCAGACATCATGTTTTCTCCATCTTCATGATGATCCATTTCACCAAAATAATGGCATTCAAACCAGCATGCCACAACAAAGTTCCACTACTCAGGAACTGAAAACACAAGTAAGTGCAACTACTGCATTTACCTGAACAGACCCCAATGCAACCTTCAGTTTTCAAAAAAATATCTAAACAGTATGTGTTTAACGCCGTGTACAGTTAAAAGCGATAATCTCCTTTCTGCAGATGCAAATTAGGAAAAAAATATGTCTTATATTCAGGTAAATGTTGTTATTAAATCTGCTGCTGTGTTGTAGTTTACACAAGACTTTCTCCGATACATCTCACGAAAAGGTCAACTGACTGGATATGTGATTATACATCACAGATGCATAAATGATCGCTTTAACATTATACCAGATAGCTTAGCACAAATTTAACTACACTTAACATGACAACAGCCAAAGCAATTAATACAGCCCTGCAAACTTTTCACTTACATGGAAAAAAAGGGCAAGTGCACAGTACTGTTTAGCATCCATGCTTCTATTTATGTAAAACATCTGTTTTGAGACACTAAATGCTTTACGAATGACAAAGCATGACAAGAAAATTCAGGACTGTATGCAGTTTCATGTAGCAAAGTCCTTTTTCTGAAGCTCAGAGTAACTCACGAGGAACTAAATTATAAATTTCTAACTGTCTTGTAAGATAGAGAAATTCATGGTAAATATGATGTTTATTGGACCGTGTATCATTGTGAGAGCTGAAGAATAAAACACCAACTAGATGTCACATGTTACTTTTATTTTACTTCTTAGAGACTCAACATTTTTCGGGCATTAATGTGCCCATCTTCAGGAGTTTGCGACTCTGTTGTTGAACTACCACATTGGCCGTTTTGTTCTTGATTTGACATGTGTTGGAGTTAGGGTGCGGTTTGGCTCGGGTGGTATCCGGGCTGCCTGTTGAAGCTCCAGCCAGCAGCCTGGATACCACCCTAACCGAACCGCACCCTAACTCCAACACATATCAAATCAAGAATGAAACGGCCAATGTGGCAGTTCAACAACATAGTCGCCAACTCCTGAAGATGGGCACATTAATGCCCGAAACATGTTGAGTCTCTAAAAAGTAAAATAAAAGTAACAAGTGACATCTAGTTGGTTTTTTATTTGTCAGCTATCAAGGTAACACCCTGCCAGATGAAATTGTATCAAATTACATCAAATCACAATTCTGAAACACAATTTTCTACATCCCACTAACTTACGCACATGAACACTAATGGACAACATATAGATCTGTACAGAAAGCTCAAGTAATTTAGCAATGTATTAATGTAGCCATTCATGGAACCTGAATGTTCATTCCCATGTTCACAGGGGACCACCTTTATCATAAGCCAGTTCAATGAAAGTGAGATTTGAGGTTCTCATTGCTGATTTCTGGGATGTAATGTCACATAGTGTGGTTGAAATGTACTGATGTTGCAGAAAATATTGCTGCACATTCCTCTGAAACAGTGATACATTTCTTCCTGGCTACATGGCATCACAATGCAAAGACAACATTCTTCACAGTGAATCAATCCCCCATTCTGTTTCTTTAACATCCATTATAATATCAATCAAGCTATTTGAAGTGGCCTCTTTCTTTTGAAACTCTCAGCTAATATTATATACATAAATATTTTTCTTATGTTTGTTCTTTCTCTGTGATCCATCTTAGTTACCTTCTATTTCCATCTCTGTCTTCTTAATGGCTGTTGTCCAAGATGCTTCCCCACCAAATTCAATGTGCATTCCTTGTCATCCTAGTCTCCTAAATATTACTGCCATCAAAATACCAACTAACATGTATAATTACAAACTTCTTCATTGCTTATCATCCTAAATTAGCCACTAACATCATGTTTCTGAGGTCCACTTTCTTTTTAAACACTGAACTTACGTTCTGCACTCAGAGCAAGAGATCAGATTTCATACCCATTCAAAGCCAACATGCATGGTAGCTATTAAGCTAGCAGTTAAAAACAAAGGGTGGCCCTCCAGCTGGACAGATGTACATGGTGTAGATTTTCCATGTACACTGCAGCAGCAGCAGCAGCAAACAACTGAACTGAGTGCTGCAGAAAATGCCTTTGACAACTGTTAACTTATGTTTGCAACAGCAAGAAGTGTAGCTCACAGACTGATTTATTTCTGCTCTAAACAGACACCATTTTTAAAGACAAAAAATGTTGAGTAAAGAGAGACCAACTTGATGTCACTTGCTTTATTATTTCTTTATTTAATGCTCAACATGTTTCGGATGTTAATACATCCAACCTCAGGAGCTTGCGACTTATTTGTTGAGTTATTTCAT
>Ga0123355_10022811_pt1 | contig 10036 bp, 4 predicted proteins | sample TergutEmb28metaG_3_FD_89872 | JGI IMG/M metagenome (GOLD analysis project Ga0123355, IMG submission 89872) | Embiratermes neotenicus P1 segment gut microbial communities from Petit-Saut dam, French Guiana - Emb289 P1 | ecosystem: Host-associated > Arthropoda: Insects > Digestive system > Gut ...
AACAAGAGAAAAAGGTTATCCTACAGCAGAGTTTGTAACATCGGATCAAATCCAAAAAGCCAGAGAGGAAGGACACAAAGGAATTGCAATTCGTGAAGGAGAAAAAGGCGTATCTATTTCTGTAAGCGAAATAAAAGAAGGCTCTGAAGATTGGGAAATAAAAAATTACAGATTATTTAATGTCGCTCAAAGTTACAAACCGGCAGAGCTAAAAGCATACGCGGAAGCAAAGCAAGAACAATTTTTTGCAGAAAAAGAAGCGCGTTTACAGCAAGATTACGGAACCAGCTTTAGGCTGGAGAAGAAAGAACAAAAGCCCGGCTTAGATGTTGAATGCTCTTCAACAGAACCGGAAAATTATCTTGGGCAGTATTTGGCGGCAGTATCCATGAACAGCAAATTCAAAGTAAACCCGGAGCAGGCAAACGAATTCGCGCAAAAACTGGAAGAGAGATTGTATGCAAAAATGGAAAACGGACATACAAATCCTTTTGAATTATCAAAGATTTCCAATAGCGCAAGCCGGTTTTGCAAAGACATTATGAAAGAGGCGCGTATTGCGGAAAAACAAATTGAGCAGCCTCAGCAAGAGCAGAAACAAACCCAAGCCCCAAAAAGAAGTATGTAACAAATTGACGGGCTATCTGAAATACGGCAGCCCGTCTTAAAAACAAATCATAAAAGAACAAAATACAAACTCAAGGTTTTAAAAAATGAAAGACGAAGCATTTATAAAACAAATACAGGAAACTTTTTTATTGAGCCGGGAAGGAGCAATAGTGCGTTGCGCCTCGATAATGGTTGATTCAAAACGCAAAGACCTTGCCAAACAAATCCTTGACACAGCGCATATTGATAAAACACGTTTTGAAGAAATAAGAGCAAAAAATACACAGGAGTAAATAATGCCGCAACTATTTATATCTACCCAGCAAGAATATAATGACGCTCTAAAACAAAAATTGAATCTTGGCAATGAGCTTGTCATAACAAATAATCCTGATTTTATTGTAGTGAAAACAGACGTAACAGTAGGAAAGAACGGACGATGTAAAACTGCTGATAATGCTGAAATAACAGTAACAGTCAGAGAAAACGGCATTGCGGGAGCGCAGGGAAAAACGACAATCAACGGTTATGACAATGCGAATATATTGGCGCAAGGGAATTGTAAAATAAATTTGTATGATAATTCGTTTGCGAATGTAAGAGAACATTGTCATATAACATTAAAAGGAAAGACCAGAGTATCTGCTGACGGCAACTGCACAGTTCACGCTTACGATGAAGCCGAAGTATCAGCGTCCGGAAGCAGTAAAGTCTATACGTACCAAAAATCAACAGCACGAGGTACTGATACTACAGCTCTTTCAGGAAGCGGAGATTCAACACTGCATGGACAAAAGAATTGTGCAATCAAGGCGAAAGATAATTGCGTAGTATACGCAAGCGACAATTGCACAGTACAGGCGGCAGACAACTGCATGGTAGTAGCCGGAAACAATACAAAGATCGCGGCACAGGGGGATTGTCTTATAATGACAAAAGACAATCCCCATATTACTTTGCATGACAAGTGTGAACACATCAATTTGGAGCAAGTCAATGACAAAAATATAATGGGAACATTGAAGCAGATGGCGCAAACAAAAGCGGTAATTGACAAGCCGTATATAGCAATTCAAGCGTTAAAAGAAAACATCCCGCCACAGAGAAAAGAATCTGTAAACAGGCGTTTAAATACAATGGGATTAAAAGACCAAATAGCAACAAAGAATTATTTATACAGCCTCATAGAAGCGGAACCGGCTCAGTCGGCGCAGATAGAGGCAGCGAGAAAGGCGGGTTATGTGCAGGGAGTATGCGAGTGCGTAGCAGTCGTAGGCAACGAGCATAACATGGGAACAAAGTTATTGGCAGAAATGAAAGTGAATAAAGGCATGGCACAAAAGTTCGCAAAGCCGGAAACTTTCAAAGAATTAGAACAAGGCATATTTAAGCAAACGCAACAGCAGACACAGACACAGGGAGTAAAGAGATAAAATATTTATTCAATTATCTCTATTTCATTAACTGATAACAAAAAATATACAGAATACATTCCAAGAAAAAATAATGTCAGAAAACATAAACCTCAAAACAGAAACACTCAGCGAAACGTTGCAATTGACGTTTGATTTCACGGACGGTAGCCCCATCACGAGAAACATCCAACGACCGGTATCACCACCTGCCCCAACACAAGCAGCCAGCAAACATGCACCATACATACCGAAAAAGCAGATAGCCGGTATAAACATGGAAGCATATAACAAAATCCTCAAAGAGTATAATGATGATTTAATTGATAAAAAAATTGCCGCAGACAGATTGCGAGCAGAAGCCAATTACCCTGTATTTTTAGGCGTTGATAAAATTTTAATAGACAAAGTACAACGAATTCAGACAATAACGGAAAAAACAAATCAAATTGAACTGCAAGAACAAAATACTAAGCCTGAACTTTCCCTCGATGAAATAAGAGTAAAAAATAATTCAGACCCAACACAAGAAACGATAACCAGCATACCGGAATTTGAATCTTTTGGAGCGTGGACAGATTTCAACTCAAGGCTATCACTTAAAGAAAGGGAAAACTTTAACAAACAAGCTGCCGAAATACTTGAAAAACCAATCGAGAAAATTGATTCAAGTGATTTAAATATATTACGGCGATACAGTGGTTTTGGCGGCATAGACGATAACAAAGAGCGCGGTGTTTTATATGACTTCTACACTTCACCGCCAATCGCATTCCTTACATGGCAGCTTTTAAATAAAACCTCTACAGGAATAAAAGACGGAGATAGAATACTGGAGCCGTCATGCGGTACAGGCGTATTTTTTCAGCAAAAACCAAATAAAGATATACATTTTACCGGCGTGGAGCTGGACGTTAGAACCGCAAAAGTGGCATCTTGCCTCAGTAACAAGAGAACAGAAATAATAAATTCAAGTTTTGAAGCGTTTAATTTATCCGGGAAAGCGGGAAACTTTGATTATGTAATAGGCAACGCTCCCTTCGGCGAAAGAGCGGCGCAATTATCCTCTCTTGATATGCCCGATGAAAAAATACTTGACAATTATTTTGTCAGTCGCTGTATAGACAACTTAAAAGAAAACGGGACGATGGCTTTAATTACGGCATCGGGAGTGCTTGCGAACAAAACGAATGAAGAATTCCGTTTGAATGTCAGCAAAAAAGCGCAGCTTGCCGGAGCTTTAAAACTGCCTGATCGAAGTTTTCATCATACGCATACTCAAGTAATGCCAGATATTCTTTTATTCCGCAAACTCCCAGATGACATAAGACTGCGTATGGAAGCCCTAAGCGATGAAGAATTTAAGAACACCCCTTTTTATAATAGCGAGTTTGTAGAAGGCGCATATTTTGACAAGCACCCTGAAAACATTGCAGGAGAAATAAGTAAAGGAACCGGGCAATGGGGTAACGATGAAGTAAAAGGCGGTATTACAAAAGAAAACCTTGAAAAGATAATTCACGGCTTTGTTCCCGCTAATCCAATGATATTTGAAGAACAGTTTGATCAGATAAGGGAGAGATACAAACTTCCTGAAGCGAAAAAACAAAAAGAAGCTATTCCTCTAACAGAGACAGAATTAAAACAGCTTGAGAAAGGAGAAATAAGGCACGGAAAACTTAAAATCAAAGATGATAAAACTTACATACTCTCGAGCAATCATTTATGGAATCTTGCGGCAGATGATAAAGAGATTACAAGTAAAATAAGAACAGTACGGGATATTTCCGAGACAGCCGCCGCAATTAAAGATTATATGATTGTGGAGAGAGAAAAAATATATATCAATAATGTCCAATCTAATTGTAAAGCACTTCTTGAAAGTTATGTTGAGAAATATAAAAGTCTGCCTGTAGACGATCCTGATATACAAAGATTTGTACGAAGCAATCCAGCGGTACAAGGAATATACGAAGCATTTTTATTACCGACAGATCCGCTTTTAACACAAGAAAACATATACAGAAAAAAAGGAGAAGTTTACGACGGTCACAGCGAAGCAGTACAAGCTCTTTTAGCATTACGTTCAAAAATGAAAGATGGCACAGAAGAAAATTTAAGAAAAGAATTTCCTGAAAATCATGTCTTATTACTTGCCGAAATGAGAAGCCATAACGATATTTTTCTTACGGCTGACAGAGTTTACCAACTCCGTGAAGATTTTATCGCCGGAGACGCATGGCAAAAAATAGACGGGATAAAAATAGCCGCAGAGAAAGCTGACATTGAGGATAAAGAACTGCTATTAAGAGGAGCTGCCGAACTTGAAAAAGCGGTAGGTTGGACGCCGATTGAAGACGCTGACTTTACACCGAGATCATCCTGGATACCGACGGACATTATACAAGAATGGATAACAAGCGAAGAAGGACTGAATAAACCGGGAAGCCTTAAAGGGGTTGCAAAAAACAACGAAGGCAAATGGGGAATGGTCTATAATAGAGCATGGCAAGAATATGGCGACCCTGTAATCTATTATCTTAACGGACAAAGACAGCGCAGTAAAAATATAGACACAGACGCTTTTAACAAAGAACACGATGATCTTTTTAAATCATATATTTCAAACCATGAAGAATACAGAAGCAGGCTTGAAAACGAATATAACAGAAAATTTAAAACGCATATTATAGCCCCTGTAAAAACATATCCTGTTGAAATCACAGGCTGGAGAAGTGAATCACAGGGAGGAAAAAATGTTAAGCCGCATCAGTGGCAAAGTATACATCACCTGTATAGAAACCAATGCGGCATATCAGCGTTGGGAACCGGGTATGGAAAAACAGTAACGTCTATAGCCCTTATGTCACTGTTAAAACAGGAAGGGAAAGCGCACAGAGTCTTTTTACAAGTACCAAATAATAAAGTAAAAGACTGGATAGAAGAAATACGCGACGTTATGCCGTCATTAAAAATAGCGTCAATTGATCCTGAAGAAAAGGGTTACTCAAGCCGGGAAAAAAGATATGCAAAATATCAAGCGATGGCGAGAAGCGACGCGGACATTATAATCATGCCGGAAAGTTCCGCCAGCGAAATACAATTAAGCCCTGAAAACGACCAGAGAGTAACAGAACAAATTGCTTTTAATTATGGCTTGGAAAAAGCTGATAAATCAGCCAGACAGCAAGTGTTAGCAATGCAAAAAGGAGAGAACAAAGCAAAGTCAGGAAAAACGAATGTAACGATTAGTTTTGAAGATTTCGGCTGCAATGCCCTGATTGTAGATGAAGCGCACAGATATAAAAATCTTTTTTCATCGACATTATCAAGAGAAACAGGGATGAACGACGGAAGGCAATCCGCCAAAGCCATGTCGTTATTTAAAAAGAGCGAGTATATAAGAGAGCAAAATAAAGGCAAGAACGTATTTTTACTTACGGCAACGCCGCTGACAAACTCTCCGCTGGAATACTACAACATGATTCAGTACATTGCGCCGCACGAACTGGAAAAAATGGGCGTGTCAACCATAGACGGTTTTATAAGAGAATTTGCCAATATCGAACAGAGCTGGCTTTACGACTGGTCATCGGGACAGGCAAAGCAAGGAAATATCTTGACAGGTTTTAAAAATCTTCCGACATTGCAAAATCTGTTTTTTGCTTATACCGATTTACAGAATAATCCGGAAGCGATTGGTTTGGATAAGCCGACTGCCGAGAATAAACCCCATGTAATACCGCTCAACCAAATACAAATGGATGTTGTAAAAGAAATTTCAGAAGAGCTTGAAAGCTACAAACGAATGTCGGCCGAAGATCGCCTGGACCTTTATCCCGGACAGAACTTTTTAACCTTCTATACAAAAATGCGTACGGCAAGCCTCGACTTGGAGCTTTTCGATCCCGTAAATCATAAAGACTGGAAAAATCCCAAACTTGAAACTTTATCTAAAAACGCCTATGAAAACTATCAGAAAACAAAGGGCGGGCAGGTAATTTTTTGCGACAGGGTTTTTTCTTCAGACGCTGATTTTAATATACACGAGAAAATAAAACAGCAGCTTTCCGCGGACGGCTTTAAGGAAAAAGACATAGTTATCGTTAACGGCTTTACAAAAAGCGGAGGAAATAAAAGCGACGGCGCAATAGAAAAAGAAGTCTCTAAGGCAACGGCAGACTACAACGCGGGAAAATACAAAATGATAATCGGTTCTACAGCCTGTATCGGCGAAGGCTTAAACTTGCAGAAAAACTCAAGCCAAGTCCACCACTTTGACATTCCCTTCAGACCGTCAGACTTTATTCAGCGTAACGGGCGTGTAGACCGGCAAGGGAACGAGCAGAAAACCGTAACGCTCAACACTTACCTTGCCGCGGGAACAATAGATAACTATTCTGTAAACCTTGTACAGCGCAAAGCAAACTGGATTGACCAATTGTTACGCACAAAGTCGGACGTATTTACAAATCCCGACGATGAAAACTCTATTGACGCGGACGAATTATTGCTATCGCTTACGGAAGAATGGGGAGATAAAGAAAAAGCGAAGGAACGCAAGGCGGAACTTGAAAGGCAGAAGCAGGAAAAAATTAAAGAAGCGCAGACAAAACAGATGAAGACGCACCTTAAAAGCCTTTCTCTTGCTATCGGGTCTATACAGCCGCTTAAAGACAAAAACTCCAAGGAGTACAAAAAAAGAGAAACCCAGATAAATAATCTGGAAGCTGCGTTAAAACAAAATCCCGTGTTTACAAAACATGAAATTTTAGGCAAAAAAGAGCCGTTTCTTTACGGCATGGAAACAAATACGATTTTCAGAAAAGGAGACATAATTGTAAACGCTTACGATATATATCAAGTAGAATCATTTAATTTTAAAAAACAGAAAATTACCCTCCGGGAACTTTCAAGCAATGAGATGAAAGAGGAGAGGCAAAACAGGATGGCAATATACGGCAGAAAAACAGATGAAAGCGATTCTTATAGAGATTTTTCCGTATCTGACCTTTGCGGAACCGGCAACAGCAGAGGCTGGTATAATTCAAGGAATAAAGCCTTATTTCACCTGGAAAAAGCAGGCAAAGAAACAGCGGAATTGATAAGAAACACAGGAAGCAAATCATTTTACGATCTTCCGGAAGAAATAAAAGAAAAATACTACAGTTTGCATACTTTAGTGTCGCACGAACATAATGGCAGTTCATATAATTCCGTTTATTTTTCAATTAACAAAGACGGACAATTGAAAATTGACAAAAGGGAATATCAATACAACAACGATGATTTTATTAATCCTTTTTCTAAAGAAGGCAAAGAAAAAATAACAAATGCGCTGGACATCGGACTTGAGTATAACAAGTGGAACAAAGAAGAAACAATCAAAACGCTTTCAGAAATTATTCCGGAACTTAAAAAGCCGATAGAAAATAAAATAATGCAGATAGAACAGGAACAAGAAATGCAAACAGAAATGTTAAAAGTTAAATTTGTAAACAAGGCAGAAGCTGCATTAAACGCGAACGCTAACCGGACAGAAAACCGTGTCCATGTAGTCAGAGCCAGAATATAACAAGGGGAGAAACCATGTATTACAGTAATGAGCTTGTAGATGAGCTTGAGAAGAAGGTCAAATTAAATCCGGCACAATACGCCAACATACAGGCGCATAATGTGGTGAAAATGCTTAAATTAGAAAAATCCCGTTACAAAATGTTTGGGGTTTACTGGTGGGCTGTTAAAGATGCCCTGAGAAAATACATTGATAACGGGCAATGGTACTGCGGAAAGGCAGATGATCTTTATATGAAAGAAAAAGCATGGCATGGAAGTGAATACCGCACCATGATAGCAGCGATGTATCATTCTAATGAGTGCATGACAGCTTCTTCCGCTTGTGAATACTTCGATAAAAACGGAGAGCGGCATCTTTATACATTACATGATTCAGATGCCGGATTATAAATAGCAGCTTTTTCGAAACTAATCAAGTTTTAAAAAACCTCATAATTTTTAAAATACTTTTCAAACGATAATCCTCACTTCAAAAAAAGGCAAGACAGAATTTGCACAAAAGAATTTTATTCCATATTTGTTTTTACGCCTTTGCCTGTCTTTTAGTATTTTTACTATTTATTGATAAAAGACTGAGTCTTGCGGAGTGCTTGCTGGCAGGACTTGTTTATTTTCCGTTGTACGGAATCTTTTGGCTTACGGTAATCAGGAAACGAAACAAAACTGCCAGGAATAGCTTCAAAAAATAATGGAGAAAACAAATGAAAGATAATGAATTCAGACGCGGAAAGCCCAGAGACGCGAAAGACGAACAGGGTTTAATGCTCTTTTTTAAAGTTATAACAATTACCGCCTGTTTTATCGGCATTTGGTCTGCCACACAGCGGTTTGCACGTTTTTTGGGATATGATCCTGGATGGGCAGGACAGCCTTTCCATATCATTGAAATTGGAAGTTTTGTATATCCATTGTATCAGCCGTTTTTAATCTTTTATTGGCTTTTGATGTATTTCAGGGTTACTGAAGTACATCAATACCTGCATGACTCAATTGCAATTACAGGATGGGTGTCAATTACCGCTATCGTTTTTTACTTCCTTATTGAATTTGTGATTATGAAAAACGGCTTGCAAAATATATTTGGAACGGCGAGATGGGCAACTGAAAAAGATTTAAAAAAAGCGGGAGTTTTGCAGAAGAAAGGCGGAGTAATTTTAGGGCAAGTTTTTAAAGCAAAAGTATACGCAGATTATGATCAAGTTAAAGACAATATTGTTTTACATCTTAAAAAAGCGGCTCAAAAAATAATCCAGAGCGGTATTTATAATACCATTTTGTCAGCGCCTACAAGAAGCGGCAAAGGCGTATCGAGCGTTATGCCCACTCTTTTATCTTATCCCGGAAGCGTTATCGTTCTTGACTTCAAAGGAGAAAGTTTTAATTACACATCAGGTCATAGAGCGAAGTTTGGAAAGGTTTACAGATGGGAGCCTACAGGAGATAAAGGACACCACTTCAACCCGATGATGGAGATAAGAAGCGGAGAGGATGCGTTCGCGGACGCTAACCTTATCGCGGATATTCTTACAACACCTGCGGAAGGCGGCGGTAACGCTTCATCGGAACACTTCCGGACAGGAGCAAAAGACTTTTTGACAGGCGTTATACTACACTGCCTTTGTTCAGACTGGAAAGACAAGAGTTTGCCCGGCTGCCGTAAATTTTTAGCGCAGGGCGATCCGGGAGATCCTAATAACAAAAAATATATTTATGACCTGATGATAAACTCGGATCATGGAGATGAACTTATACACCAGGCGGTTGTAGAAAGTGCGACAGCACAGAGAAACCGCCCCGATGACGAAGGCGGCTCCATGCTCTCTACCGTTAATAATGCTTTGGCAGTATTCGCAGATCCTAAAATCGCCAGAAACACATGGAATTCGGAATTCTATATCGATGAGTTTGCGGAAACTAAAGTCCCCATTACATTATATTTAACAATTCAATATAACGACGTCCAGCGTATAGCTCCTTTAATTCGTATGTTTATAACGTTATTCGCAAGACGTTTTACTTCAGGCGAAACCAGTGCGGAAAATCGCAAGTTTAAAGTGCCGCTTCTTTTTATCCTCGATGAGTTTGACAAATTAGGGCGCATGGACGAACTTGAAATGAACATGGGTATACATAACGGCTTCGGCATACATTACTTTTTGATTTTCCAGTCTTTGAATCAGTTGAATAAAATATACACAAAAGATCATTCGTTTTTGGCTCATTGCAGAAATAACATTATCTATGCACCCGGTTCAGGAGAATATGAAAGCGCAGAGCTTATCTCTAAAATTCTTGGAAGAGAATCTATAAGCAGGGCGAGCATAAGTTATTCGGGAGGAAAATCTCAAGTAGGTTATTCTTCAAAAAATGTTTCTTCACAGGAACAGGAAAGAAATCTTATGAACGCGGACGAAATAATGAAACTGCCTTTGGATCAG
>Ga0123355_10022814_pt1 | contig 10036 bp, 9 predicted proteins | sample TergutEmb28metaG_3_FD_89872 | JGI IMG/M metagenome (GOLD analysis project Ga0123355, IMG submission 89872) | Embiratermes neotenicus P1 segment gut microbial communities from Petit-Saut dam, French Guiana - Emb289 P1 | ecosystem: Host-associated > Arthropoda: Insects > Digestive system > Gut ...
CCAGTGGCTCCAATTATTACTGGTACAATCGTACATTTCAGGTTCCACATTCGTTGTATCTCTATACATAAACTCTTGTATTTTAACTTCTTTTCCGCTTCCTTTTGCACAACATTTTTGTCTTCGGGTATTGCCACATCTATCAGTGTACATGTTTTCTCTTTTTTGTTTTTTAATTATTATTATTATTATTATTATTATTATTATTATCATCATTATGATATCTGCTTGATTCCACAACACTGTGACATCTCCCTCTTCACACACTGGCTTCGGCATTTGTGTGTACCATTTGTCTGTGGTTTCAATGCCTAAGGCTTTGCATATTGAGTAGAGCAAATGTGTACAAACCTTATCATGTCTCATTAAATATTCGTTCTTTGCCAAAATGGGGCATCCCGAAGTTAAGTGGTCAATAGTTTCTTCATGTTCCTTACATAACCGGCATTTGCTCTCAATTTATTCCTTCAAAATTTTTTTCTTGAAATAGTTTGTACTAATTGCTTGGCCTTGAGCTGCCACTATTGTACTTTCTGTTTCTCTCTTAATGTCGCCAGATTTTAGCCAGCGATATGACTGTTCAATGTCCACCAGCTTTTCGTCTAAGTTACATGGCAATTGTCCATGCATCCTCTTCCCGTGCTGTCTTTCTTTTGTTTTCTCCGCTATGCTGTCCTTCATTTTTCTTGTTCTTTCTGTACTTCTGTTGTCAGCCAGTACTATTATTATTATTATTATTATTATTATTATAGCACAATATCAAAACGCGGCACGCGGTGGCGCAGTTGGTCGAGGCACTGCGCTATAAGCCGGGTTCGATTCCCGGTGTTGCCATTTGAATTTTTCTTTGACATAATCCTTCCGGCCGCATTATGACCCTGGGTTCGACTCAGCCTCTGACAGAAATGAGTATCAGGAATATGCCTGGGGGATAAAGGTGGTCGGTGCGTAGGGCTGACAACCTTGCCACCTTCGTGTGTTGACTGTTTGAAATCTGGGAGCCTCAAACTCCTGGAACCCTCAGGGCCTGACCAGGCCTGTGCAGGGATTGCTTTACCTTTTTACAATATCATAACCTTGCCCGTTGCACAGGGACCAGAAATTCAAAGATCTGACCTACGGGAATTAGGAACATCAAAAGCAAAAATTATCGAACCACAACTCACACTGAAGAATTTAAATGCCTCTTAAAAAAGAAACAATTTTTAAACTGCCATTTTATAGTCAAAAGTACAAAGAAGATCGGTTTGAAAGAGCATACCAATCTCTGCTGCTACCTCGTCCAATTTCTGTTGTGTGCGGCTAATGAGAACAATGTTCACGCCTCTCTTTGCCAACTCCAATGCGTATGCCTTGCCGATGCCATCAGTTGATCCTGTCACCACTGTAACATCCAGAAATTTATGTCTGGAGGAAGACATCTCAGGCAGCTGTCTTTGACAGTACTGTATACCCTCTTATGAACGGACCTCTTATGTATGGTTTTCGGGGGAAAAAAAGGAAGAAAACTGTTGGTTCCGAAATTTTGGTTCGCCATGGGAATATGTGAAATTAGCGGTCTTAATTACCGAAGCGGCCTCTAGACGGCGGACAAGGACGAGTGCTCACAACTATTCTGACATAGAATGAGTTACTTACACTTGTTTTATATTTTATTTTTTAAATAATATGTATGAGTACCTACAGATTTGTATTTTTAATTATTATTTACTTACATTCACTACAAGGTTAATTATATTTGTGTATTGCGTGTAGGCATGTGTGTTATTTATACATTATTGTATTAATGTTTTGGCTACATTTTGAGCTAGGGTGTACACACACACACACACACAAAATTAATCCTTTCATAAGAAGGTATAAAGCGGGGCTGGCGAACCTTGGCACGCGAAAAATTTTCTTGCCACGCGGCATTCACTAATCTCCCAATTTTTTTTTTATTATTATTCTTTTGCCCGACCAATGTCTGTATTTACACATATCTGACTGCTTAGAGAATGTATATGAATTACCGTTGCTACCAAATAACACTGCGAGTGAAACATTTTTACACAAATTGGGAGCGGTGCGAAGTGTTGACTGGATGTTTATCATTTGGGCGCCGACCTGGCGGTGAGTGGGCGAATACGTGACATTGGATAAAAAGTTTTACAATCTTCTTTTCAGACAGGAAGTAGTAACACCCCCAACTACTCAAACATTTTCTTCCTTATTGCTTTCTTCGAGGGGGGCCTTCATTAGAAATATAATAATTATACTGTGCGTTAATTATATAATTATAATATTTATTAATAATGAAGTAATTAATAATAATTTATGAATGAATCCAAGACCTTATTTTGCTCTTCAAAATTCCCATAGGCAAGCAAAATTATTTCTTCGAAATTTATAGACAGTTTCGTCATGCGCCTTCAAAAATTTTCGCCAGCGCTGGTCTAAAGTATCTGAAAATACGCCGACCCAAGTACAGAGAGGGCCTAGATTCAGTTTTGACAGAGCTCAAATATTGAAAAGGGAGGCTGAAAGATATCGTGGTTGTCTTACAAACATACTTTCTTCTCAAGAAAAGAAAGCGGTTTCAAAAGAAAGGAGGGCCTAATGTAAGTAATTTATTCTGAAACTCTCTTTTATTGCCATGAGTTACGAAGGACTAGGAAGTGATATGAGAAGAAATGGAAACTTCCCAAATGCAAATGTACTTTGATATTCAACTTCAAGACTGAAGCCCCTTCGGCCACACACAGAGTGAAACTGGCGTTACTTGACCCACCTGTCACAGAAGTGTGTCACCTCTAGCCAGGAGCTTAAATGCAGCTGTGGAGACAAACACAGCTGCAGACTATCACTGCTGCAACAGATGGAAAGAGGCCAAGGTGGCTGCTGAATAGCAAGCTCAGGGGCAGTTCAGCCAAAAGGAGAAGGCCCTGTCACACATTTTTGCTCACGAAATGGTCCCACCTACGCTTTGTACAGAACACGGGTAATTGAAAGCACTTGCTCAAGAGGGCCGTTCAGTCAAGACAGACTGCTGCTACACCGAAGTGTCCCGGTCAGGCAGGCCGATCAAAAAGCTGTGGCTGGAAACAGCCAGACGAAGGACGGTGTCGGTCATGCGTATGCACCCTCCAAACAAGATGGCGCGCCACTCTTCATTCCAGCAAATCAATCACCTCAAACTCCTTGTCGAGGCTTATGTAGAGATGACTTTTGACGACATCCCCTGACGGGGGAGGCTCCTATTCAAGCGCTCTTCAGAAACAATATTCTTGTCATTGCCGGCTACAGCAGCACCTTCTAGGAGGACAAATGGAAGGAAGCCGCGCGGCTTAGCCTGTTGGGATGCCAGAGAGCTCCGCCGCCCGAAAGTAAAACTCGACCATTTCCTAGCTGGGGACAGCGTTGACATCTGATTCCTGATCAAGACATGCTCGAAGTCGGATGAAGTCCAAAGTTTTGCGTACGTCGTCAGATGGTGACGCGGCCTTTCTTGTCCAGCAGAGGCACGGACGTCGTCGAGGTACAGGTGGTGCTGGCAATCTTACCAGCGAAACTCGAAGGATCTGAACCTGCCCACCTTGATGGTGGCACATGGATTGAAAATCGAGGGCAATCATCTACCGGGTTTTCCAAGTCCCTCCAGGGAAATTACGATTATTTCCTCGATTATATCAGGCAATATTTGCTATCATTCGGTGCAGAATTTTTGTCTTCCAGTTTACTTACTTACTTACTCCATGGTGCAGAGTCCTTCTTGAGAAGCTAACTGGTTTGCAGCTAGTCAAGAAATTCCCCGCATTTCACGGAAACCGAATGTTCATTACCGCACTTACGAGCGTCCGCCACCTGTCTCTATCCTGGGCCAGCCCAATCAGTCCATATACCCACATCCTACCTCCTGGAGATCCGTCCTAATATTATCCACCCATCTATGCCTAGGTCTCCCCATAGGTCTCTTTCCCTCCGGTTTCCCCAGCAAGAACCTACACAACCCCCTCTCCTCACCCATACGCGCCACATGCCCAGCCCATCTCATTCATCTCGATTCTATCACCCGCAAAATATTGGGTGTGGATTACAAATCATTTAGCTTCTCGTTATGCAATCTCCTCCATTCCTCCGTTACCTCCTCCTTCCTAGGTCCAAATATTCTCCTCAACACCATGTACTCAAACACCCTCAGCTTCCTTTTCTCCCACAATGTCAGCGACCAAGTTTCACGCCCATACAAAACAACAGGCAAAATTATAGTTCTATATATCTTGATCGCTAAATTTTTTGATAGCAACCTGGAAGACAAAAGATTCTGCACCGAATGATAGCAAGCATTTCCTGACCTCAATGTGCTCTTAATTTCTTCCGCAATAGAATTTTGATTTGTTAAAGTTGTTTTTAAATATTTAAACTCTTCCACCCTCTCGAAGGTACTATTATCAGTCCTCACACTGTGAATTCGTCCTGCATTCTGATCTCGAGACATGACCATGTACTTAATTTTATCAGCACCTACTTCCAGTCCAATCTCCTTAGTAGCAGATACTAAAGCTTCTGCATTTTCCTTTAGATTATGTATGCTTCCTCCCAGTATATTAACATCATCGGCATAAGACAGAAGCTGATGTGTACCATTTAGTTTCAAGCCATTCTGGTTTACCTGAACCCTCCTAATGGCGTACTCTAAAGCAAAGTTAAAACGCATTGGTGATAGAGCGTCTCCTTGTTTCAAACCATTCCTAATAGGGAACTTGTCAGACGCATTCTTGCATACACGGACTCTGCTATATGTTTCATTCAAACTCAACTATATTAACCTTACAAGTTTCCTAGAGATACCAAACTCAATGAGAATCTTATATAAGACCTCCCTCCTAAGCTTTCTTGAAGTCTATTAAGAGCTGATGAACTGGTTCATTGTATTCCCATTTTTTCTCAAGTATTTGGCGAATGCAGAATATATAATCAATAGTCGACCTGTTACGTCGAAAGCCACATTGATGATCGTCGATAATTTCCTTCGCATATGGAATTAACCTTGACAGCAGGATGTTGGATATAATTTTATAAGTGGTTGGCAAAAGTGATATGCCCCTATAATTACTACAATCTGTTTTATCCCCCTTCTTATGAATAGGTACTACATTCGACTCCTTCCACCCTTCAGGCAATTTCTCCTTCTTCCAAATAGAAGTAATGCGTTTATGAATCTCCAAGCAAATTGTTCTACCCCCTGCTTTAATCATTTCTGCCGGTATTTGATCAATGGCGATTTGTGTCACACAGTTTGCTACCCAAAAATATAAACATCAACGTATACAGAACTGTAGGTTTGTCAGTTGTTTGGGATGAGCGTGAAACTTTGTCACATTGAGGTAGAGTCACAGGCTGAGGAGGATATTGGGATCCAAGACGGATGAGGTGACAGGGGAATGGACAAAATTACAGAACGATGAACTTTATGGTCTGTACTCCTCTGTATTCTAGGCCTGGGATGTACAATGATCACACTGAACAGACAAGATGTCAATAAATTCAGTGTAAAATATGTCATGTTGCCGCCTTGAATTTAGCAGGGCATATGTCCAAAATGTATTATTCCTTTTTTGTTTGTCTAATTGATTGTGCAAACGAGAATTCGCCACTTAGATGAACTGAAGCGCCACAAAATCTTTCCAGGAAAATGGTTCATTTCAAAAGCGCCACTTTTTATCGCGCTACATACGTATAAGCTCGTGGTAGGCTTCAGACGCGCTACTATTTATTGCTCCACAAACACGATCGTGTGAAATGGTTCTTTCAGACGTGCCACTTTTCATCGTGCCACAAACGCGATTGTGAAAATAGGTCTAAGGCATGGTTCTAAACAATGTGGTGAAAACGTGAGTCAGAACGCCTTACGGATGAAGTTATTACCCTCCAAGATTCATTCCTGTTGTTTACGACTCTCAAACATAAAGTAAATCATGGCTTATTACTGCAGGCACTCACTATTATTAAACTCATAGTATCCGCAGTAATTTTTCGTAGTGCTGCATGGAATAATTTTAAAACTGCGGAAAAGGAACATTAAATCAGGAATGCACAGGTCTCCATGGGGACTAAATTTTGTAAGTTGGCGCTCAGAATTTTGAAATGTCTCCTAGATTCATGGAAAATTTGCACATCCCTGCATTAAATTAGATTTGTAGTTGTAGTTGAAAAAGGGTGGGCCACTTATGCAAGTGTGTTTGTTTCATTTACATTACTTCTCGTCTTTTAGTGGATACTAAGCGGCAATAAGTCCGAACAAAAACCAAATAAATTTAATGAGTTCGCATGCCTTTCTTTGGCATTTCTTTTTCTAATGCACTTCTGCCAAATACTCGACCCGCAGAGTATTATAAAGTGTCCTGCTTACGTTTTGATATATAAAAACTTTATTTTTTGTCATTTTTATTGTATAATACACCCAAGGAGTCCTGAAATTTTCATACAAGGAGTACGTTAGATCCTTTAACTTCTCCCCATTGAAAAAGCCAACAAATGAAGAATTACCTTATGTGTTGCGGCCCAAGATGTCACGTTGCATTTCGGACTTGACCCGCGACCTGTTTTGAGTTTGGCAGGCCTGCTGTAATAATACTGTCAACCGCCGTGACTAAATGTTATGCTAAAATTCCTTATGTTTCGCGCAACTAGCATGTCAATTAAAAGCTCAAAAATGACCTCACAGCGTCTACACCTCTTCAAGCAATTTATTATTATGACGACCGAGTGAACAAATTTGAGACTGGCCAGAAATGCCTCATTTATGGCATAAAATCGAAACACACGCAAGTCTTTGGTGAGGTGTCTGCTGGAATACTATATGTGAGCCAAGGGTGCAAATTGAAGGTTAATACTAATATGTATGTTAAAAGGGGCATGAACAAGATTGAAATGGCTCAGGATAACAAACGAAGGAAATATGTTATGTGTATATGTCTACAATGATATGTTTATTTCATATTATTTTAAGTTCCGCTGATTAAGTGAAATAATACAACGTTTAGTCTAGATACTATCCTCACATACGTCATGTTTGATAATATTCAGTGTCCTGCCTCCGCTGGGTACTGCTATTACATTTTATGTTTGATTGATCTCATGTATCCTTCTTTAATTGTGCTTTATAACGTAAACTCGTAATTAATATTTCACTTATAATTGTCATAATGATTACCGTGTAGAAGAAAGTGTGTAGGACTCTTTTTCGACTTACATAGTAGTACGTCTACTGTGCTATCAGGGAATGTTTCCCGTGCTCCATCTCTGAGAAGTGCACGGTTTAGAGGCAGACCATCAATCGCGTCTTACACTCAATAACATAGGATCTGCACTCTTCAAATTTCTAAACAAACTCCACAGTATATAGTAGCAAAATCCGGTCAAAGCCATCAAACAAAACTTTCTTTTTGTCCGTGTGTCTAGTATATAAAAACGCAACTCATCCCCGACAGATTTCGACTTTGTAAGTTGCCGTCGTCGTGAGGAAAATCATATCAACTTACGAAGTGGAGTAGGCTATACGAGTGAAAATCAGTAATATTATGTCCAGCAAAATGTCAGTAACGTTTTCGTGGGCTTACACTTAAAGTTGAATTAATGTGAGTTCTATGTATTATTAAGTTTAATATCATATTGTATTGTATGTATTGAATCCATAGGCTGGACACCACGTTTTCTCTTTTCCATTCGTAGACTCGTCGTGTGTCCGTGTCAACAGCGTCCAAGTAAAACTACCAGCCGATCCCAGTGGCCGCACGGTCTAAGGTGTGGGTCTGCGGCCGCTCAATTGCTGGAATGCGGGTTCGAATCCCGCCGGGGGCATGGATATCTGTCTCTTGTGACTGTTGTATATTGTCAGGTAGAGGCTTGTGGTGTGCAACACAATCCTACTCTTAGAATAATTTACATCTCAATCTACAATTGGCAGCATTTCGGGATAGTCGATTGACACCGGTTGCATGCCACAGAAAAGGTACTTACATTTTTGAATACATCCTCTAAAAAATATCGCAGCTGACACATATAAAATTCATATTTTACTTGTACATACATTTTCTGAACTTAGTATTTTCATAAACAGTTATGCAGTTTTTAAAATGTCCTTTGGTCTATAGCCATTGACTATACTTCTATACATCGTACATACATATTTAATGATTTTTTATGTAAAGTGGGAGATCTCCTATCTCATGGTACTTAGTTTCAGTATGCATTCATCTTCTTGTAAAATGACCTGATGATGCCCTATAATCGATGTCGAAACTAGTAGCCAGATAATAAATATTCACAAATCAGTGAGTAATACATTTACATGTACATTTGATTGTTACACCAACGGAGATATTTCGTATAAAGACAAAGACAGAATACCCCGAAGGAAGACATTACTAGATATCTGCGAAAGTTTTAAATTTAATTAAAACTAATATTTGTAACGTATAATAATAACAATAATAACAAGCGTTACAAACAAAATATTACGCGAAAAAAATATTGAACACAGAAACAGATAACAAATGTAGACTTTGCCAACATTTGATGAGACAATAGAATATACAATATCAGCATGCTCAATGCTGGCAAAAGAACAGTGCATAAAAAGACATGATAAATTGTGTGCACAACTACACTTCAACATATGCAAGGAAAGAGGGATACAAATGGACAAAAAACACTAGCATGAACGTGTGCCAAAATCAGTAGAAACAAGTCAAGGAGGCAAGGTAACCATATTGTGGAATCAACAAGTACAAACTGACTGAACTATCCCCAACAACAAACCAGACATTATAACCCGTGATAATGAAAAGAGAACATGTATGTTAATAGACGTTGCAATCTCAGGAGACAGAAATGTGATTAAAAAAGAAGCCGAGAAGAGTCTAAATACAGCGCATGTGGAATGTAAAAACAAAAGTGATACCAGTAATAATAGGGGCGACTGGGACCATTTCAAAGTCATTCAGAAGATACGTGAGCAACATACCAGGAAACATGAAGTCAAGGAACTATAGAAAACAGCCATTTTGGGCACTGCACACATACTTCGTAAAGTACTAATGTAAAAGTACAATAGATTCAACACTGGAACTAACGATATAAGCAGCATGAATAGTAACAACAGAATAATAATAATAATAATAATAATAATAATAATTTTTACAAAATAAAAAATGAATTAGACATATGTTACAAGGAAGAGATGTGAATCAAACTAACACATAATTTTACACAATTTTAATATCTATATATTTCTGTATTAATGGTTGGTCTAAGGATGACTTAAGTCGAAACATGTTGCCATAAATAATATGACAAATTAACATTATCATTACGAAGTCGTGTTGACGGTGCGGAACAATATTTGTTACTATAATTAGAACGCAGTAATACTTAGCATAAAAATGATAAATTGTATAATTTACTACAAGCTCTATCCTACGCTTGACGAGAGGTGTTCGGTAGCAATAGAAAGTGAATCACTTCAAATTTTACGACTGTACTTTCAGGTCTGCAAGTCACTTTCTCTGAAGACAAATAAAATTGCTTTATCCTGAAAAAAACAAGGAAGTTTAATTCAACATTATGGGGTTTTGGCGATTGTGTATGACTCACTGACTTTTTTTTAATCTGCTCATCCTCTAAATTTCAAACAAACACGACGCTTCGGAAGCCGGGTCTGCTTCCGTCTTCAGGCAAAGAAACACCTCACCTAGTGGGTTTCTTAGATCGAGCTATTCTTAGTCGACTGGTACCACAGAAACACGCAACTTGTTAAGATATGCGCCTAAGAACGGATGAAACCCACGGGATTAAGCAGGAAAAGAGCTATAGAAAAATTTAAATTAGGTTCGTTGCTTCTTTGCCTGAAGACAGAAGCAGAGCCTTCTTCCGAATCGACACGTTTATTTAAAATATAGACGATGGACAAAGTAAAAAAAAAAAAAAAAAAAAGGGGGGGCAGCGACGAGGGAGAGAGAGAGAAAAAAACGAGGCGATAATAAAAAAAAAAAAA
>Ga0123355_10022816_pt1 | contig 10035 bp, 10 predicted proteins | sample TergutEmb28metaG_3_FD_89872 | JGI IMG/M metagenome (GOLD analysis project Ga0123355, IMG submission 89872) | Embiratermes neotenicus P1 segment gut microbial communities from Petit-Saut dam, French Guiana - Emb289 P1 | ecosystem: Host-associated > Arthropoda: Insects > Digestive system > Gut ...
AGAGGCTGTCTTGTTAAGCAGAAATGTTGAATAAATATGTAAGCAACCGTCATTGCGAGCGTAGCGAAGCAATCCAGAAGCCTTGATTTCCTGGATTGCTTCGTCACTTCGCTCCTCGCAATGACGGGTAGAGTGCATAATTATTCACTACAAATGCTTAACAAGACAGCCCCCGGGAAAAATACAACTAACGGCCCAAATATGCGTTTACATGCGCAAAATATTGGTCAGCAATGCTTCTTTCCCAATCTTCCAATTCCTGCCATCCCAAGCCCATAACCGTGGCTACGGTGTCATCCCATATTGCGTCAAAATCGGCGGCGCTATCGGCAAAAATCATACGCCATGCATTGTTCCATGTTATGCCTGCCACTTCACCAAAAACAATATCAAGATGATCGGGGCGTGCCGGCCAGTCCCAGCTTGCTGTCACTATCGGTTCGGTAGCAATCATGTTATGTGCTTCCAAGAACTGTGGCATGGTGGCAAAACCATAATGGTTGGACCATTCTGATTGCACCCGTGACGCGCCGGTCGCAGCAAGCGACGGCCAATGTCTTGGGTCATAGGTAAAGCCGGTATTCGGGTTAATTTCCAAACCGCGCCAGCGTAAAATCAAAGAAGGATTGCCCCAGCTGCCAAGAACAAAATCTCCGCCGCCCCACTCTTCAGGCACCGGTACGTCATCCACTCTTGCTTGGTCGGCCATTCCGGCTGCAATTCCAAATTCAGTGATTACAGGTTCGCCGTTTACCATTTCCCATGTAAGCCCTTCCGGCCCAGCATGTATGGCTTGGAAAGTATCCGGGTTGGCCAGCCAGTCTAAGAAGCGGATAAGGCGTTCCGGGTCTTCTGTGCCGCTGCCTATGGCAAGCAGCGAGTTGCCTTCGCCGTCCACAGGAATAGATGGTACAAGAAGGGTTTGATCCATGATGGGGGTAAAGGTCATGCCAATGCCTTCGGCATCTCTTTCATTGTTGTTAAATCCACCCGGGCCAAACCATGAGTACCATGAGAACAAAACTTGCCCGTCCGCAACTTTGCCCCAAATCAAATCGTCACCTTGTGTTGCGGAATCTGGGTCAATGAGTCCCAACTGATTTGCTTCAAAATACATTTTAAGCACTCTGCGATAGTACCCGTTCGGGTCAAGCAGCGATTCAAATGTTTGGTTAATGGGATCTATGGAACCTGTTTGCCCCCATTGGCGCATACCGTACATTTGGTCAAACCACAATACATTGGCCAGTGCCGTTTGCCCGTTACACCATGCACCCCACAGTGTAAAGCCGTAAACAGGCCTGCCGTCTGGAAGTGTAGGCTGAAGGTCGCGCATTTGGGCAAGTACGCCCGGCAAATCTTCTAAAGTGTTAATGGGCGGCGCACCAATGGCAAAATAAAGATCTTGGCGCAAGTATGGCGCACGCTGTATGCGGTCGCCGTCCAATAGCGGAGAACCGGGAGCCTGTGAAGACTGAACCGTAGGTATACCCCAAATTCTTCCGTTACCTATATTTCTGGCACGGGCAACGCCTTGCGGGAATTGCGACGTGTAGTAAGGCATGTAGGTGGAGTTAACCCAATCTGTTAAATCCAGAATCAGACCGGCGTCAATCAATTCCTGAAAATCTTCCGGGTCTACAATAATAAGGTCTCCCAAGTGACCTGCCATAGAGCGGGTATCCCACAGCAAATGATTGTTACCGTCCGGGGCGGAAATTTGGTTAATAACCATATCAAATTCATCCATGATCATTTTGCCAAACCAGCCTTCAAGCAAGCCAATTTCTCCAACGCCTGCTTTACCAAAGATCTCAATGGTATCAGGGTCATTTCTTCTACAGCCTGCCGCCAAAGCTGTTATCATTACAAAGACCAATACCAGCAATAAAAATTTTGCACTTCTCCTTTTCATACATTTCCTCCTTAAAATTTGTATATACAATCCCGCACTTGCGGGCTTATATCTATCCTTTGACCGCGCCCATCATAAGCCCCTTTGTAAAATATCGCTGGAAAAACGGATATACAACGAGTATGGGCAATGTTGCAACCACAGTTACAGTCATGCGCACGGAAGTGGGCGTTTGCATGTTCATAAGCCGCATGTAGTCTATAGTAGCACCTGCGCCCATTTGTCTTATTTCTGCCGCCAAACGCCCGGCATTACTAATGTACTGGTGCAGAATAAACTGTAAAGTCCACAATCTCTGATCTGTCACAAACAGCAACGTATGCATAAATTCATTCCACTGTCCCACTGCGACAAGAATGGCAACAGTAGCCAATATGGGTTTGGCAAGGGGCAGTATAATGAACAGGAATACCTTAAAAGGCCCTGCGCCGTCAATTTCGGCCGATTCTTGCAGGGAAATAGGCGTCGATTCGATAAAGGTTTTTACCAAGAGCACACTAAAGGGCTGTACAATAACCGGAATAATATATACCCAAAAGTTATTCAAAAACCCAAGCCGCATAAGTACAAGGAAGTACGGAATCAGCCCCGCATTTACATACATAGATGCTACAAGCAGCCTGTACCAAACCTTCCTGCCCCACATGCCCTTCGTAAACAGAAAGCCCAAAAATGCAGACGCAAGCACTGTAAAAACGGTGCCAATCACTGTACGGCTGACAGATATAAATACGGCACGCATAAGCCCCGGCAAATTTCTTATCTGCGAGTAATTGGAAAGATGTATCTCTCTGGGGATGAATAATATCTGCCCTCTGGCACTCAAATCATTGCCACTGATGGAATTGATGATGATGTAGTAAAACGGATATATGCAAGCAATCGTAATCGCGATAAGAAACGTATAGTTAAGAATACTGAAAATTACACTGCCTGCCGACATTTTATATTTCATTTGCAGTTCCTCCTATATAATCGTCTCGCCGCGCAGGAATTTTGACAGGTAGTTAACGGAGAAAAGCATAATAACGCTGATAATACTTCGCAGCATACTCACAGCCGTAGCCAGTGAAAATGCCCGCCCGCCAAAACTCAAGTTGTATACATATAAATCAAGGACTTCAATGGCGTTCATATTAAACGGATTGGAGAATAGGAAGTATTGCTCGAACCCAATGTTCAAAAAGTTGGCAACGGCCAGCAGCAACAGAACCGTATAAGTAGGTATGATACCTGGTATGGTAATATGCCACGCTAAGCGGAAGCGGCTTGCACCATCCACCCGTGCCGCTTCATACATTTCCTGGTCTATGCCGGAAATGGCGGCAAGATAGATAATTGCGCCCCATCCAAGCCCTTTCCAAAGGTTCCACAAAGCCATGGTTGACCACACGCGCGTTTCCATTTGCAAAAACATAATAGGGGAGTCGATAAACCCCAGAGACATAAGAAAATTATTAACCATACCGTCGTGTGAAAACATGGCGAAGGCCATGGAGAAAACCAGCACCCAGCTTATATAATGGGGTAGCGTGGACAGAACCTGAATGCTTTTTTTGACACCGTTAAACCGCATTTCGGAAAGCAGCATAGCAAAAGCAACGGGTACCCAGGACAGGGCAATGCCAAGCCCGCTCATAGCAAAGGTGTTACGCAACACCCGTACAATTTGTTGAACGCGTATTGGGTTTTCTACCAGTGAGCGGAACCATTCCAATCCTACAAATTCTGCACTTGCCAAAGTTTGCGGCGGCCTAAAATTATAGAAGGCATAAATCCACCCATACAGCGGAAAATACGTAAACGTAAACGATAGCAAAAGAAACGGCAACGCCATGAGGAAAAGAATGAGTCCTTCCCGCTTTTTCCGGCTCATTGTATTTATAAATTTGGGCACTATCTGTTTCAAAAATGCACCTCCTGAACCAATATTCATTTACATGTGTATGAAAATCATGTTAGTACAATATACGCTATATGACATATGGTCAATATATCATTTGGACATATGCTGATATAAAATATTTTATTGTGTACATTTTGCACAAATTAATGATGCGCTCAAGTTAATTTTTACCGTATTTTCTTGTATGTTGCCATTGAGGAGCGACAAAATTAATTCAACAGCTTTTCGCCCCATATCTTCTTGGTTTTGCCGCATATGTGTAAAATGATATTCACCTAAAGGTGTTTGCTTAGGGCCATCGAAACATACAATTTGAATATCTTCCGGAACTTTTAGCCCCAGCTTTTCTGCCGCGCTTCTCACCACCAAAGCCACTTTGTATCCCATTGCTATGGCGGCGGTCATTCCTTGGTTTTCTTTCATGTGCTTTATAGCTGCCTCCCGGTCTTTGCCAAATATTTCGGGTGTGCCATAGTTTGGTAAAGCACTTTTGAATGGCATCATATAAAAAAGCGACGGCTCTAAAAGTAGGTTATTTTTGTGCAAACTGCGGTGAATGCCCTCAATTCTGTCTTCTACTGACGAGGTGTTTTTACTATATGATGCATACACACCAATTTTTTTGTGTCCAGCTTGGATCAGGTAATCCATTGCGGTTTCTGCAGCGGTTATATTGTCAGTTCCTACAAAATGTACAGGTATACCGCGTAAGTCACGGTCTACCAATACAACAGGGAACGCATCCAAAACCAATTGTAAGATTTTGGCGTTATAATACACGCCAAAAACCGGCATAATGATAATGCCTGCCACACCATGTTGTATCATGTTGTCTAATGCCTGCGCTTCAACTTGTTGGCTTTCTTCAGAGCGGCAAATCATGCATAAAAAGCCGTGTTTTCTGCAATGTTTTTCGATAGCAGCAAGCATATCCCTGCCATAAATATCTTCAAATTCCGGAATTATAACGCCAATCGTCTTTTGGGCGTTGCCTTGTTTGTTATCTATAGTGTGCAGGGCTTGGTTATGGGATACAAACGAACCCTTTCCTTTAATGCGTACAATGAGTTTATCTTCTGCCAGCATATTCAGGGCATTTTTGGCGGTAATGCGGCTGACATGGTATATTTTACACAACTCTTTTTCTGTGGGAAGCCGCTTGCCTGCGGGATATTTCATGGCCAGGATGTCTTCCCGCAGCTGTTTGTAGATTTGCATATAAAGCGGCTCGTTTGTGTTTGCCATAGTATCCCTCCGTATGTAAAGTGTTTAACTACAATGAATATAGCATATATGTCATTGCATGGGAAGAATGGACACGATATCTCACCTTACACGATTTACATAAAAGATTCGTGTTAAGATGCACCTACTCTATTTTCAATTACTCCGGAAAACAAAGAAAGCAAAAAAATATTGAAAATGCGGTTAATATGCGGTATAATTCGCATGAGGTGAGTAAAATGTCAAATACGACATATAATGTACGCATTAACAAAAATGTTCGTGAAGAGGCAGATGCCTTATATAGAAGCATGGGATTAACACTTTCATCAGCAATTAATCTTTTCCTTACTCAATCCGTTATTCAAGGTAAGTTACCAATAAACGAAATTATTGCAGAACAGTCTTATGCTACTATACTTTTGCGTGATGCTGCCGAAGTGGACGATGCAATTGCAAATGGTACAACCACAATTTATACAACTCCTGAGGAGTTATTTAAAGCGTGGGAGAATGAGGCATGATTGGATACAAATATAAGCCAGTTGAATCATCCTTATTTAAGAAGACTCGAAAGCTTGCCTATAAACGAGGACTTGATTTGTCGCTATTGCAAGAGGTTATTATCTTACTCGCTAAAGGAGAGGCATTACCGCCTAAGTACCGTGACCATCAGTTGAAAGGGCGGCTGTCAGTCTTTCGAGAATGTCATATTAAAGGTGACTGGCTACTAATTTATCGTATCATTGAGGATACACTGGTATTGTCGCTCCATAGCACGGGAACACATGCTGATTTGTTTGAGTGATTCCTTTGTTTCACCCCAATGTCTAAACGCCCTTTTTTACTCTATATGCCACTCAAAAATATTAATAAACCGCTGCCCTTCTTTATACATATCATTCCAGTCGGGCAGGCGTACCATTTTGCCTACGTGCTTTGCGCTTAACTTCTCGCATACCCGCCGTGAGGCTATGTTTGTGTAGTTATTAGTTATTAGCAGTTTTGTCATTTTATGGGCTTTGGCTATGGGCAGCAAAAGTTTGCACGCTTCTACTGCGTAACCCTTACCGCGATGTGCCTCATTTATGCCATAGCCAATTTGCCCGCCATAGTATAGGTTGTCGTTTTTTTGCCCGCCGCCATAACCTATGCGGAGCCCTATATGGCCAATTTGTTCACTGTTTTTACATACAGCAAATTCGTACCCGGGAATCCAATTTTTTTCCGGGTCGCCTGGTTTTTTATTTGTGCAAACGAGATAGATGTCGCCGTTGGTTAGGGAGGGCACATCAATAAAACCGTTAAACGCGAAGGGTAGGGCATTGTAATACGCAATTTCCTTGGCAGTTTCCCAATCGCTTTTCAGCATGGCGTATAATAGTTCGTCGCTGTATTCACGCTCTGCCTTTTTATTTGCCGGACGGACGTCGAAAAATAAGCCTTCGCGGCGCATACCCAATTTTTCCATAAGGCGGTACGAGCCGATATTTTCAGCATCGCAAACAGCAATGATACGGTGAAAGCTGAGTTCATCGAAACCAAGTTCCAATAGTCTTTTCCCCATTTCAAAGCCATAGCCTTTGTTCCAGTGGTTTGGATGCAAAATCCAGCCTATTTCTGCGGTTTGTTCGTCATTTATGTGTAAATTACATGCTCCAATTAATGTGCCTGTATCTTTAAACACCGCGGCATATTGGTAATCCCTGCAGGGTTCTTGTTCTGCGTTGCGGATTGCCATATTAATAAACGCTCGTGTGTCATCTTCGGTATTTGGCCCCCAAACCATGTATGTTACGGTATCTGGGCAGCTCGTATAACTTTGCACAGCGGGCAAATCGTCGGGGGCAAATTTTCGAAGAATAAGCCGTTCTGTTTCAAGTGTTTTCATATGTGTCGTCCTTTATGGTTGTAATTTTTTCAACATATCATCAAATTTCTCGCGCCATTCCGGGTGCGTTTTCCATACTATGTTTTGCCCGTCACCGGCGTGTCTTGGCACGATATGGACATGCAAATGGAAGACGTCTTGCTGCCCTTCGCGTCCGGCACTGTGCATTAGTTGCAGGTTTTCCAGCCCTAGCTTTTCTCGGTAAAGGTCAACTACTTTTTTAACCGTCGCCATCACTTGCGAAAATGCCTTGCCGGGGATATCCAAAACGTTTACATAATGGGCCTTGGGGATAACCAATGTGTGAAATTCCGCCGCCGGGAAGATATCCAAAAACGCAAATGTATGTTCATCTTCGTACACTTTCCAAGCCGGGGCTTCACCTTTTGCTATTTTGCAAAAAATACAGTTTTCCATGTGGTCACACTCCTATAATCTCAATTCCTGTTTACATTCCGCAAACGCCGCTATGGCAATATCCAATTGTTCACGGGTATGCGCGGCGGAAACTTGGCATCTTACCCTTGCGCGCCCTTTTGGCACAACAGGGTAGAAGAACCCGATTGCGTACACGCCTTTTTCCAACAGCTTCTCCGCCATTTTTTGCGCCATCAACTCGTCAAACAGCATAACAGGCACAATGGGGTGTTCGCCATCCATGATGGTTAGCCCGATATTTTTTATGCCGGTTCTAAAATACGCCGTATTTTCTCTTAGGCGGTTCTTCAAATCCTTAGAAGCGGAAACCAATTCCAGCACTTTTAAACTGCCGGACGCAATAATAGGGGAGAGCGTATTGGAAAACAGATACGTCCGTGACCGCTGGCGCAATATATCAATTATAGCCTTCTTGCCGCTGGTATACCCGCCGGAAGAACCGCCAAGCGCCTTGCCCAGCGTACCTGTTAATATATCTATTCTGTCCATCACGTTGCAATGCTCGTGGCTGCCTTTTAGGTTTTCGCCAATAACACCAACGCCGTGGCTGTCGTCTACAATGACGATGGCGTCATACTTGTCTGCCAAGTCGCAAATAACCGGTAAGTTGGCTATGGTGCCGTCCATGGAGAAAACGCCGTCGCAAACAATGGCCTTTATGCGGGCATTTTTGCTGCATGCGTCCACAAGCTGCGCTTCAAGGTCTGCCATATCGTTATTTTTATAGCGGTATCTGGCGGCTTTACATAGGCGGACGCCGTCTATGATGCTGGCGTGGTTTAACTCGTCGCTGACAATGGCGTCTTGTGCAGAAAGCAGCGTTTCAAAAAGCCCGCCGTTGGCATCGTAGCAGGATGAATACAGGATTGTATCTTCCGTGCCAAGAAATTCGCTCAGTTTAGCCTCAAGGTTTTTGTGCAATTCCTGCGTTCCGCAAATAAAGCGCACGGAAGAAAGCCCATACCCCCATTTATCTATGCCTTGTTTGGCGGCTGCTTTTACTTGGGCATTGTTGGCAAGGCCAAGGTAGTTGTTGGAGCACATGTTTATCAATTGGGATTTTTGTGTGGTGTCTATCAGCGGCGATTGCGGTGTGGTTATAATGCGTTCGGTTTTCCATAGGCCGGATTGCTTTATTTCGTCTGTTACTTGCTGCCAGTGTGTGTATGCGGTTTTCATGTTATTCTCCTATCCCCAGTTCAAAATCACTTTACCGGACTTGCCGCTGCACATCAGTTCAAATGCCTCGGCGTATTCCGTATAATGGAAGTGGTGGGTAATCACTTTGGCGATTTCTTTCTCCAGTCCGGATTGTAAAAGCGCGGTCATCTTGTACCATGTGTCAAACATTTGCCGCCCGTATATGCCTTTCAGTGTCAGACTGTTAAAAATGACTTTATCCCAATTTATTTGTACATGCTGCGGCAGTATGCCCAAAATGGCTATTCTGCCGCCATTGGCCATCGCATCAATCATGCCAGAGAATGCTTCGCCGTTGCCGGACATTTCCAGGCCCACGTCAAAGCCTTCTTTAATTAAGCCAAGCCCGGCCATTGCGTCTTCAATGGTTTGGTGCCGCACATCTACGGTAGCGGTTGCGCCAAGTTCCTTTGCAAGTTCCAGCCGCGCGGGGTTTATGTCCGAAACAACAATGCTCCTTGCCCCGGCGCGCTTTAAAATTGGAACAGACATAAGCCCAATAGGCCCCGCGCCCGTAACCAGCACGTCTTCCCCCAAAACATTGAAAGAAAGTGCGGTGTGGACGGCATTGCCCAATGGGTCTGATATGCTGTGAATATCCTCGGATATGCTTTCGTCGCAAATCCAAAGGTTGCTTCCGGGAAAAGATATGTATTGCGAAAAAACACCGTCCATGTTAACGCCAATACCAATGGTTTGGCGGCACAGATGCTGATACCCGGTAATGCAGTGGCGGCAAGTACCGCATACAACATGCCCTTCGCCGGATACAAGCTGCCCGATTTTGACATTGGTTACATACATGCCGGTTTCTACGACTTCACCAACAAATTCATGCCCCATAATTTGCGGCGTGTTGATGTTTTTTTGCGCCCATTCATCCCAATTGTAAATGTGAATATCCGTACCGCATATGGCAGTTTTTTTAATTTTGATGAGTACTTCGTTGTGGTTTATCGTTGGGAACGGAATGTCTTCCAGCACAAGGCCGTTTGGGGTATCTACCTTTTTTATAATGGCTTTTGTAGTCTTCATATGCAACGCTCCCATTATGTAAGAATTGGTTCAATGATAGTCTTTTGGGAGTTGGTTTGTCAATAGAGTTCTTTCGAAATCAACTTGGTTGAATTTCAGTTGGTGATAAAATATCACCAACTGAAATTCAAGTGGTGAGTGACACCCACCGCCTGAAAAAACAAAAACCCCGTCGGATTAATCCACAAGGGTGGAAATTGCACAAACCTATTCGTAGGGACGACCGCCTCGGTCGTCCGCAGCTTGGCTATATGTTTACGAAAGAATCCGTTTTTTAGGGAAACGGACGACCGAGGACGGTCGTCCCCAGCTTGTCAAAAAAGCCACCCGCTGCTCGTCATTGCGAGGAGTGAAGCGACGAAGCAATCCAGGAAATAGTGGAATACTCATGTTTCTGGATTGCCGCGTCGGGCTAAAGCCCTCCTC
>Ga0123355_10022818_pt1 | contig 10035 bp, 5 predicted proteins | sample TergutEmb28metaG_3_FD_89872 | JGI IMG/M metagenome (GOLD analysis project Ga0123355, IMG submission 89872) | Embiratermes neotenicus P1 segment gut microbial communities from Petit-Saut dam, French Guiana - Emb289 P1 | ecosystem: Host-associated > Arthropoda: Insects > Digestive system > Gut ...
ATAACCGCTCGGTTTTTGACCTATCTCTGGTTTCCCGGCCTATGGAGCACCGTATTTCTATATCTGGTAAGTAAAACATTTTCTCGGTGGATTCGAATTTAATTTTTACTTTTTTCCCTCCAAGCCATGATGTGCTTATGGAGTATATAATCTCTGCCCCTTCTGTGTTTCTAAAATGATAGTTAGCGGGCATGGAATGGTCACTGCCTTCATCTCTGTTGTAGATGGCAAATACCGAAATGAAGTAGTCCCTATTCTCTAAGGAGTCAATGACTAATGCATCATCGTTTTTGTAGGCTAAAGGCTTAATTGTTTTGCGGGATACCCCTACAGTATCGTCCATATCTGGGTAGCTGCTGTGATGGTGTAAAACCAAAAACTCTGAGACATCTGTGGGCAGCTTATCCTCTAGCCTTATTCGGATTTTACCCCTTGCTACATCCTTTGTTACGCTGCTTATTTTTACTGCCGTGACCTTGCTTGCCTTTGCCGTTGCACCAAATACTACAGTGCCGGATTGTATAGTACAGGCGGCAATAAAAAGCGCTTCATCCCCGCCTACATTAAAGTTTGCTGTGGTGTCAGAGGTTGGGGTAATGGGTAGGGGCTGCATTTTCTTATAAAATTCTTGCTCTGGGATAATAATGCCTTGCTTATAGGGCGGTGGACTTGTGGAGTAAAATAATTTTACTTGCAGAGCATTTGGGTTATCCCACTCCACTGCAAAAGTGTCCCCGGTGCCTGGTTTTACTCTCAGCCTTTTGATTGGCTCTGGTGGGGCGTAGGGGGTGCCATGGGCGCTGACCCCTCTTGTTCTATACTGCCTTCCGTTTATATCGTATACAAGCCTGACACCGTAGGTATAAGCATCGCCGTTTATAAGGCCGGTGTCACGATAGCTGGAGGCTGCGGTTGTGTGGACATGTCCTTCGCCTTCTCTTGGGCTTTTCCTGTATATTTCTGCGGTAACATTGGGGGGTAGGGGAGCCCAGCTTAGCTCTAGGGATTGGTTATTTGGGGTTATGGTTAAATTAGAAAGCTCAAAGAGGTTTATTACAGGCTGAGCATTTACAAGGGCTTGACGAGAGCGTACCTCTGCCCGCTCTGCATAAATGGCGTAGAAATAGGCTACCCCTGGCTTTATATCCTCGTCGTTTAGCTCTGGTGGGCGGCTTACTGGGGGATAGGCTTTGCCGTCATTTGGGCTTTGCGGAGGGATATTTTCCTTACGAGTGATTAGGTAGCGGATTGCACCTTCTGAGGTTGAAGGATCCCACTGTAGGATGTTTTTGCGGGCATTTTCGTCTGTTATAACTTTTAGGTTTGTGGGTGGGGCAGGGGGATATTTATCTATTAGGGCGCTTATCCCTGGGTAGTCGCTGCAAAGCTCTAAAACCCTTCCGCAGTTATCTATAATATCCTTTTCGGTTGTGGCAGCTTGGGCTTGCTTATATGCCTCTGTGGCCCGTTCTATTGCGCTACGGATATTTTGCTCTAGGGCCATATCGCTTACATCAGGAAATTCTGCTTTTAAGGCTCTTAGCCGTGCGTCTGCCTCATAGTAGTGCTTCATTTTGGCTGCGGCTCTTACCTCTTCCATCCTTGGGCCGATTTCCTGGTTTTTAAGATTTAGCTTATCTTTTAGCTCTGGGATATCTGGGTTTTTTGGCCAAAGGCGGGCGGCCTCTGCCAGTTGGGTTTCCGCAGAGGAGAAGCTCATGGCGTCTATTAGGTCATTGGCCTGGTCGCATCTTCTTCTGGATTCGTCTACTTTGCCTAGGTCAAAGCTGCATTTTGTGCATATATTTATGGTAGGCTCGTTGATTGTGTTACAGTCGGGGCATTTTAGGGGCTTTGTACATCTGGAGCATTTAACATCGGGCTTTTTTTCGTTGATTGCGTTGCAGTAACGGCATATGATTGTGGCCTTTTGGGCATGTATTGGGGCATAGGGTATGCCTTCTATTTTACAAACCGCTTCAAATATTTCTGTGGCCTTATTTGCGTCTTTGTTGGTGTACATAGCAAGTTGAACAATTGCCGTATCCCTGGCATCCGCAGAAAGCTCCCCGGCCGCCATGCCTATTTGCTTGATAAAAGTATCTATTACATATACCCTTGCGTCGTGGTGGAGGCATTGGCTATAGATATTGTGGCCTTCGCCATCATTTAATAGCTTTGAGACAAGGCTGCATACATTGTTGACGACGGTTTTAAGGGCATCTGCCCGCTTTGTGGTATAGGCTTTTTTTATCAGATCATTCATTTTAAGTATGTCTTCGCGCTTTTCCATGGATAGGGTTTCGCGCTTCTCTGCTTCGGGGACATCTTTACTATAAAGTATATGGACAAACTCATAGAGATTAGTACCAAGGTCCTGGCGAGAGCGCAATAAGTCATGGGCATCGCTGTAACCGATGGGTTTTTTGGGGGAGGTTTTATAGTAGAGGTCGTATGTTTTTTTGTAGTCTACTTGGGTTTCCGAGGATAATTTATAGCCTAGGCAGGTAGCCCTCTTGGTAATAAATTTCTTGTCCAAAAGGGGGTTGGATTGGTTTTTTGCTATGATATCAATGGCGCTTTCCCTAATCTCCCCTTGGCGGTTAGCTCTTTTTAGGAAATCGTCTATTGGGGCGCATATCCGCTTTGCGTCTTCTATATGCTGCCTACGGGTTTCTGGGGACAGCATATCCCTTTCGATTATCCCGTCCTTTTTAAAGTCCATTAGGGCGCTATACATCTGGGCCAGTTCTAGCTTTGGGGTGCCTCTGTTTTTTAACCAAAAATCCTGCCTGTCTTCTATGGCCTTTTTAATAGCTGCTTCGTCTACCACAGGGTTTGGGTCAAACTCTAAATCTAGGACTATATACCAGTTATATGTCATACTTAGCGCCAGCCTTTCCTATCTACCAGATACAGGAATACAATGCTTATTACCACAGCAAGCATAAAAAACCCAAGCATAAACGCTAGATTGTCTGTGATAAAAGATGCGGCACTGTTAAACGCGCCATGGGGGGTGTCCCAAATAAAGTTTTCGTTGTCGAAGCGCATAGCGCTGCCCATTGCCCTTATTGAATAATGGCTAATAGAAATACTAGAAATATTTATCCTAACCTGCTCGAACACAAAGCCGGAGAAGAGTATCTGGAAAAGCATGACAAATGGAATTGAAAGAGCGGCACGCTGAGGCTTGTTACGGGAGATAGCTGATGCCAAAAGCCCCAATGCGGCAGCGGCAAGCATAGTAAAAAACACCGATACATAAAGCAGCCCAGTACGTTGGTCTATGATGCGATAGGCATTAAAAAGATAAGGAAGGGCCAAAATTGCGCTCATTATTGCGCACAGGCCTATTATTAGAATGGTCTTGGAAACAATCAAGCTTCTGGCGGTTATGCCCATACGAAGCTCCCGCCTAATCATGTCGTAGTCCTTACACACCATATTTATAGAAAGCATGAGGCCGATGAGGATAGCCCCGCAAGACATGGCAAAAACAACAGGTAGCGCATCTGTATAGGTATAAAATGTTTCTGGTATTGTTGCAAGAAATAAGAAGCCCATACATATTAGGCTAACAAAGGCCAGTATCATTGCATTGTTGCGGTATAGGCGAAACTCCCGCATAAAGAGGATGTCCTTCCAGCTTCCTGTATACCTGCTTGTGCCCTCTTCATATGGTGGCTTGGTGGTTTTTTTAGGTTCTAGCTCTGGGGAGTCTATTCTGCGGTACATCTTTACTGTACCCTTGCCTAGTTGCGCGGTGTTGTATCTAAATAGGTCTTCTACTTCCTTGACCCTGTTTTTGCCTTGGATATTGTCTTGGTAGTGGGTGGAAAGCAAAATAGTTTTGTTTCGCTTTACATTGATTTCATCTAGTATACGGGATAAATCTCTGCGGCTATCTGGGTCTAGGCCAGAGTCTGGCTCGTCTAGTAGTATAATATCCGCGTCACGCAAAAGCTCTATGGCTATGCTAACCCGTTTGCGCTCTCCGCCACTCATAGCTTCTATTTTCTGGTCTGCTCTGTGGGCTAGGCCTAGGTCTTCTAGGATTTCGTATACATCTGCATCGTATTTTTTAAAGATTTTTTGATAATATTTAAGTAGCTTTGCCGGGGTTAGGTCTGTATATAATGAGTCTATTTGAGGGACGTAGCCTACATACTTCTTGAGTACCCGGTTATTGTCTTTCCATGTGAGGGCACCCTTGAAGACGGCATCATTGGTAACTTCCTTGTCATACCCGCCCAGCATCTTTAGGAGGACAGTCTTACCCGCACCACTTTTGCCGATGATGTAAACCATTTCCCCTTTGGCGATTTCAAAGTCCATTTCGTCTAGCAGTAGCTGGTTGCCATTTACTAGTCTCTTGGTCTTAAGCTGGTCTGCCCGGATTATTTTTGGGGTTTTGCCTACCTGGGACAGGGTGAAGGGTTTGTCCTTGCCCTGTATATAAATAGGGTCTGTACCGGTTATTTGACCATTATCCAGCATAGTAAGTAGCTGCCATGCAGAGACAGAGGTCTTACCCTTGTCGTCGGAAACTAAAAAGGTAAGCTCCTCGTTGCTTGTTTTGTTTTTCTTAACCACGATTTTTACCTCCCAGCAAAATGGTGTGTTGTAATAAGCTTAAACAGTATCTCCTGCGCCTCTGCTACGGTTAAATATTCATGAGGGGCTATATTGGCAACCCCATCCTCTGCAAAGCGATAGGGCACAAAATTCCTAGAAATAAGGTAATTGATATGGTTGTACCAATGGGAGGCGGGGGATGAGGGGGTACCTCTATGATAGCTGGCAGCCGGCATTAGGCCATCAATTTCAAAACCAAAATACTCGATATTACCAGCCAACATCATAAACATATGGTTGCGCCTTAGGTACCCATTGGGGTTAAAGCGCCCGTCTGGAAAGCCCTGTAATACATATGGGGACGAGGGGCAAATATTGACCCGGAGGTTTTGGCCTACATTGATACGCAGTTCCAAATTAGGGTCTGGTACATCTGTAAAGGGTAAGATAGGCAAATCAAAATGTAGATCCTCTATCCAGTGTATATGCATAAGTGCGGAATAAAACTCTCCACGAGTGATATACCCATAGGGGCTGCCAGTAAAACGAATACCCCTGTCCTGCAAAAAGTTGGCCCTATTGGTGGTATAGCCATTGGGGGTGGATGTAAGACGGAATGACCCAGTGCGGTTAAAGTAAATATACAAGTAATTTTGGTCGATAAAGCTACGGGGAAGTACACCACGCTCGTACCCATCCTCGTCTATAAAAACTACTGCGTTGTATAGCAGACGGCCATTGTCATCTCTCATGAAGTCTTGGTTTAGGGGTATGGTAATTAAGGCGCTTCTGCCTGGGTTTTCTACATTTATTTCTACATTGTTTCTGTTTTTTGTTGCAAGCCTTACGGTGACATCTCCTAAGTCTTCCCCTTCTTCATAGCCAAAAAGCAGGCGCATCCCGCCCATATCCTCTGACTGGGCACCTGTGTCCAGCATTGTCCTGCCATAAAAAAACTCTGAGGTTATTTCCAGGTTGCCATAGTGGGTGTATATGCTTAAATACTTATCTGGGGTTCTCATAAAGCGGCCTATATCTATAGTGAACTCCCGCACATCCATCATTTCTGGTGGGGTTTCGAAGTACTCTAGTTGGCCTACATTGCGTTCCCGCAGGATTAAATGGTCTGTACGGGCAAACATTAGGGCCATGTCTGTGTATAAGTCCTCTATAAAGCGGTTGATATAACGCCTTCCTACAAAGAAGTCGTCTTCCTCTATCCCTTCCAAAACCCGGGCAAAGTCTAGGTCTACCTCTATTACTTCGTAACGGGTGCCATCCCCCACTCGTATTTCCTCTAAGGTAGTGGGATTGCCATCTACATTGACTCGTACATCGTTGATAGCCTGGTCTATGCGTCTACGGGCATCTTGAACGGCTTGTTCGTCTTCGTTGGAGCAGCCTGCTAGTAAAAATAGGCCAATTATTGCTATTGATATTGCTAGTATTCCTCTTATGACATTCTTCATAATTCCCTCCAATCCGCCCATATAAGCGATTACTAAATCATGAATTAAACCTTCGTCAATATCATCAAAACCGAAAATAAAACCTTCATCATTATCATCAAAACCGGAAGCCAATACAATTAGCGCTGCAATTACTCACCATGCAGCATCACCGGCGTAAAGGGTACTCCATTGAGATACACCGTAAGCAGATAGTCACTCAATGGCGCAAAATCATGAGAAAACAGCGGTACAGTCCTATCAGTAAACACAAACCAGTATGAGAAAGCCCTAACCATATGCTCTTGATAATAAACAACCTCATGCTGCCCACCGGTTTGCCTTATTAGTGTATAGCTTATCCGCTGCCTACCCCAGCCAAAATTGCTGTTGGTGACATTAAAGTTTGCGGACACGGTAGTTTGCCCTCTTAGGCCGGTACGGGGGGAGACGCTTGTCATTTCTATGTTAAGGAAGGCGTTGGCGTTAAAGTTTCGCATATTAATCCCTGCCAGTGCTAGGGGTAGAGCCAGCAAGACGCAGAGTATGATTATTGACATTACCTTAAACATAGTGGACAGGGGTCTTACCTTATACTTAAAGGACAGACGTGTATTCTTGAAGCTAGACTTTCCCTTGCCCTTAATTACTGCTTTTTCTTTTAAAATCCATAGAAGTGGGTCCTCGACTCTATGGGGGACTGGCCTTGTGGTTTTGTCGTTTGCAAATAGCTCAAAACCAAAGCCCAAGGCCGATATTGCAAAAAATGAATAATTGCTATAGTGGCCCTCTAGCATCCTCATTGTGTTGCCTTCGTCCCAGTCTCCCAGCAGTCTTTTAATGCTTTTACTTACTTCGTCTCTATTTTTTAGGTCAAGGGCACCGATATTGTAGTGGGGGCTTTGACCGCTCAAAATAGTTCTGTCTCTATTGTCTGTAATAAGAGGAGGTTCCTCGTATTTGCCATCATCCCATATTAGCGCGTCAAGCTTAGAGAAAACTACCGCAACAGGGGTTTTAACCTCCCTATTGCCTGGTGATTCACGCATTATTTGGTCATGCATGTTTTCTATAACCTTTGAAGCGGTAATTTCGTTATACTCGCGGAAAGCCCGGTTTTTAACATCTTTGGGCAAATGAGGCGTCACCCCATGCATTTGTGTAGGGTCTATCAAGAATATTATGCCAGTGGATTTGGCTATATAACGCGCAACATTTTTCATATTGTGAAGCTTTTGCGCATCCTCACCGGCTATATCAAATATAACCAGGTTAAAGTCCTCGGTTATATTCCCAAAAGCCCCTCTTCCTTTAAAGCGCATGGAATAAATATATGGCTCATATGCCTCCCGCTGTATTTTGTCAAGGGAGGACTCTGTTGGCGGTAGTCTAAGGGAGTAACCTTCTTCATTGACGGCATACAAATATCTGCCAAATGCCTGGTTATACATTGTGTCAACTGCATCGTTTATGGCCCTTACTGTAACATTGAAGCTGCTACCAAAGCGTTCTGTTTTAATCTGATTGATTAAAACACCGATGTAGTTACTCTTGCCTGCCCCCCGGGTCCCCACTACGGATATGAGTATATCCCGCCCCTCAAGGGTGCTTCTGGCTATCTGGTTATGGCATTTTGGACATAGGATGTCCTTTGCCACATGATGGCATTCTGTACATTTGGCTGATGTTGGTACCTTGGAAGAGGTCTTGCCTGGTGGATATGGGTTTATCCATGGCCTCATCTTTATTGGCCCATGCTCTGGCTTTCTTCTTAAATAGTGGGATAGATGTGGGTCAGGCTTATCTGGGGCACAGCCATCATTGTCACACCTAAAATGGATTTCTGAAGCTTTACTATCTGCAAAGCAGTATGGACATGTAAATAATTTGTTTTTTGCCATAGTTACCTCCTACAGGCCATTAAGGCCCGGCTTCACCAACCAAGCATGAAAAGGTTTACCAGAAGTATCAAAACCGGTTGGTGTATTTTCGTATTAATTGATGAGCTGAAATGCAGGTTTAAATGCATTTTTTATACTATACCTGATAAATATATAGATATGTCGTTCCAAATTTAATAATTAGGTGCACAGGATTTACAATACCGTTAAATCACATATTGGGTTATCGCCACCCCAAGGAGGATACGGTGGATTATATGCGGTAATGAATGCCTCAACGGAGTAACCGCCTATTAAGTCATGACAATTGACTTTAACAAAACCATCTGTATTGATTTCCATAAGCTCACTCTCATACACATCAATCACCAGCATTTCTTGGTTTGCCTCTGCTGTAGTAATAAGGGTATACGCACTTAACAGGTCATCTGTGACGATGCTGTTTTTAAAGATGAGATTACGGCATTTAAATTCATTGTCCCCTGTTTGAACCTTAATGCCATAGCTATTTGGGATTGCATGGTAGATTGGTAAAGGCGTGGTAAAACAGATGTGATTAAGTTCACTATGTAATTTCATATGATGGGACCCCCGCCTTTGGCCTCTATATTTCAAACTACGGAATAATAATATGTTTAAAGGATAAAGTCAATTAATAAGAGGCTTTGGCGAGGCTTGTCAATATTGGAAATTAATATTCCTTTCTATCAAAAACAAGGCTACCGGCCATAAAAAACACTACGCCGTAACTTGCCACAACTACTAGCATATGCAGCAGCCGAGATGCGTCTGGCCGTACCCCAATCCAAAGCCTATGCCACCCCAAAAAAGAGGTAAATAGCAGCTCAGAAAGAATAGGGAAAAATGTAGGCAGCACCCTCATAACCATGTACAGCACAACCAACAAAAACATAATAAGAGAGCCGCTACGGCCCAATAAGGCAATAAGGGCCGCAAAAGCCGCAAGCACAGCCAAGGTAGGCAGTGTAAGGGCATAGGAAGCAAAGGCCTCAAAAAGCCCAACCGGAGACAGAGCCCGGCCCAAAATCTGATTAAAAACGGTGCTTATTGTAAAAACACAAGCCAAATATATGGCAATATAAGTCATAACCCCCAAAAGCTTAGCAGCGTATAGCTTCCAGCGCTCTACGGGGCGGTATAGCATGGCCTTCATGGTGTGCTCTGCCCCTTCTGTAGTGATAAGGTCTGTAACACCCATAAAAATTAATAGTGGCAGTAAAATCTGAAGGAAAAATGGCAGCACACCCATAGGGGTTGGTGTAAGCACCGGAAATATACCCACATTTTGGCCAATTGCGCCGGAAATAAGATTGCCGCCAATTGCCCATATTATGCAAATTGCAGCCCCAATTATTAGAAACACAATATATTTTTTTCGTGTAATAATTTTATCTGTTTCGTTGCGGTATGCTGCGTAAAAAGCCGTCATATTGTAAAACCTCCCCGGGATTTAGTCACCAAGTCAATAAAAAAATCCTCCACACTGGCAAAGGATTCTAATATCTCATTCATACTGCTTATACCAAGCAGTTTCCCTCCATGAATCACAGCTACCTTGGTAGCGCATTGCTGTATCTCATTGGCCAGATGAGAGGACACAAGAACGGCAGAGCCTTTTTCCGCCGCTGCCATAATAACCTGGCGCACCAAAACCATACCCTCAATATCAAGCCCATTGGCAGGCTCGTCCAAGATCAAAAGCTCTGTGGCAGGAAGCAAAGCCAAGGCCAGCCCAATGCGCTGGCGCATACCAAGGCTTAGATTGCGCACTTTGTCATATCTGTAGTTGTACATTTCCACTATATTTAAAACCTCGGCTATGCGGTTTTCATCTACATGGCCGTAGAACCGCGCCGCCATCTGGAGGTTTTTTAGGGCAGAGATATGCTCGTATAGGGCGGGGGCTTCTATTAGGCAGGAGGCATGGCCCATGGCTTTTTCGTGGCTTGCTATTGCGTCAATTCCGCATACGCTAATTGCACCACGATTAACCCTTACCAGCCCAGCTATAGCCTTCATGGTAGTGGTTTTGCCAGAGCCATTGGGGCCAAGTAGCCCCAACACCTCACCAGGGGCAAGGGCGAAAG
>Ga0123355_10022820_pt1 | contig 10034 bp, 8 predicted proteins | sample TergutEmb28metaG_3_FD_89872 | JGI IMG/M metagenome (GOLD analysis project Ga0123355, IMG submission 89872) | Embiratermes neotenicus P1 segment gut microbial communities from Petit-Saut dam, French Guiana - Emb289 P1 | ecosystem: Host-associated > Arthropoda: Insects > Digestive system > Gut ...
CGCACCAACAGAAACAGAACTTAAAGAGAAAAAACTACGCATGGAAGACGCACTTGCAGCAACACGTGCAGCAGTTGAAGAAGGCATTATTTGCGGCGGTGGTAGTGCATATATCCACTCTCTTGCAAGCGTTAAAAACGTTATGGACAACCTTGCAGGCGACGAAAAAACCGGTGCGCAAGTTGTTTACAAAGCACTTGAATCCCCTATCCGCCAAATTGCATACAATGCTGGTCTTGAAGGTGCAGTTATTGTAGAAGCTCTAAAAGGTAAAGAAAAAGGCGTAGGTTTTGACGTATTAACAGAAGCGTTTGTTGACATGGTAGAAGTGGGTATTATAGACCCGACAAAAGTAACACGTTCTGCATTGCAAAATGCTACAAGTGTTGCGTCTACACTGCTTACAACCGAAGCTGTTGTAGCTGATATTAAAGAGCCAGAACCACCAATGCCACCAGGCGGCGGAATGGGTATGATGTAATACAAGAAAGCAGGAATATAAGCCGCAAAGATGTGCATTGGAGTAAGTGGAACACCCCACTAGCAATTGCAACAAAGTTACAGGGTAATTTCCTTGCATGTAAAAACGGGGGTTTATACGTTGCCCATAATACAATAATGATAATAAGCTCAGGGAATCTCTGATTCTCTGGGCTTTTTACGTTTTATTTTAACATTGCGATTGAAATTCTGACGGTTTTTTTATTAAACTGAACCAAATCATAAAATCCACGACTTATATATGAACGCGTTCAAAAGCAAAACGGCGAAAGGGAACGTTTATGAAACCAAGAGAACTTGAAAATTACGCTGAATATTTTTTGAAGGTAGCTATCCAAAAGTGCGGCAATCTTGACGAAGCGCAGGACTTATGTCAAGAAGTCATGCTTGCTGCGCTCAAATACATGGCAACCGGTAAAGAAATAGGCGACATAAAAGCATGGCTCTCTGGCGTAATGAACCGAAAATTTTATGACACTTTGCGAAGAAAATACAAGCTCCCTACTGTCAATATCGACGATGCGACTTTTATTGCCGCCGATGACGAAATCGAAGCGATTACCGATATTGAGAAAGCTGAAGAACTCCGTAAGCATATTGCTTTTTTGTCCCGAATTTACCGCGAAGTCATTGTCCGTCATTATCTCAATGGCGAAAGTGTTGAAGATATATCCAATACTTTGGCTATCCCCATTGGCACGGTAAAAAGCAGACTGTCTGGCGGAAGAACGCAAATTAAGAAAGGATTAGATGATATGGAAAACTACATTAAAAACAGCTACGAACCGCAAATACTCTATGTGGGTATAAGCGGAGAACCCGGCATAAACGGCGAGCCGTATCACCTCACAAACAACAATATAATAGGACAGAACCTTTTGATACTTGCTTACGATAATCCTGTGACGGAAACCGAACTTGCAAAAGCAATCGGTATACCCACGGCTTACATTGAATCAATCATCGGAACTCTTGTTAGTGCTGAATTGATGAAGCGTGTCGGAAACAAAGTCTATACCGATTTTATCATCTATTCACATGATGATGCAGACACAAAAATCAAATCACAAATAGAGCTGATACGCGATAACTTCGATGTGTTTTGGAAGCCGTTACAATGCGGACTTGACAGATTAAGAGCGGCAGATTTCTTCATTTGTTTATCGGAAAGGAAGCAACAGAAACTTGAATTTTATTTCTTGATGCACACGATGTCTGCTTGCTTTTTCGGCGTAGGCAGTAAAATTTATGACCCCAAGCACGACTACCCCGAACGTCCCAATGGCGGCAAATGGGTGGCTATGGGAAACACTCACCCGATGGGTAAAAGCAGTGAGGACAACGGATACCGCAAGTATAACTGGTCAGGCGAAAGGACAAACGAAATACACAACCGGCTTGGTACGAAAAAAATAATTTTAAAGGTTTTTGATACAGAGCTTGAAAAGAAACGATACTATACCGCCGGCAGTAAAAACAATCATTTATTCACGCTTAATGATGGCGGTATAGCACAAATGTTATATATCATCAACGAGGGCATAAATCCGTCCGATACAGGCATCGATTTGTTACTGTTTGAAAATATTCCACATTTTACAGAGTGCGGAGTTCTTCATATCGAAAACGGCAAGCCTATTGTTGATATTCCGATATTGTCTACGGATGAATATGCCGAACTCCAGAAAACAACGAACGAAGTGCGTGATGCGTTTATCCCCGTAACCCTTGACTTGCTGAAAAAACATCTTCATGGGACAAAGGCAAAGTTGCCGCCGCACTTAAAGAATGTACCGGAGCAAAAGCAATATTTGCAATCAATGTCGTGTCTTCACATGGTTGTTATATTCAAGGCATTGGAAAGTGGGTTGATTATGCAAGACGTGGATTTTCCTTGCCCGCCGATGGTGTTGATTGTGGATAAGTAATTTTCTGTTATATAATTCAATGCACACGTGGGTGCAAGGTGGGTATAAAATTATCACTCAAATCTTGTCACCGTGTTATTGTATCGAAGTCGACGTCCAATCGGGGCTGTCTCGTTAAGCATTTCATGTGAATAAATGTGCATATACTATATGTCATGGCGGGCTCGACCCGCCATCTCTCCAACATTTGAGGTTCTGGGGCAAGCACGGAATGACGAAATTATGCATAGTATTCATGAAAATGCTTAACGAGACATCCCTGTTTCTTTGTGTATAGTCGATTAAATTGAAAACGATCCATTGAGACGAAATAATTTATAGTCATTTAGCTTGAAAACGCCCACGCAGAACGCAGTGAATTTTTCGCAAGGCAAGGAGCTGAAAGCCGCAACGCACTAGAAGTGCGCAAGGTTTTTAGCGACGCAGCATTGCGGGGAATTTACAAGTTATGCGTGGGCGTTTTCGAGTTAAATGACTATATCGGCAATGCAAGGAGATGATGACACAGCAGTACCGGAAAATTGCAAGCCTCAAGGGACTGTTTTCGATTTACTCGACTATAAGTCATATGATAGAATTACAACATCAAATATCTAAGAGCAAATCATACAGTAGTATGTCCCAAAAGGTCATTGCATACGCCTTTAGCCAATACCATTGATTCCACAAAACTTTCTAATAAAAGTACAATTTAGGCAATTATATGGTATAGTAATACAAAGCTAAATTTTATGAAAAAGGAGCATTTCTATGTCAAAAACAAAAACTACACTAGTAATCATGGCCGCAGGTATGGGAAGCCGCTACGGAGGCCTGAAACAGCTAGAAGCAATAGGCTCAAATGGCAATGTTTTTATGGATTATGCAATCTATGATGCAATTAAAGCCGGGTTCGACAAAGCCGTAATTATTATCAAAAAAGAAAATGAAGAGGATTTCCGCCATGTCATAGGCAACAGAATAGAAAATAAAATTGACACGTCTTATGTATTCCAAAAACTGCCCGACCATAGGAAAAAGCCATACGGAACTGCGGAAGCTGTGCTATGCTGTAAAAATGTAGTCGATACACCATTTGCAGTTATAAATGCAGACGATTTTTATGGCGGTCAAGCATACACAAAAATTAATAATCATCTAACATCATCAAAAGACAGTGCAATGGTAGCGTATTACCTAAGAAACACCCTTTCAGACACTGGAACAGTTGCCAGAGGGGTATGTAAAGTTGGCAACGATGGATATCTGCTTGAAGTTGACGAACAGCTAGCCATCCCAAAAGATAACGACTATCCGCTAGATACAATTGTTTCAATGAACTTTTTTGGTCTTCACCCAGAAATTTTCCCCATGCTGGAACTAGGCTTCGAAAACTTCTTAAAAACCGCTGATATAGGCAAAGACGAGTATCTACTTCCACGGGAAATAGACAGCCTTATCAAGTCCGGTAAAATGCAGATGAAGGTGCTTTCTTCTGATGACTTGTGGCACGGTATAACAAACCCGGAAGATAAAGACATCGTAATTTCTGCTATCAGAGAAATTGAGTTGGCGGGCAAGTACGAGGGGATGTAAACCATGAGCACGGTAACGACAATCCGGGAGTCTGGGTTTTGCCACGGTGTTAAGTCTGCTGTAAAAATGGCAGATGCAAATTTTGCAAGAATAAAAAAAGGCCAAAAAGTATACCTGTACGGAGACTTGGTAAACAACAGCCACGTGATGTCTAAATACTATCAAAATGGCTTTTTGGCGGCAGACACGCCGGAAGATATTGAGCCTGGCTCTACAGTAATTATCCGGGCTCACGGGGTACCAAAGGCAGTTTACCAAAGTCTACAAGCAAAAAATGTTTTAATTCAAGACTGTACCTGCGCAAAAATCAAAATTACTCACAAAATTGTAAAAAACGAAGATAAAACCGTTATTATTGTTGGCAAAAAAAACCACCCGGAAGTTATAGGAATACATGGTTGGTGCAAAAACGACCGTACCATAATTCTAGAAACAGAAGCAGATTTACAAAACATAGACTGGTCTGCCCCAATATGTATAGTAGGGCAGACCACTTGCAAACGGGATTGGTGGAATAGAGCTATATCCCTTGTGCAACAAAAAAAACCAGATGCGGTAATCCACCAAACATTGTGTAATGCAACAACAAAAAGGACGGAAAGTGCCGCAAAATTGGCCGCCCAATCAGAAATAATGATTGTTGTTGGAGACAGTAAAAGCGCAAACTCTTTGGAATTGTACCATGCATGCTCAAAAATTTGCCCACTTACATTTTTTGTTTCATCGTTAGAAGATTTGCTGCGGCATGACAAAGCAAAAAAAGCACTGCTATCCGACACAAACATCGGGCTTGTTGGCAGTGCTTCCGCCCCAGTAGATATTGTTGACAAGATACATGAATACTTGATGTTTACGGCATTTATGGCTGAAGCAAAGTTGGAAATTAACAACTGCGCAAAAGATATTTTTCGAAACCTGCATACCAGTACCCCTTTTGTTTCAACAGCTCTACAGGAACTAAAAGAGCAAGACCAAGGAGGGAAACGCCTGCGTGGAACTTTAATAAAACTAGGGGAAAAAATTACAGCCGGCAAAACGGCCAATTATTTGCACATAGCAACGGCATACGAGTTATTCCAAACAGCTATTCTTATCCACGATGATATAATTGATAAAAGTAAAACTCGCCGAGGCAAAAAAACCATTCACGCAACATATGAAGATGAACACTTCGGCGTATCACGTGCATTGTGTGTAGGGGACTATGGCCTTTTCTACACAAACTATATGCTAGCCAACGCCCCGTTAGATGATGCTGTAAAAATACAAATACAAAAGCAGTTTTCCGAAGTCCAACTACGCACACTTGAAGGCGAAATAATGGACGTAACCTTGCCTGCAGAGCCAATTGATTTAGAGAATAATTACGACAGTTACATGAACACAGTACATGAAATTTACCGCCACAAAACCGCATGGTACACACTAGCCGGCCCATTAATGATAGGCGCAATTTGTGGCGGCGCCAATAATAGCCTCGTACAAGAATTAAAGGAAATCGCCATACCGCTCGGGGTCGCTTTCCAAATAAAAGACGACTTGCTTGGCATGTATGCAAAGGAAAAAACTCTGGGCAAATCGGCTATTTCTGACATGGAGGAAAAAAAACAAACTATGTTGTACGGCTATGCATACAAACACGCCACCCTAGAGCAAAAAAAACGGCTTAACGAACTTTACGGAAAACAAGGCGCAACACATGCAGACTTAGAAACTGTTAGAGATATTTTCACCACAACAGGTTCATTGCAATTTTCACAAGACAAAATTGAAGAACTGTCTCAAAAGAGTTTGGCGTTAATAGAAAAAACACAAATAAACGACGAGTCTAAAGCACTTTTACGAGGGCTTGTATCCTATTTAATCGTTAGGGAGTTTTAGAATATGAAACTAAACCATGTAGGCGTAATTATGGACGGAAATAGGCGTTGGGCAAGAGCGCACGCATTCGAGCTATACAAAGGCCACGACACCGGTGCCGAAACATTTGGCCACTTATGCGAATGGTGTTTGCACGACAATATACCATACCTAACGGTCTACGCATTTTCTACAGAAAATTGGAAGCGCAACGAGCGGGAGGTCCGCCACTTGTTCACTTTAATGGAGAAATATTTCCTAGGAGAAAAAGCCAACTGCGTAGAAAAAGGAATAAAAATTGTGATAATTGGCGATAGAAGCCGTTTTGATAAACGTGCATTATCTGTTATTGAGGCAGTAGAAACAGCAACTGCTAATTGCAAAAAATTAACGGTGCAAGTAGCCCTAAGTTACGGCGGGCGCAACGAAATTATACGTGCAATAAAAAAAATAGCCGTCAAATTAAATTGCGGGCAAATCTATACAGACGATATAACAGAAGAGTGTTTTGCCAGCTATTTAGACACCGCAGGTACACCAGATGTAGATTTGGTAATACGCACTGGCGGCGCAGAAAACCGCAGAATGAGCAACTTCCTGCCATGGCAGACAGTTTATGCAGAATGGTTTTTTTCAGATTTATTGTGGCCGGACTTTTCTCAGGAAGAGCTTAGGACTGCAGTAAAATATTACAATTCTATCAAACGTAAACTGGGAGAATAAAATCATAGCGTAAAGTAAAGAAGAAAAAAAGACTATTCGTAAACGAAAGTCTTTTTTTAGTTTGGAGATATGAAGCTTGATATAATAATTTAACTTTTATAGTGAAAATGACTATATAACAGATGTTTTCCACTATGGAAATCAAACTAGTTTCCCAAATTCAACGGTTTGCTATATGCAATTTCCTCTTGTATTTCAGCTACTTCCTGAGGCGAAAGGGGATATTTTACACATGTTTCGTCATAAGCGTCATAGTCAAAATCCATATCGTTTTTTTCAAAAAATGCATCTGTGCTTACGCTAAGCATATCTTCAAGCTCTGCTTCACCTTCCTCTATTTCCAATGCCATAAGAGAATTAGGATTTTGCAAGACTTTAAAGAAAATATCTTTCCCCTGAGCAATTAACCAGCCCCGGAAATAATCAAAACCATCGTCAGAACAGCCACCATTTATTTCATACGCCATATCCCAAAGGCTCTCCTTGTAAGACAGTTTATGGTACTGGTCAAATATTTGCCCCCAACGCACTATCTCCGCATCGCTTAACGGGACTAGCTTGTGCATTAGTGCATCATACATCCCGTCATCAGGGGTAGGGGCGGCTTCTTTTTTTGCATCGTCTATCATTTGCCAAAATTGTTTTTTTGTCACTGATATTTCTCCTATTCTACTGCGGCCTCAAATGATACTGTTCCCGTAGTCTGAAACACACATATCCATGTAACCCCGGGGGAAAGTACTAGCGGAGAACCGTCCATAAAATACCAGCGCATTGGAGATACATGGCTGTCCTTCGCCCAACGTACAGGGCGGTACTGCCCGCCAGTTACAAAAAAGCCGTCACCTTCCCCTACAGTGCCAATTGTACGTTGGCCAAGTGTTCCTGTTACACGTTTGGTGGTTATTTGTATCAATATATTTGTTACGGCCACTTGCTCTCTGGTTTCTGCATCTTGGTGTGGACCGTCCCGGTTTTCTACCAAGTACAATCCTATATCACGGTCGAAGATAAAAGTCCTTGTATATGGTGTAGAAAACGGCACTGTCACAACTTCTGCAACACCGGCATTTGTGTATGGTGGCACTATGCCAAATACAAACCCATATCCAGGGTTATCATTTATATATTCTCTAATTCCACGGGAATATAAGTGGGTGGCAATGCGCTCCCGACTGGTGTAAGAACTATGCTCTAATGCCCGTGTACCAGAGTTGCGGTGCCAATATGGATATGTGCGGTCTCGCCAAAATACAGCACCAAGAGACATTCCATCCAAGTTCGTAATTCTGGTACTACGCAAGCGAGCGTCTGCGTCTGGGCTTCTGCCATGGTGTACGAATAGTGCATCGTGGTTAAATGCAAAATCAATAAAAGAGTCTCGGGCAGAGCGTACCGGGCCAATTTTATCCGGTACTTCTGACTGAAAAATCCCAACTAAACGTGTAATATCTCCTTCAGAGAGAACTTCATATATAATATCTGCAGATGCTATTCCGCTTTGTGGCTGTGCATCACGAAGATTATTAATAACTACCGCAATTGGACGGCGGTCCAAATATTCTTCGTAAATTGGAAGACCAGTAAGCCAAGCTCTTGGACGCGGGTCGATAATCACATCATCCTCTGGATATTCCCAGCGCAGTGTTTCGAACGGGCTAATATTTGGTGGCTGATAATATATAGCAAGCGGCGGCTCCGGCTCCTGTTCCCGCTGAGTAGGCTCGTCCACCACTGCAATAACAGGCTGGTAGCCTATGTTGTTACCATTGGAATTGTTTGCAACAACAGACGAAAGAGCTACAAGAATAACAATAATGGGCAATGCCATTAAAAGCACACGCAGCCATGTTTTTCTTGGGTAAAGCTTATTTGATATATTATCCACTAAATCCATCTCCCAATTATATCCGCTACAACTACCACACCAACAACTATCGCAAATGCAGATGCTACAAGTACTGCTGCTGCTGCTGCATCTTTTGCGGTTTTTGCAAGCGGGTGAATTTTACCTTTGCAGCTAAGGTCCGTAAGGGCTTCTATTGCGGTGTTCATAAGCTCCATGGCAAGCACAAAAAATATTGCAAAAATAACGAGCATAAATTGCCATGGCTCTACACTAAATATGATACACCCAATTATTGCAATAATACCAAAAATTATCTGAAAACGAAAATTTCTTTCTTTTGCCACAGTATTGCGTATACCATCCAAGGCGTGGCCAAAGGATTCTAACCAGCTTCGGTTCTTCATCTTTGCTTCCATTCCTTTCAGTAAGGTATAACCCTCCTTGAAGTTCACCTTTTTTCATCGCTCTACCCCTACCCGTGACATGATTTGTTTTTGCATTGCCAGCATTGGCTCTTCTTCTTCAGGAGTAGTGTGATCGTAACCTATAAGGTGCAGAAAACCGTGGGCCGTCAGAAATGCCAGTTCCCTTTCCAAGGAATGCCCGTACTCTTGCGCTTGTTCTTCCGCTACTTGTAGGCAAATTACAATGTCGCCAAGGTTAGCAGATGCTGTGTTCATACTTGGAAAAGACAATACATCTGTGGGCGCACCTTTATTGCGGTATTGTTTATTAAGCTCTGTAATTTCCGTTTCGGTTACAAAGGTTAGATTTATTTCGCAATTTACAGGATTAAACTGCCCCCTATGCAGCCGCAAAGCAGAGCTTATTACCTGCTTTAACAATGTTTGCACAGGAGCCGGTAGCGGCACCGTACCACGTTCGCCAATATGAAGCTTCATTTAACATCAGCCTCTCTCTCTTTTTGTACTTACCGGCGGTGTTGCCTTTGGGTATGCGATACGTTCGTGGTACATACCCTTTAATACCCGAAAGAAAGATTGCTCTATTACCGTAACATCTCTAATGCTTAGCTGACTGTCTGCTAACTGCCCGTCATTAAGTTTGCTACGTATTATATTTCTTATTACTGTTTCTACTTCGTCTACAGAATTTAGTTTTGGCATGTTGGCACGCACGGCCGCTTCTACAGAGTCTGCAAGCATAACACAGGCAGATTCTCGGGTTTGTGGCACTACGTACGGATAGCGAAAATCTTTAACGTCTATTTCGGGGTCACTTTCTTTTGCTTTGGTATAGAAATAATGTATCATGGTGGTACCGTGGTGTTCTTTAATCATATCACGTACAAATTGAGGTAGGCGGTGTTCGCTTGCTAATGTTAACCCGTGAGTAACGTGGCTGATTATTATTTGCGCGCTGTTTATTGGGTCTATAAGATCGTGAGGGTTTTCGCCATCCAAATTTTCTGCAAAATAATGGGGGAACTTTAATTTCCCAACATCGTGGTAGTAGCCTCCCACCCGTGCGGCATGTGCATTTGCACCAATATCAAAGGCAGCAGTTTCCGCAAGGTTGGCCACAATCAAAGAGTGATGGTATGTGCCGGGGGCTTCAATTGTAAGCCGCCGCAACAG
>Ga0123355_10022821_pt1 | contig 10034 bp, 5 predicted proteins | sample TergutEmb28metaG_3_FD_89872 | JGI IMG/M metagenome (GOLD analysis project Ga0123355, IMG submission 89872) | Embiratermes neotenicus P1 segment gut microbial communities from Petit-Saut dam, French Guiana - Emb289 P1 | ecosystem: Host-associated > Arthropoda: Insects > Digestive system > Gut ...
AGGTGCAGCTGCACTTACACCTAACCCTGACACTGGGTCTCAGGTACTACATGTGATATTTAACGTAAGTCACACTATTTTCTGCTTTGTCCCACAGCAATCAATATTACGAATTCCAGGGGCGTTTCTGCAATTTCGTGCTTGAATGGTAATCTCATACTTATGCTGCGTTTCAGAGATGTCAACTATACCTCACACACAACAGAGATGTCCCAACATAATGTTGGAAAAGTAAAAATTCATCCAATTTCAGCGTGTATTCATGAGTTCTTTTATCATCGCGCATAAAATGTAGGTTTAATGCGGAGGTCTGCTCACCCGTTTGATCACCGTTAACTAGTGTATTGCAATATATGTTGTATTGTAGGTCTACACCAAAAAGTTTTACAGTTCATACGGCATGACTACAAACCATGTTCATATAAAACCAAAACTTTGATCAAAGGTCTCAAAAACGACTGAAGGTATACAAACTAGGAACAAGACAAAGTTGTCAGATCTCACAGAGATATTTTTCCAATAACGTAAACGTTAAACGAAACATGAGGACAAACAAATTCTAGGTCCGTGCAGTTACGTATAGCACGATTAGCTTAGCAACGTGCAATAAATGAGCATGAAGGCCAACACGACATGCAAAGTAACAAAGAACACATTTGGAAAATGCCTACCTCTACACCTTTGTTTGCCATTCTGTCTGCCCAAGGTTAAATCATTTCATGACGCTGACAACGCAGAATGCTACGACAGTAGTGAAAGTGTGAGGTAAATCTGCCGCGGGAAACATCATTGGGTAGTGATTTGATAGCAGATTTAGTGAGTCACAGGCCCAATTTATACACGAGGTATAAAAGAATCGGGAATCGAACCACGGTCTTCCATTGTGACATATTAAGACCTAAGAGAAAATTTAAATATTCACCTAGAAACAATAGATCGGCTTTTTTCGAAAGTGCCAGCAAAAGCATTACGCAGTTCAGAGTTCTTCTGTACATACATTCTGTCACTCACGTGGCACATTGTACATGGTCAGTTCACATACATTATACACGTACATTCAAATTATGCATTGTACATTAAATCCAGCAGCTGCACTTACAAGTGTTAACAGTCTACCTGCTGGTGACAGTGACTGCACGATGCACTGACCGACAAAACACGAAATTAATAACACGATGTTTGAAGAATAAAATCCCTAGTCTGCTCCAAACAGTCACAGTTACAGAGAACAAACAAATATCTGGTTACTGAACAAAATGTTAAAGGAATTCAATTATAGTGTATGGAAAGTCCAGTAACGTCGAGAGACTCAGCCCCTGATATTGCCAAGCAGAACCACAAATATTAACCCCATCTGGCGTAAGACTCCCTCGTATTTGTGTAATTGGATTTTATATTCAACGTCCAGCACTTGAGAAACACCTTGTTTAGGAGTGGCGAAAGGATATAACACACGCTACGTTAACCTACCCCTCAGATCCTGCCAGCACACATTTTGTCTCCTGTTAACATAAAGCTTACAACAACCTTATGAGCGACGTCTTTCGAACTTTGCATTTGCTGTTTTAGTGATTTAAATACTTATTGTTATCAAAATAAGCACTAATAAAATCTACAATATGCATTAATATAGGCGTTACTTTCCCCAAAAATAACTTTTAGAAGTTAAAAGTGATGTACAATGCATTGAAAGAAAATTAATTTAATGGAGTTCAAGCTTCAGGCCTGCTAAATGGGAAGCCAGAACTACTGACCACTTAAATTTCCATTCCAGCTATACACCTACGTGGACACTATATTCTCTGCTACATTACTCACTCTTTTGTACTTCCCCATACAGACGTAATCACTTCTGATTCGTTGTAGCGTATAGGACTAAAAAATAAATGAAATTACAAATAGCAACAAGGATAACTACAATTATGATGATGATGATGATAACAACGAAAGATCAACGTACTCGTAACCTCAACAATAGGCGAACTGGCTGTTTAACAACCCCGGTGCCCGCTGTATAAAGGGCTCGGTGGGTCTCAGGTCCGGTTTCGATGCAGGAGTAAGACAAAATACCATCCCAACAACTGAAACCTGCCGTCAAGCACGTAGGTGGTTACTTCAATTACGGTACGCATAATCCCAGTTAACTATAATAGTGAATTGATAGATATTTTCGCAAGTCGCAGATTCATGGTATGAATATTGTGCTGGACACTGCCCACTGCGTGAAGCATATTTCTTACACACTAGTGTGTGTGTGTATATATATATATATATATATGTGTGTGTGTGTGTGTGTGTGTGTGTGTGTGTGCACGTATGTACAGTTCTCAGCCACCAGGTCGCCCGGGGCAAATAAATAGTGTACGGTCGCGTCTAATATTGGTAGGTCTTTAGTACGCTATTTCGCTCCATGTCACCCTCCTAGCACCCAAAATTTTGAGATGGCGCTGGATTTTTTAAAAACTGCAGGCCACTGTATACATGACATTTCGGGAAACAGATTTACTCCCAAAGGGTCGTGTGGCAGGCATATCAACTCCAAGTCAGTGGCAGTAGTGGCTACCATCACCGCTGCTGCTTCCTTATTAACACCAAAACAAGACGGAAACAGGCGCGGTGCCGAAGCACAGTACAAAACCTTCGAGCCTCTTAAAAAGGAGAAGAGAAACACTACCTCAAACAACTACTGAAAGAAAGCGGTGCTTGGAACATGCTACACGGTCCGCAAACCTCTTATCGTTCAAGAATAAACGTTGAGATTTGGAATTAATTTGGTAAAACCTACAATTATAAATCCCATTAAAGAATGGAAAACCAAAAGAACAAAAAAAAAAAAAAATATCATCAGCAACAGCAACAGCAGCAACAACAAAAACAAAAACAACCAGCAATGTAGCTCAGGTGGTGCCGCTTTTGAGTTCTATTTCGAAACGTATGCTTCTAACCTCAGGCGCGTAACTGTCCATTTTGACTAAATTTTTCGTAGTTTTCCTCATTTCCCTCCGGGAAAATGCCAGTTTATTACCTCATATTAGGCCATGACTGCTTCCTTCCACATTTCTGCCAATTCTCCATTCACTAACCACCACAGTGTAGCCTACTACTGTACGCTACATAACCTACATTACTGACAGCGTCGCTAAATAAACCATCCTAAATAAAAAAACTACATTCACAGCGTGTTGTATAAAACGGTAATTTCTTCAGAAGAGACCAGCCCTATGTCAATGATTCCACCAGAACCTTCTGCACGGGTCTGTTTCCACGAGTTGTACAGAACGCCAATAATTTCGTACCTCAGAGGTTGCCACACATGCACTCACCTACGTTACCCGCATGTCACAAGAATTGAAAAATAAATGAGATGCTCAACTTTTGTAACATAAAGTGAGTGTACATTTGGACAAGCCTCGCTAAACAACAACGCACACATACAGCTGTACTGACAGCTGGGGCTCACTAAGGTGATAAAGGGGAGGGGGATTTCACTAGGGGGAAATGCTTACCACATAACGGTTCTGAGGTAAATTTGCCCCCCATTCTTAACGTTTCCTGCCTAGCTTACGAGTTACTAGTTCAGTCGAGTTCAGAAACGCATTTCATAGACGCAAACTGCTATCAGTTACAGAACTGATAGGAGGTGTAACATGACCGTGTGAACTGAGAATTACGGAATACCGCCGAAAGCAAATCTTACTTTCAAGAATAGTCATAAGGTGAAGAGCTGGATACCATCATTACGCAAACTGTCTCTCTCCTTTGTTGTGTGTGCTCTCTGATAAGTTCTCTGCACAGTAAACTTCGCAGAATTACTACTGCTGTATATGAAATGGCTGATTACAGACAGGTACGTAAAGCAAAACATGCTGAGAAGTGAGTAGCATTCACTCCGACACTCCAACTGGACATCCTCCACTGTCTGATTAAAATATAACTTCCTACAGAAATACGATGGGAGGAAGTCGCCTGATCAGTTTGGAGAGGAGCGGTTGTAAACACCACAATGATCTTCCAGGTTCCAAAAAATCCCCAGAATGTTTTGACTAGGTGAGAAACTACTAGCTTCTCACTAAGCACTTTGCTTCGTGAAATGAAACCTCGGACAGCCGCGTCAGGTTTTTAAAATACACCATCATCTCAGAGACCGGCCAGGGTTCTGACATGTGAACCGTGACGATGGGAACGCAGTTGGTCTCTTTCCTAGGTCAAACGTAGGAGTCCTCAGACTATGTACTGCGAGTATTTTAATCAGTGCATAAAATTCAATTGGAGTGCCGTGGTGGTGGTGGTCGTCGTAGGTCGTAGCAGCAGCAGCAGCAGCAGCAGCAGCAGTAGTAGTAGTAGTAGTAGTAGTAGTAGTAGTAGTAGTAGTAGTAGTAGTGGTCGTGGTGGTAGTAGTAGTAGTAGTAGTAGTAGTGGTGATAGTAGTAGTAGTAGTAGAGTAGTAGCAGCAGCAGTAGTAAAGGTAGTATACTGTCTCTAAACTTCAAGAATAAAGGACACAGGTAGCGTTAAAGTTTTCGATGTCCACACCGCGGGGAAATTCAGAGGGAGTAGATGTACAGCTCCACTCTTTCTCAACCTCGACCCTAGGTTCAGGTAAGTGGTTAATTTGACGCCCCGGCCGCTTTACCCCTACACAATGGGTACCGAAGCGCAGAGTTGACCACTATCCCCACCTATGCCGAAGATCAAGAAACAGCACAGCTATACCTCTACTTCATGGCCAGTTCTAGGGCGAAATTTAACTTTTTATTGACAGAAAATTAGGGTTAAATGGAAAAGCTGTCCGTATGTAGCAAAGCGCCACGCCTGCACATGGCGGAGGGGAAACAGCGATAGCTCCACACATTCTTAACCTCAACACTGGATGGAGATCAGTTTCAGACCCCGGCCGATTTACTCCCGGAGATAGATCCCCGGAAGCTAGGTTGGTCCCGGAGTCGGTCTGCGAGATGTGTTGCCGTAAGTAGTGCGAACAGCTACATATTACTCCTGAATGCAACAGTGGCCTAAGACAAAAAATACGTGTTTCAGGAATGAGAGAAGGAAAATGTACTTTCAGCATTGTCCAGCTGTAAATCTCAAGGTGTAATGACGGCACTGTCTTCATCTAGCGGGGTATGTTTCAACTGATAATTGTGTCGGTACTGTCAGACGTAGTTATATTTTTTAGCTCATCGTGGTATTGACTCCAAATAGGCAATCTTTGGATTGTGCCAATAATGCTTTCAGTGAGTGATATGAGCTGTTGGCAATCAGATACGGCCAAAGCTAAAAACGCCTTCTCTTTTTTTATAAAATACCTATCAGAACTCCAATTTGTTGGTACATTCGATGGCACACATGGTAACAACACATTTCATTTAAGGAAAATAATGTAGCCATATTACGCCATTTAAGAACCTCGAGTTATACATCATGCATTTAAAATGTTTGGACGAACTTCTGGAGTGAGTTCTGCATATCAAAACAAAGAAAAGTGTCCGTATAAATATATTTCCCGAAAATTAGTACCTGCTGAGTATAACTGATAGATTATATTCAACAATAAGTACCTTAACTACGTATCATTTCACTCACAAAGGACATAATGAATTTACAGTACAGTTCCCCATTTAATAACTGCTGTGCTCTTATTGTTTATTATGTTACAATTCACAAGTGATCAAAATGCGATTAACCAAAATCAACAAAAGCATGGACACGTTTGATCATGAGTCAACACGCTGTTAGGCTGTACCTCGAACACTGCTTGCAGACATATATTGATATAAACTTTTTTTTTCTCCCCTTGTTTTGGTGTGCGAAACTCACCCTTGAAGTTTGTCTAAGCATTCCAGATACACCCTCTATTCCGGGCTATTCTCCCATAGATTTCAAGTAATATGATACTCTGAACTTATATACGTTCTTGAACATAGTCACAGTTATCAATGCAATAGCTGCGAAAATATACAAGTTGTGATCAATAAGTTCCGTGACTTGTCCTGTCATTCCGCTAGGGGGACGAGTTGGATCGCGCGTCTCTGTTGGCATGTGGCCTCGAGTCCCTCTCCTTACGGCACAAACGACTGCCTGAAAAAGTCAGGCAGTGCCTCACCAGCTTTGGTGGAACGAGCATGGAACGTATGCCTCGACGCATTTAGGGCCGCCATCAAAATGTGGGACGAGGAGGAACAGCGTGTGCGCAACAAGTTTTGCGTTGAACTTGGGGAAAACAGTGCGGAGACTTCTGAAATATTAAAAACTGCTTTTGGAAATGACTGTTCAAGTCATGCTCGCAAGTTTGAATGGTTTACGAAGTTTAAAGAAGGCCGAAATTCAGGCGATGATGATCCGCGACCCAGGCGGACGTCAACAAGCAGAAATGATCTTTCTGCGACGCTTGTGTGAATTCGTGCAAATAGGCGATAAACAGTATGTGAAATTTCTGTGGAGGTTGGCATATATTAAAGGTACGTGCCAAGCCACGCTCACAGAGAATCTGAATATGTGACGCCTTTCTGCGAAATTCGTTCCTCGTGTTCTCAATATCGAGCAGAACACCGCTTGTCTGTCGCCATTAATTTCCTTCGAGAGATATGAACGGTTAAGAACTGCATGGAAGTCATCATCACAGGTGAAGAGATATGGGTTTACGGATACGATCAGAAACGAAACGTCATTCTTCGCAGTGGAAGTAGCACGAGTCTCCAAGACCGAAGATAGCGTGTCAGGCGCGTTCCAAAGTGACAGTCACGATGATTTTATTTTTTGACATGGAAGGGGTTGTTCACTAAGAATGTCCCCGAAAGTCAACCAGTGGATCAACGTTACTACTGAGGTTCTGAAGCGACTGAGAATGAACGTTTGTCGCAAGAGGCCAAACAAATGGGAATCTCGCGCGTGGGTTCTGCATCATGACAATGCACCGACGCACACAGCTCAATCGGTTCAAGTTTTTTTTAGCAAACCATGACATTCCTGTGGTTCGTCAACCACTATTCCCCCGTCCTGGATACGTGTGATTTCCGGCTGTTTCCCAAACTTAAAATGACACCAAAAGGAAAAAGAATAGACGACATTAACATCATCAAAGGGAATACGACGAAGCAACTGTGTAATATTCTGAAAAACTCAATTTTAAAATGTTTCCAATAATGGCAGAACCGCTGTCATAAATGCATAACTTCAGAAGGACCCTACTTTGAAGGGGATTAAGAGTATACATCTGTAAGCAATACAGATTTTTTTTTTTTTTACTGAACCAGTCCGGGAACTTAACGATCACGTCTTACAAAGTACATGAGGCAGCCATGCCAATCGCCTGATCGTTGCACGGCCTAATTAAAGATCAATATTAAACTGAATTATATTTCAACATTCATATCGTACCGCGCAGTAAACACTCCGTCTCGGTTAGTTACTGCTGTGTAAGGAAATAATCGCTGTTTGATCTGAGATCCGTAAAAATCATACAAATACACTCTGTGAACAGAATGCAGAACCTGTGCATGTTACACCGGGCGGTAAATGTGGTAATCACATAACTTTAATGGGTCGACGTAACAGAACTATCAACGTGTATTTATGACAGTGAAACACGAGCGCTGAATAAATACGTCTCGACCTCGTACTGTACACAAGTATACGCGTGCATTATTCCGCGAAGACAAATTTCAGACGCTCAGAACACATTCACGCAGCAGACAGATTAAAAAATCATACACAATAACTTTTCTACGTTTTTACCTCTAAATGAACACAAAACGCATTAACACAAGGGCAAATTTGATAACAGCGATTTTTAATATCTTCGTGTTAATTTTAAGCACGTAATAACACTTTTTTTAATGTGTTCAGAACGGTGTGTTTGAAGATTCCGTTCTTCAGGGATATGACATTGCGTCGTTGGGTAACCGGTCCTCGACGATACGGAGAACGTGGTGTCTTAACCTTCAAGCGTCTAGGTCCTTCGAAACGTCGGCAGCCGATCAGTACCTGACGCAGCCTCATATCCGAGAAGAACAGTATCCTCATGTACAAGGCCGCTTGAATCCTTTTTATTCTTTAGGCGTGTTAGCAAACTTGCGACAAGAAACTATTAGCTTTATCCGTCCGTCCGACCCCATGGAACAACACGGCTCTCACTGGACGGAATTTCATGAAACTTCATATTTCACTATTTTTCCAAGATCTGTCGAAAAAATTCAACTTTCATTAAAATCGGTTAATAACAGCGGGTACTTTACATGAAGACGTACGTACATTTATGATACCTCGCCTAATTCTTCTTAGAATGAGAAATTTTTCAGACAAACGTTGTAGAGGAAATCGGGGGAAAAAACGCATTTTATGTCTAGTAACTTTTTTCCCCCCCGAAAATCTTGCCGTTTATGAGATGTGGAAAAATGTGGTAAAGCCAGACAGGCCACAGACTTAAATACAAAACGGCGCATGGGCTTTGAATGCTGGATAGCTGAGGCTACACACATTCAGAATATGTAATACTTGTTGCTTTTTCATGGCAACAATTGTTACGTAAACGCGCCTTACGTTACGTTTATGCGTACAGTGCCTCTTCTGTCTTTCGTGAAGTCTGAGGGGCAGTGTGTTTGCACAACAGTTCCATAATCGATAAATAAACTGACAGAGAAGATTTATGTTAACAGTTATCGTCTGTCGTGAAGGTGCATACCCAGTAAGAGATAAAAATATTAAATTTCGGATTAAATAATGCACGAGGGTGATAACAGAATTCCTAAATTTGTGTCGAATTAAAAAGCCACAAGGGACAGCAGCCCAGTCCGGACAGGTTGAAGTGTTTAATCAGTGCACACGCGACTTTTAGGCACGTCCGCAAAGTCGCGAAAAGCGCGTATTGCCTTCGTCATGTCCCTCCGTGTGTCTGACCGTCCGCTTTTCCGCATGTATCAGCGCGGCCCCAGCGGACGGATTTTCCATGACATTTGATGGGACTACTGTGCAACATTAGTAACATCATACTAAAGAAGAATCTGCATGTTGCAAATGTACCTATGTTTTTTTTAAAACTTTTGTAATAAAAGTGCCCGATAATGGTTCTGATAAGCCGAAACATGTGGCAGATTGCTGTATGGCATTTAAGTGTTGTGTCTGACGGTATGCCTTGTCTGTATTTTAATTCAATAAAAGATCTGTGACTTCTGTACTAGCTGACTGTCGACTGCCTTTTCAAAAACGCCCTACGTTCCGTCAGGTTAATGTTTTCTAATTTAATAATTTCACATTGGGCTTGCACATTTGTAAGTCCCGTAAGAATTGATTTGAAACCACACACTGAATAGATTCAGCGTCAATGTCACATCTCAGGATTATAATACTTACGCAAAGTTAAAAAGGGACGACGAAATAGCCACAACAGTAATGAAAACTGACAGTGGGTAGCCTCAGGACGTGCAGACTACAGGTCAACAACTTTATATTACTATTTGTCCTGAACGTACAAAGGTTAATATTCGGTCGTACTTCTTGACCGATTAGTTGAAGAACCAAAATCATTTATGATTAATAACATATTAAACTGAGTGACCGAAATATACTGCACTTGTGAATGCGGTGATGAACCTTTGGATTCTATAAAATGCGAGGAATTTCATGACTAGCTGAGAAACCGGTTAGTTTCTCAAAAATGAATCTGCTCCATGGAGTAAGTAAGTGACTGAAACATACTTCGTGGTCTATTAAAATGCTACGTCTTGTGTTATATAACGCTTATTCAATGCCATTCTAAGCTGACCTTTCCGCTGCGACTGTGCGCAAAAAAAGCGTCGGCTATACAAATGTGTGCCTTCAGTCTTTTTCTTTGAGGTGCCCAAACATACCACTTTTACTTTCCTGTGGGCTTCAACATGTTACACGAAACGAAACAGAATCAACGATAACGACACGGTTGATACTCAAAAGGAAAGTGTTAAGCAATAAAGACAGTCGCGTCCTGAACAGTTTGTCCTTGCATCACAAAAATGAACTTCTTCACAACGCTTGTAAAATGCATTATATTATTATTATTA
>Ga0123355_10022822_pt1 | contig 10034 bp, 9 predicted proteins | sample TergutEmb28metaG_3_FD_89872 | JGI IMG/M metagenome (GOLD analysis project Ga0123355, IMG submission 89872) | Embiratermes neotenicus P1 segment gut microbial communities from Petit-Saut dam, French Guiana - Emb289 P1 | ecosystem: Host-associated > Arthropoda: Insects > Digestive system > Gut ...
ACGCAAAACCAAAATAAGGAGTGAGCGAACGTGAAAAAAAGGATTTTAACGGCAGTGATAATGGCAGTTGTATTGGCATTTAGCATAGTTGTGCCAGTAGTAGCAAGGCAAAGTCATGCGCATGATGGCTGCTGTAATCTTGTGCTTACTGAAAGTATGGAACGCACACACAGCCATGGCACTTTAGACGCTGTATTGAGCCGAGCCATGGCATATGATCTATTTGATTTTAATGAGACTAGAGAAATCAAAGAAATCATTGATTTAGGTAATGGGTACACTGTCATTGCTTTTGAGCCTTTTGGTATATGTCAAACAGATTTTGAAGCGGTTATGAATGCCGTAGGAATAGAGCTTGATACGATGGGCTTAGGATTAGAGCCTGCAAATTTACAAGTACTCAATACCTGCCACCATTTCAACAGGAGTGTCGTTGTTCAAGAGTTTCATACAATAAGAACGACGCCTCCTCCCAGAACGTGTGTCTCAAGAAATGTAGTAGTCATTCAGACCTGTGCTAGCTGTTGGTGGACAACTACTTCACATGGAACTCTTTCAGGTTGTGGCATTAACCCAAGCTGCTAGTTGGTTAATCCGCAGGTGTCGCGTGGGCGGTTCTCGCGACACCTGCTTCGCTGACTGTAAGTATTTCCTATATGTATGGGCAGATGCCCACTTTGGCGCGTGGAAGCCCATGACAGATGCTCTCAGTATAAATTTAGTCTCTATGAATACCTTCTTGCATGTGTAAATGAGTTGCTATCCGTGAAAGATGCAAAAGGAGGCTCAATATGAACATAAAATCTATTTTTAGCATTATTAGGGTTGGTCTTGTGGAAAACAAGAAATACACATTATATTACTTCATAATTGCGTTCTTTTTCCTGGCAATGGGGCTCATTATGCCTTATATATCAGGCACATATGTTGATAGATTAGTAACAGATGCAAACATGAGTGTTATTAGGGCGTTTGTTATCATTTTTGCCATAACATATTTAGTCCAAAGTGCAGTTAATCTTTTCTGGAGTATGATAAACTCGCTATTTTGCAACACATTTTATTATCACATGATTATCAGGCCCGTTAAGCATATAATGAAATCCAGGTTTTCTAAATACCATAACATGGACACGGCTATGCTAGTCGATCAACTCAGGAATGATGGGTATAGTTTTCTTGTATTTCTCCAAGGTTTACTGTCTGTTCTTATAGGCACAATCACCATAATAGCAAGTATAGCTATGTTGTTTGTGATAAATATCCAAATTGGGGTATTAATATTTCTGGCTCTTCCTCTTTATTTTTTGCTGTATATGGGATTTCGTAATAAAATGTATGCAGCTGATAAAGATTTCAAAGAAAAGACAAATGTATATTTTGCAAAAAGAAACGAGCAGCTAAACCGCATGGCGTTTATTAAACGTAACGAACTGTCAAACGAACTGGGGGAGCGGGTAGATGTAGCGTTTAAGTCATATATATCAAAAAACTTAAGGCTAAACATCATCAGTTATTATTTCGAGAATGCAGGAGCCCTTACCAGTGCGCTATTTCACATAATTGTAATTGGGTTTGGTGGATATCATGTGATTAGTGGAAATATAAGCATCGGTGCTTTTACTATGATTACCTTGTATTTTAATATGATAGTAAGAAATTTATCCGAGTTTTTTGGTTTTGCTTCTACTTACCAAGGCGTAAAGGTATCTACAGAGCGTATGAACGAGATATATCAAAACCCTGTTAATGACAATGGGGAAAACAAATTAGATAACATTGATAGTTTGGAAATAAGAAATTTATCTTTAAATTACGGAGAGAAGAACGTTTTTTCAAGCATAAATAAAAGATTTGAATCAGGGAAAATATACGCCATTTGTGGTGAAAATGGCAGCGGGAAGTCTAGTTTAATTAACTGCATAATGGGGCTTTTTTACGATCTCACCCAGGGGGATATACTTTTTAATAAACTGCCTATGGCTAGTGTAGATATGGTGCATTTAAGGCGCAATGGTATTTCTTATGTAGAGCAATCTCCAGAGTTTCTAACAATGAGCATAAACGAATATTTGCACTTTGGCATAGATGATACCGAAGAAACAAGAAAAAACAGACAGGATTTAATAGATGCCTTTGGACTTGCTAAATTTGATTTTGAGGACACCATAACCGAAAGCGGCAGTAATTATTCTGGAGGTGAGAAGCAAAAATTCTCTATCGCTAGGGCTCTTTCTAAGGATTGCGCAATAGCTATATTAGATGAGCCAACTTCCGCCCTTGATTCGGATAGTGTTGATGTCTTGGTTGATGTGCTAAAAAGTAAAAAAGCTAACAGGATTACATTGGTAATAAGCCATGACAGCCGCTTATTAAATCTTTGTGATGAAAAATGGTTTATTATATGAGGAGGCTATCTTATGAAAAAATGGATGTATGTTTTACTAGCGGGGCTCTTGTGCTTTAAGCTACTCCTAACCGCGTGCGGAAGGAGTGGGAATGAAGATGAAGATTATTACGCAATAGTAGATGATGCAATCACCGAGGCCGTTAATACAGATACAAATGATGATGAAACAATCGACACGCATATCGAAGACGAAGTGCCAGCTAAAATAGACAACGAAGCACCTGCACCGGCTTATATATCCCACTCTGACTTTACAACAGTGCATTTCATCGAAGACCTTGACTACATGCTATATGCTATGCAAAACAACTTCGCACTTTTTGATGTGGCGTACTGGGCACGTGGGGTGGATATATACGCTATATTTGATGCAGTAAGGGAATCTGTGTTTTCTAACCCTGAAATGACTGTTGATGAGTTTTTTGATGTTATTTACTATCAATTTGATGCATTAGTTCCTATCGGACATTTTCGGATTATAAACCCTGCTTTTCACAATGACATGCTTAACGAATCTGGTGGCGAGATGTGGCGGCATTTTTTTCCCGTAATGCAAATGCTAGGCTACGTGAGCCTCATGTAATGGCTTTTTATGAGCCGAGGTATCAACAAGATGATGGCTCTTTGCCAACTTATATGCTGGATTTATTAGAGATGGGAGAGCAAAAGGAAATTTGGATGGTGATTTATGACAGGCTAGTCATACGTGGTGAAACCGAACTGGCCGAAGCATTTATGCAGGCAATGATAAATACGGATGTGGAAAAAGCATTGCGAATAGAGCCATATATGCAAGAAGCCCTTTCAAACAATGTAACGACGCGAGTTATTGAAGAGGGGCATATCGCTTATTTGGCGATAGACGATTTTTTGACTTATCCCCCGCCACGCGATGAAGAAAGGCAAATCCATAATTTTTATGAAGAAATTAGAGATTTTGAACATTTGATTGTAGACTTAAGATTTAATGGCGGAGGCGCGCCGAACTGGTTTTACAGGACCATAATTGAGCCTAATATAGGCAATTCTCTTACAGTAGAAGGATTTGTGTTTCTTTCGTATGGGGAATATGCAGCACCATATGCACGTACCTGGTTTGGAGCAGATCTTGGCCCAGTTGCGGGTGCGCCCCGCACCATGGACGATGGCCGCCGTCCCATTGCAGAAATGCTTGAAGCCTATGATTTGCCGGATTTAAACCTGGCCGATATGGATCGCATGGACTATGGTTTCCGTGTTCAAACAACGGTGAGGCCCAGGTCACATTATCCAAGGTACTGCTCAACCCCTACATTCCAAGGGAAGATATGGCTTCTTACTGGCTCCCGCGCAGGCTCGGCGGCTGAATTATCTGCATGGGTCGCACGTGATACAGGTTTTGCCACCCTGGTGGGTGAAGTAAGTGGCGGAATATATGGGGGCCAAAGGACGATTATAGCTCTACCAAATAGCGGCATAGTTTTTATAATGGACTTAAACTACGTAACCGACCGTCATGGCCGCCCTCTTGAGGCTGGTACGATCCCCCATATTTTCAACCATGAGGGCATGAATGCCTTGGAAACTGTTTTGGCTCTTATTGCCGCAGGTGAATACTAAAACAAGGGAGGGCCTTCCATGAGCAACACAAAATTACAACGCCATTGCGGGCTTATAGTTAGCTACAAGTGTAACGCAGCATGTCGTCACTGTATGTTTGCTTGTTCTCCCAATCGAAGCGATGAATACATGAATGCTGGAACCGCTGAACAGATATGCTCTTTACTTCGTTCGAAAGGTTTTGAATCCCTGCATATAGGTGGTGGAGAACCTTTTATGAATTTTGAAAAGCTGTTAGAAGTGATTGAGGCAGTCCAAAAATCAGGACTTTTGATAGAATATGTGGAAACTAATGGCTTTTGGATGTCAGATGAGGATAGGGCTAAGCAGTATCTAAGTGCCTTAAGGGCACTTAAGGTAGAAAGACTCCTCATTTCGTTAGATGCTTTCCATGCGGAATATATTCCTGTGGATATGCCTTTACGTTTAGCAGAAACATGTAAGCAATATGGAATCGAGCCTATTGTTTGGCAGAGGCAGTTTGAGTCCATGTTTAATGGTTTTGAACAAGGAAAAACACATGCTCGCAATGAACTTGAAGAATTAATATCACCTGGATATGTGCTGGAAACTGCCAGGGCCTATGGATTGCAGTTTAATGGTCGTGCCATTAATATCGAAAATGAATATCTCCCTTGCAAGCCGCTTGCAGAAATCGTTGCACATTCTGAACCATGCAACAATCTTAAAAGAACTGACATGATGCATGTGGATTTATATGGGAATTATTTGGTGTCATGGTGTGCTGTTATCGCTATCCCATTAGCAGGGGCTGTCAATGGAATACCTAAAGGCAAATATCCAATTTTAGAAACTCTTCTGTCTGATGGGGTGGTGGGTCTTTTAGAATACGCAAAAAACAAGGGGTTTGAGCCTGCAAAGGAATATACATCATCATGCGCACTCTGTTTCCATATTCGCCATTGGTTAGCGGAAAGCGGTAATTATCCGGAACTATATGTGGAGTATTTTAGGGAAGCATTATCTCATTATTAATATCAAGGAGTATACAAATGAAGCTAATAAAACATATAATTTTCGCAGATATTGGAGACGGCGAAAAAATTATGATTAATTCCCTCAATGGTACGATGGACAAGATAGATGATCGCACTTTTAAAACTATTGAAAGATGGCAAAAATGCGATGAAATTGTATCTAACGGCGAGTACGAGATAGATTTACATAAAAATCTGATGTCTCGTGGTTACTTGGTCAATGACCGCAGTGAGGAACTAGTCAAAAAAGAGGAAATTCTTAAACAACTGCGACTTAACCATGCAAAAATAAAAGCGAACGACAAACACATCACATTCATAATGACCTACGATTGCAACTTTAGATGTTCTTATTGTTTTGAAGGCGTTGCAGGTGTTTGCGACAAAATGAGTCTAAAAAGCTCAGATTCTCATTCTAGAACCGCAGTAATAACCTCCGAACAGATTGATGCTGCCTTTAAATTAGTTGGAAATGAGTTGCAGTCAATCGGCTTGTTTGGCGGAGAACCTTTGTTGCCAAAAAACAAGACTGCTTTGGAATACATCATAGCTAAAGCACCTGATAAAACCTACAGCGTAATCACTAACGGTTATTATTTAGAAGAATATTTCGACTTGCTATCTCGTGTAAGCATATCCAGTATCATGGTTACATTGGATGGCGAAGAGGATATCCATAATAGTCGCAGATTTTTAGCGGGTGGAAAGCCAACATATCAAAAAATCATGAATGGCGTTGAAAAATGTCTTAAAGGCAATATCCCCATATGCATTAGGATGAATCTTGATGGCAGTAATTTTGACGATGGCAGCCGGCTAAAGGCGAAATTGTTGGAGCAATTCACTCATTATGGGGACTTGCTTAGTTTTGAAATGTCGCCAATGCTTGAAGCCCCAATATCCGAAAAAAACAAGATCTTTTCGGAATTGCATAAATCTGATATCAGTTTTACCCCAGAAGAGCGTATGCAAAGGAATCGCTTATTAAGCAAATTCAGCCCAATAATAAATCATTTTACGACAGGTGCGCAAATGAAGCCTGTTTACTCTTTTTGCTCCGCACATGATAGCGGCTATCTGGTAGACCCATACGGTCATATATTTCCTTGTATACTAGCAGTAGGCAAAGAAGAGTTATCTATCGGCGCATACTATCCAAAAGTCGAGTTCAATGAAAACTCCATCCGCAACCGTAACATCGACAAGATTCCACAATGTAAAGAATGCATATATTCACTGCTATGCGGCGGCGGCTGTGCTGTGGCATTACCAGATTACACGGACGTTTTCAAGCCGGTTTGTTTTAATATCAAAAACCAGATACACAATATACTCCCCATGTTTTACAACGCTATGTTAGATGCCTCTACGGGTGGAACAAAATGATGACACATGCCCTTATACTTGCGGATGTTGAAGGTATTGCCGAGATTTACAACCTAGCAAACATGGAAGAATGCAGTAAAATGTATACCCAAGAGATTGAGACATGCGTTTTAGTACTATTGGAAAACGGTGTTGATAAAATTACTGTATGTGATGTTCACGATAGGGGAGATCAAATAAACCCTAAGATAGCGCGAAAAGGTATGTTCGAAAAAGGCGAAGTCAGGTTAGTTTCACGAGTGGATGGAATTCCCTTTGACAGTAAGTACGATTTCGCTTTCCTCATTGGCTTTCATGGCATGAGCGATACCCCTGGCATACTGCCTCATACATTACGCTTTGATTTTAAGGAAATTGCAGTTGTTGACCAAAGAAGTAGGATTAATATTCCAATAGGCGAGGTCGAAATATATACAAGGTGGCTGGGATCATATGGGATCCCTGTTATGCTGGTTGCTGGGGACAGAGAGGCTACATATGAGGCCAATTGCTTTAATCCTTACAGGCAAACGTGCTGCATTAAAAGTTATTTTCAAACAAACCATTTTAATACCATATCTATGCATGACAAGCTGTCCCAAAGCCTCCTAAGTTCATTGAAGCTGGAGAAAAGTCTCTGTCTGACACCTGATGATGGCGAGATCCTTATTGAGTTCCACAACCCTGATATAACTCAAGCACTAGTCGATAAAGGATGCTGCAAAGAGGACGACCGAATATTATTTAGCTGTTGCGCTGACTTAGTTAATAATCTCTATCCACTTGTAGAAATTTTGCAAGAACTAAACCAAGAAATGTGGGCGTCAAACGTCGCTTTTTTACAGACAATAAAAACTTTAGCGAAGCCCTTAAAAAGAGAGGATTTGGAGAACTCCGAAATAGGGCCATTGCTTAATAATAACTTACTGTTTATAGATGCATCTTCTAGAGAGAAGATAATGAGCAAAATCCAAAGCTTAGTATGATTACAGTAGTATCCGTAATGTGTGAGGGAGCTTATGAAACCTTTTTATCTATGCAAGCCCTATCTTCTATACCATAAACACGCACTCATAGCCTATATTACAATCATTCTGGCCGGGGCGGCCATAGCTATCCTTTCTCCTTACATTATAGGCGACTTTTTAGATACCCTCATTTCCGGAGCAGATATGGGGGTTATTTTTAGTTTCTGTATTATTTTTGGTGGGATGAGTCTGCTAAAAACAATTAAAGGTTATGTTGCAGGTATAATGTATACAAAGATGCAGGTTAATATGAGCTATAAGTTCAATAGAGCTGTTATAAAGCATATACATGGTTTGTCATTATCTTATCTTAACCAGGAGGACAGTGGTTATTTAAGTCAAAGAGTGGGTGTCGATACAGCAAGTCTTGTAGGGTACTGCATTTCGGTGCTGCGAAATATAATTTCTAATGTTATAGTACTTGTTGCGCCATTTGTGATACTTTTGCGCATGAATTGGTTTATTGCGGTATTGATGTTGGGGTTTATAGGGATATACACTGCATTGTATTTCGTATTCAAAAAACTGCTTTATAGGGCTGGGCTTGCCTTTAGGGAGGCTCAGGCTAGATTTTACTCTAGGCTGCTGGAACAATTTAAACACATAAAATTGATCAAACTAAATTCCTTACAGAGTGAAAGTATTAAAAGAGCAGATGATAGTTATTCTGTATACGAAGACGCTACCATTAATAACCAGAGGGTAAGTTACTTATATCATAGCATGGACGAGACAGTATCCACTATAGCGCAGGTTGTTCTCTTCGTGATAGGGGGTATTCAGGTGATGGCGGGTAATTTCACGATTGGGATGTTTACGATTTTTACTAGCTATTTTAAAATGATGTTGGGTGCTAGTAGATACTTTTTTGGCCTTGGGGCACTGTATCAAAATACGTTGGTAGCCTATGACAGGATAAGAAAACTTCTCTCATATCAAGAAGAGAATCAAGGAGATACAATAATCAGTGATATAAACCAAATTGATTTACGGAATGTTAGGTTTTCTTATTGGGCAGACCCTGTTAATGGATGTGCTACAAAAAGCGTTATCAATGGCCTTAATGTATCTTTTTCAAAAGGAAATATCTATGCTGTTGTTGGAGCAAACGGGACAGGTAAATCAACCCTTGTTAGTTTAATGCTGGGAATGTACATTGATGAATATAAAGGGAGCATCGTTTACGATGGCATAGATATCCGTAATATTGATATGATTGTAGCACGGAAAAGGCTTATAGGATTTGCTGAGCAAGAGCCACAGCTAATGAATGATACGGTTAGATATAACATAGATTTTGATAATATTGATTTGGTCAATGAAAAATATTTAGACGAAGATTTTTATAAAAGTATATCATATCATGCAAATTTCTTAGGATTGCAGGATTTTCTAACCGATAAAGGGTTAGGTTATACCATCAACGAAAAAAACACCAATACATCTGGAGGAGAGAAACAAAAAATTTCTATCTTGAAGGTTCTGTATAAAAATCCGATTGTTATGGTGTTTGATGAGCCGAATTCTGCGTTAGATGCAAGGTCTACTGAAATGTTTTTTTCACATCTGAACAAAATAAAACGAGATAAAATTGTTATTATTATTACTCATGACGAGACAGTTAAAAAGTGCTGTGATCTTGTGATTGAAATGGATAAATGCGGCCAATTGCAGGTATGACAGCCTGGTGGTCCTGCGTCATGACAGAGAACCGCCCTCTGTCTTTTTTTTGCAGGCTTTTAATTTTCATTGTCGCAGACTGTTTTTCTGGTATAATTTACGTGTAATGTAATAGCCAAGAGAAACGGAGTGTTGGAAATTGAAAAATATGCTGTTTTTCGACACAAATGTATAGTGATATGCATTTGGGATAGAACATATATCATTTGGGAGGAAATTGCCTCATGGCTGGTATGGTTATGTATTATATCAATTGCTAATGTTGCAAGAACCGTCCTCGCGATACGCAAAACCAAAATAAGGAGTGAGCGAACGTGAAAAAAAGGATTTTAACGGCAGTGGCAATGGCAGTTGTATTGGCATTTAGCATCGTTGTGCCAGTAGTAGCAAGGCAAAGTCATGCGCATGATGGCTGCTGTAATATTGCGCTTACTGAAAGTATGGAACGCACACACAGCTATGACACTTTAGACGCTGCGTTGAGCCGAGCCATGGCATATGATCTACTTGATTTTAACGAGTTTAGAAGAGAAATCAAAGAAATTATCGATTTAGATAATGGATACACTGTTTTTGTTTTTGAACCTTTTGGTGTATGCCAAACAGATTTTGAAGCGGTTATCAAAGCCGAGGGTATAGAGTTGGCAGGCCTAGGATTTGAGCCTGCAAGTTTACCAGGAGGTAATATCTGCCTTCATGGCAACAGGAGTATTGTTGTTCAAGAGTTTCACGTAATTAGAACGACACCTTTCCCCAGAACGTGTGTCCAAGTAAATATTGTAGTCAATCAGACATGTCCAAACTGTTGGTGGACAAGTACCTCAACGGGAACCCGTTCTGGTTGAGGCATTAACCCAAGTTGTTAGTTGGTTAATCCGCAGGTGTCGCGAGGACGGTTCTCGCGGCAAAAGCGGTCTTGCCGACACGCCTACGTCCATACATAATAACGCATTG
>Ga0123355_10022825_pt1 | contig 10033 bp, 10 predicted proteins | sample TergutEmb28metaG_3_FD_89872 | JGI IMG/M metagenome (GOLD analysis project Ga0123355, IMG submission 89872) | Embiratermes neotenicus P1 segment gut microbial communities from Petit-Saut dam, French Guiana - Emb289 P1 | ecosystem: Host-associated > Arthropoda: Insects > Digestive system > Gut ...
GCTCGCGCCAGATACGAGGGCTGCCGTAGCGGCCTTTGTGCTCCTGAAATATCTTGACTATTAAACCAAGCAGATGCCGGTCTTCGGTTTTATGCCGGCTCGGCTTACGATTAAGCCATGCATGGCATTGTTCAACTAAAACTGACAGGATAGACAAAGAGAAGAAAATGATGTTATAACAAACCTGTGAAACCCAAATGTTTACATTGCGGTAGCCAAAAATACCAACTGAACGGAACAAAGGGCGGTGTACAAAGGTACCGTTGCAAGGACTGCAAAAGATACTTCAGCGACAAGCCCAGAAAATTTACTTTCGGCGATAAAGAAAGAGCGGTGGAAATGTATCTGAACAATTGCGGGGTCAGAAAAACAGCAAGGTTCATGAACTGCTCTCCGTACATGATTTTGTTATGGGTTAAAGAGTTCGCGAAATATGCGAAAACCGCCGATCATTCACAGAACGGCGATGTGGTTGAGATGGACGAGATATTCACAAAAGTAAAAAAAAAGAAAACAGGGTCATAGTTTGGACAGCGTATTCCAGACTTAACGGAAAAATTGTGGCGTATGTAATAGGCGCGATGAACCAGAGCTACGCTTTTGAACTATATCAAAAAGTGAAGCGGGAGGTGGGCGAGATCAAACAGATATACACCGACGGAAATTACTGCTATCGCCAAGCGTTTCATGAAACCCAAAAGATCCCCGAAACGCACATTGTTGCGAAGGGCAAAAGCCAGACACACATGATTGAAGCGACCAACAGTTCAATCCGTGACAACCTCGCCCGTTTCAATCGCCGAACCAAGCGGTATTCCAAATCAAATGAAATGTTGGATTGCACCTTAAAACTTTTCTTTCAACGCAAGTCTTTTGGCAACTCAGCTTGACTTGAACAATGCCGCTGTACATGAGCCAACATTCACTCAAACCGCTTGCTTGCCGACAGCAAAGAGGCAAGAACCATGCCGTTAACCGCCAGCGCCGCCAATTCCCGGAAGAATTCCCCCGCGCCGCCCGTAACCCACCATGAAACAAGTGCGACAACAATATACACAACCCAGACAACGGTAACAATGAATACCAGTATATTCAGGAAGGGAAGCTCCACGGAAAACAAGTCCAGCAGAACAGCAATTCCGGCGGCAAGGGCCACCGCGCTTAAAACGATCACAAGCAAGTCTAGCGCATCGCCGCGAAATCCAATCCGGCTAAGGATTTCCCAAAATATCCCGCCGGACGTTTTTTGGAGCCCCATCGCTCCGTTGGCTAAAAGATACAGAATAGCCGCAAGCTGCCAAAGAAAGCCACACAATCCACGATTCATAATTCTCTCCGCTTGTTTTTAATGCGAGCTTCTCTTAAGCTCTTATAAACTATAATGCTGGTGTCAGAGGAAATCAATGAAATTGCTGCTCCATGTCTGCTGTGCCCCCTGTTCGGTTCAATGCGCCCAAGCCCTCGCCGCCGGGGGGCTCCGTCCGGATTTTTATTGGTACAATCCCAACATCCACCCCTACACCGAGTACCGCTCCCGCCGGGACTCGCTTCGCGCGTTTGCCGAATCCGCCGGATTCCCCCTTGTCATGGACGATGAATACGGGCTGCGCTCTTTCGTTGGCGCGGCTAATGCCCTTGACCATACCCCCCGCTGCGCTTTCTGCTACCGGCTCCGGCTGGAAAAGACAGCTTGGCTGGCGGTGGAAAGGGGATACGACGCCTTTTCCACAAGCCTTCTTATAAGCCCGTATCAAAAGCACGATCTTATCCGGGAGATCGGGGAAGAACTGGCGGCCCGTTACGGCCTTGTATTTTTCTACCGGGATTTTCGCCCCCATTTCCGCCGGGGCCAAAATCAGGCGAGGGAGGCCGGGTATTATATGCAGAAGTACTGCGGCTGCATTTACAGCGAAGAGGAGCGTTTCCGGTAACCGGTGTCCATTGCCGCCTACTTATCCCGCCAAGGGCAAAGGAAAAACTCAAGCGCGTCGGTAGCGGCAAAGAGTAAAAGGCCGAGTATGCTCAGGGCCATGATGGCGGCGTACATTTCGGCGAAGGCGATGCGTATCCATGCGTCAAGGATAAGGTGTCCAAGGCCGCTTGCGGAAACAAAGGTTTCGGCGATGAACAAAACCGCCACGGCAGTGCCAAGGCATATTCTAAAGCCCGTAAAAAAACCGGGCAGAACCGCCGGGAGTATCACGTGCCTGAAAGCGCCGATTCTTCCCGCGCCAAGAGAACGGACAACATCCAGATATTCCCCGGCAACCTGTTTTGCGGCGTCCCGAACCGTAACCAGCATGTGGCTAAAAATGATAAAGGCCACAAGAAAGATTTTCGCCGCCTCTCCGATTCCGAAGAAAAGCAGGATCACTGGCAGGAAGGCCGCCTTGGGCAATGGATGAAGCAGGTATATGACGGGGGAAATCAGCAGGTTAAGCCGGGGCGAACGGCCTGCCGCCAGTCCAAGGGCTACGGCTGGTATGCCGCTGGCAACAAGAGCCAAGGCAACCCGTGAAAGGCTTACCCCCACGTGCCCCCACAGTCTGCCTTCGGCGGCAAGGCGTACCAGCGCCCCGGTAACCTCCGCCGGGCCGGGCAAAAAAGGGCGGCCCAGAAGCGCCGAAAGTATATGCCACAGGACAAGAAACGCCGCAAGCGCGAGAATAACCCCAAGGTATTTTTTCACGGGGCATCTCCGGTGGCGCAGCTAGCATGACCCGCGCGCCCGCCCCGGCACGCCCGCCGTAAAACGCCGCAGTACTCCTGAAAGCGGGCATCTTCCCTGAAACCGGCGCGGGGCCACGGTTCGCCGCGGGAAATCGTTACCCGCCCGGTTATTGAGCCGGGACTAACGCCACTCATAACATAGACAAAATCGGCAAGGTACACGGCCTCCTCTATCGAGTGGGTTACCATGATGACAGTCAGGCGGCGATCTTTACGCACCGCAAGAAGAAAATCCTGCGCGTCCTCCCTTGTAAGGGAGTCAAGGCTGGAAAACGGCTCGTCCATTAAAAGGAGTTCGGGGTTGGCAGTCAGAGCCCGGACTATGGCAAGGCGCTGTTTCATGCCGCCGGAAAGCTGATGGGGGTAGCGGCTGGCAAAGGGGTCAAGGCCGAACTCGGCAAGCAGGGACTGGACTTTTTGCCTGCCGCCGCCCTTGAGTCCGCCCCTAATCCGCAAGGGGAGTTCGGCGTTGGCCCTGACTGTTTTCCACGGCAAAAGGCCGTAATCCTGAAAAATCACCGCCGTTCGCTCCCGCGCTCCTGTAAGCAGACTGCCATCCACAGAAACCGTTCCTTCGCTTGGGGGAACAAGGCCCGCCATTATTTTGATAAGGCTTGTCTTGCCGCAGCCCGAAGGGCCGATAATCGCGGAGAATTTCCCTTCTTCAAACTGGGCGCTCACTCCCCGCAAAGCGTCCGCCCTTCCTTTGCCTTCCAGCGGATACGAAAGGGACAGCCCGCTTAGTCTAACCATTCGCCGATTGCCCGGTGGTCGATTAAATCTTCGCGTGAAATCTCCGCCCGCAAGAGCCCTCTTGCCCTAAGCCAGTAAAGGGCACGGCTGACATCCTGTTCATGCGGCAGCGCCGGCTGTGTGTAGGCGACAAACTGGAAGGTATCCCGTACCGCCGCCGGAAAGCCCGCCTGATCCACCAGAAAATCCCGGAAGGCATCGGGGTTTGCGTTTATTTTCATGGCTGCCCGGTAATATGCCCGGTGAAAAGCCCTGACCTCATCCAGCCGGGTGTCCAGCGCCCGCCGCGAAAAAAACAGCAACCCCGCTTCCAGCCCCGTATTGTCCGTGGTGGAAAGAAGGGCCGCCCCTTGAGCCACCGCCGCCGTCAAAAGCGGTTCGGGAAGGACTGCCGCGTCAACAAGGCCGCTCAAGACCATTTCAAGACGCAGAAGTATGTTTGGGACAGCGACAGCGTAGTATTCATCTGCCGGCACGCCGGCCGTCTGTAAAAGGGAATCGGCAATGAATTGGGTCATTGTGTTTGTGAAAAGACCGACACGCCCGCCCCGCAGTTCCGCGAGGCTCGTAATCCCCGACTGGGGAGAGGCGACAATGCCAAAGCGCCCGTTGGTCATGCTGGTGATTCTGAAGTCGAACCCGGCTACGGCAAAGAAGGCCGCCGCGAGCAGGTCGTTGACCGCTCCGTCCAGCCGTCCCGCCTGAATTGCCGCGTCACGCTCCAGAGGGTTGGGGAAAAGAGTTATGTTTACGTTGACTCCTTCCTCCTGGAAAAAGCCCATATCCCGCGCGACCATAATGGGCAGGGAATCGACCGCTGTTACTATGCCAAACTCAAGCGGAGCGCCAGTGTCACGCTGCGCCCCCGCTTGCAAGGAAAAAGAGGACAGCGCGAGGCAACAGCACAACAGAAAAAATTTCTTCACTAAAGACTCCTCTTCGGCGCTGGAAGCGTATCAAAACTACCGCAAAGGCAGTATAATCACGTCATGATAATCGCATCAAGGGGTAAAGATCAATAGTTGGTGAAGCAGGCAATGAAACACGTAAGGCATTTTTTGAACTATGTTGAGATCAGCACAAAGACGGCGAGCGTTCTTTCGTTTCTTGTTGGCGCGGGATACACGCTGTACAGGTATGGTTCGCTACAGCCAAAGCAGACGCTTGTGTTTTTCGCGGCAATGCTGTTGTTCGATATGACAACTACTGCGATCAACAACCATGTTGGTCACCGTCAGACGGGCCGTGTTCCCCATTATTCCGGCGCGATGTCTGTGGCGATTATTCTTGTCATGGGCCTTACGGCAGCCATGCTTGGCGTTTACCTGGTGTCCATGTCCGGCATTGTCATTTTGTTCATGGGCATTGTCTGTTTCGCGGCGGGTGTCGCGTACAGCTATGGCCCCCTTCCTGTCGCACGCACGCCGTTTGGGGAACTGTGTTCAGGTGTTGTGATGGGCGCTGGTATTCCGTTTATTGTTGTGCAGATAAACAATCCCATTGTTGATATTGCCCTGTATGGCTCTAGCCGCGTTATGATTACCACGGACTGGCTGGAACTGCTTGCCTTTGGTGTTGTTGTTATGCCGCTTGTGTGCTGTATTGCCGCCATTATGCTTGCCAACAACATATGCGATGTTGAAGAGGACGCTCGTGTAAAAAGATACACGCTGCCTTTTTATATCGGGGTAAAACAATCGCTTTTGCTGTACCGGCTTTTATACATAGCGGCGTATCTATTTATCGCCGCGGGATCGGTTTTGCGGATTGTTCCGGTATTCACTCTTGTAACGCTTCTAACCTGCATACCGGTAAGAAAAAACGTTGCCCGCTTTACGGCGGTTCAGGATAAAAGCTGGACGTTTTTCACGGTGATACTTAACTTTCTGGCAATCGCCGTGCCGTATGCCGTATGCCTCTGGCTGGGGTTCTTGGTGTAGAGGTCAGCGCAGGTTGTTGACCATTCCCCCCGATGGGAGTAGAATGGAAGGCCGAGGAAGTCGAACCGTTTTTCCCCGCAAATTTACAAATGTAGGAGGTTTTTTATGAGTAGTGATATTATTATCACCGTTTTGGTTTTGGTTTTTGTCGTTGTCAGCTTTATACTAGAAAAGATTCCCCTGGCTTTGACCGCCGTAATTGGCATAGTGGTACTAATAGTAACAGGCGTACTTACGCCCGCCCAGGGGTTTTCAGGTTTTGTCAACGGCAGTGTGGTGCTGTTCTTTGGGATGTTTATCGTCGGCGGCGCGCTTGCTACAACAGGCGCAGCGTCCCAAATCGGGCGCTTTGTAACAAAATTCGCCAAAACAGAACGCCAAACCATTGTTTTACTTATGATTGCCGCCGGTTCTGTTTCAACATTTGTCGCCAATACTGCGGTAGCGGCGATTTTTATTCCTATCGTGTTTGCCATCGCGAAAGAAAGCAAAATACCCCGCTCGGTACTGTTTATGCCAATGGCCTTCGCAACATCAATGGCAGGGGGAATGACACTGGTGTCCACGCCTCCAAACCTGATAGTCCATTCCGTTTTGTACGAAGCGACAGGAAGCGGCTTTAACTTTTTTGACTTCGCAGTAGTAACAATACCCCGCGCAATACTTGGCATCTTGTTCTTCGCGTTTATAGGCTATAAGCGGCTGCCCCGCATAACAAAATACGATGATATAGACGAGTCAAAATATCAAGCGGTAGACTACAGCCACATCCCAAACTGGAAAAGAACCGCATCCGTAGTTTTGTTGCTTGCGACAACAGCCGCTATCGTGCTTTCAGAGCAGATTGGCGTACCCGTACACGTGGCAAGTTCCATTGGCGCAGTCCTTGCGGTATTGCTGCGGCTTATGACAGAAAAAGAAGCGTATAAGGCCGTAGACTGGCCGACAATTTTCCTGTTTGCCGGAACCCTGGCGCTTGCGGCCGCAGTAGACACAAGCGGAGCCGGAGCGCTTTTTGCCACACAATTTATTTCGCTGCTTGGCGCTGACCCCAGGCCAATAGTGCTTTTGATTGGGTTGATTGTGCTTACCGCCATTTTAACGCAATTTATGTCAAATACCGCCACGGCCGCCGTTCTTTCGCCTGTCGTGCTGGCAATCGCGCTGCGAATGGGAATTGACCCGCGCTCCGCCTTAATGGCAATAGCAATCGGAAGTACGCTTTCCTACGCTTCCCCAATAGCGACTCCTCCCAACACAATGGTGTACAGCATTGGCGGATATAAGTTCACCGACTATGTGAAAAACGGCTTACCCGTCATCGGCATCGTTTTTATCATATCGATAGTTCTGCTGCCAATCTTCTTCCCGTTCTGATGTTTTAACAAACACAAAGGCCGTCCGGAAAGTTTTCTAGACGGCCTTTTTTATAACCCTAATATTCTAATTCTTGAAAACCACTGTCATTCTACCACAGGCCCAACAGTCTCCACCACATTCTGCCGATCCCGCCCAGAGCCATAGTTACTTTTTCTTTGACATTAGTGTAATCTTAATATTGCATGGTGCAAATGGCGTTTTATATCCGGTTCAAGTCTCAGCTTCGCCGTACAAGGCCGGAACTTATCGCGGCCTTGGAGGGAGAAGTTGTCCGTGCCGCTTCCGCCGCCGGGGGCAGTACGGAAACAGGGCGCAAGGTTCTTACAGCTTCGTTTGACGAAAACCGGATGGGCTTTTGGCTGGACATGGTTATCTTTCTTGAAAGGGTTGCCAAGGCGCTGGAAGAAGCTTCACTTGAGCTTTACGGCTATGTCCTTGCGCTGGGGCGGGACATTCCTGAAGCGTCTATCGTGAAGCTCTGCCGCCCCCCGCCGGAAAGGGGCGCGCGCCGGGGCACGGGCATCTGGTGTTCGCAGGAGGTTTGCAGGGCGCTGGGCTACTACGTGGTGTTTGGCTCAGGCGGAACGCTCTGCCCAAGGCCCTCGCAGACGGGGGATGAGGGCGAACCGCCGGACTCAGAAAGATACCGGGAGCTGCAGGAATGGCGGACTTTTGACGAAAAGAAAAAGCCCCCCGCGCGCGATTACAGCGCGAAAATTTTTACTGACACCCCCGTGCTGAATGTTCGTTTCGGCGCTGCCGGCTGCGCGCTCCTTTGTTTCGCCGACGCCTATACCCCTCAAATACGGCCTTTCATTGCCGGCGCTGTTTCTAAAGACACTATAGAAGAACTGGATATGGCGCATTCCCTGCTTTTCAGGGAGCGTTTGCGGCAGGAATTGCCCGTCTACGTGATGGAACGGACAAAGCGTTTTATCCGCTCACTTTTAACCGCCTATATCGCCGCGGTTAGGGCCAAATCAGCCCGTGGAACAATAGTTATGGAAGCCTTGCATCTAGCCGATGCCGCCGCCGCCAAAAATTTCAGGGAAGTGTACGCTTCCCTTGGGGAGAAAAAAAAGTTTCTTGTTTTGGCTGCCGGCAATTCCACGGCGAAGAGCCTTAAAAACTGGGGCGGTGTCTTAAACCAAACCATAATCAACGCCTATGACAATTCCCCGTTATCCAAAAAAGTTGAATTAAGCAGGGAAATTATCCCAAGGGAAATTCTTGAAGTATCATATAACATCCTTATTCTGGGGCAGTATTTTCCGGACTATCTTTTCCCGCAACTGTTTGAAGAACAGGGGCTTAACCGGGAAATGTATTCCCGGTCTTTGACCATGCTGCGCTCGCTGGGAATGCTTGCCGGAGGGCATTCAACGTCTGTGATGCCAGCCCTAACCTTTCGGGACGAAAAAGCTCTTGGCGCCCGCAAAGAGAAAATACGAACGGCGGTGCGAAACATAATTCTCGCGTGGGTAGAGGCAGGAAGGCTGCGCCCCTGTTTTAACCTTCTTAACGTACTTGTGGAACTGGGAGGGCGGGCCACCGATGATCTTATCCTTAGAGCCATTAGGGCCGACGTGCTTAACGGAACCCCGGAGGGAATTGAAAAATCCATACGGAAGGAACGTTTTGTCTCCCTTGTGGGGGACTGGAATGTCCCGGTCTTGACGTACATTTACAAGACGCTCAGAGCCCTCGCCGCCGGTGAGAAGGACGACATACAGGAAGCTTTTGGTGAGCCGGTTCCCTCGATGACGCGCAAGGATACCAAGTCATGGTACGAGGCTTATCAAGCGCAAGCGCAGATAAATCTCGCCGCTTTTTATATCGGAACCCGCAGCAGCGCCGCCGCATCGGAGGCTGTGCGCAAGGCCATGTTTCTTAACCGGGATTTGGGGAAGAACGCGGTTCCGGCGAACCGGCTTTTTTCTCTGGTGCATCTTTCCCAACAGCGCATTGATGACGCTCAGGAATATATCTCCTTCGCGCTGGAACAGGCCGAGACAATGGAACAGAACGAGGAGCTGGCTCTTACCTGCTATTTCGCGTCCTCTATCAGTTTTCTTCACGGCAATTTATCCAGGGCACAGCGGCTTGCCATGAAAGCCGAAGAAACCGCCGTGGCGTTTGGGCAGGCAGGATGGGCCATGCGGGCAACGTTTCTCCGGGGAAAAATCTGCTTTGAAATTGGCCGCTACAGCGATGCCTTGGAAATTTTTGAATCCCTTCACGATACTATTACCGCCGGAGTTATTCCCTGCCCTCCGCTAATGTCCGCCACGGTAAGAGCGTGGATATACCGGGCGAAAGTTTTTATTGGCCGCTTTCCTCCCCCCGGAGATCTTGCCTTAACAGGGAATGACGGAAAGCTTTTTGAAATAGAGGCCGCGTACTTTGCCGCCGATTACGAAAGGGCGAAAACTTTAGCGGAGCGCTTTCTTTCACTTCCGGACGAAAAGGCGCAGGAACTGTATTCCGGAAAAGATTTTCTTTTTACCGAACAGCCCGACTGGAGAAGCGGCTTTGCCCAGTGCGAAGATATTCTTTTTAGCGGAAAAACGCAAGGGGCAAGAATAGCGTGGATTTACCGGGCAATGGCCCACTGCGCCCTTCACCCGTCCAGAGAGGCGAAAGCCGGGATACTGGGCAGTATGCAGCGTTTTATGAGGGATGAACTGTTGCCCGACACCGACCCCAATGACGCGTTCTATTTCTACGCATGGTACTGTATGCTCCATGACACAGACGCGGAGCATATAGACACGAACATGGTGGTAAGCATGGCCTACAAACGGCTTCAGCGCCGGGCGGGCAAAATCGACGATATGAAAACACGGCGGACATTCCTTACGCTGTCCCGCTGGGGCAATACGCTGAACCTCGCCGCCAGGGAGTACAAGCTGGTGTAGTGCGCCCGTCCCCCGCCGCGCATGAGCCAACCCTCCGTAGGAGGGTTGACACAACCTGCGTTGCCGTGCTAGTATTGCTCTATGATGCGTGGTGTAATTGCCAACAGCCGAAACTATTTCCCGAATTCAAGCGGCTTTTGCCCGAATTCACCTAATTTGGCACATTTCCTTCCATTAACACACACACACACACACACACACACACACACACACACACACACATTCGCCACCTTACTATAAACACCTAAAAAAATTTACCCAAAATTTTCCATTTTTCCCGCCCACACCCCGGTCAGGCATCGCAGAAGGGAA
>Ga0123355_10022826_pt1 | contig 10033 bp, 2 predicted proteins | sample TergutEmb28metaG_3_FD_89872 | JGI IMG/M metagenome (GOLD analysis project Ga0123355, IMG submission 89872) | Embiratermes neotenicus P1 segment gut microbial communities from Petit-Saut dam, French Guiana - Emb289 P1 | ecosystem: Host-associated > Arthropoda: Insects > Digestive system > Gut ...
CCACCTCGACACAGGTTTTTCTTGGTTTCCCTGCGCCTAAAAGCAAATGCTGAGATGGTTCCCAAGATTCCAAGTTGCCACTACATGCTTCTCATGTAGCCCTCCCGATTTAAATTTAGTAGTAACTAATTTCTTGTTTTGTTTACATGTAAAATAACCACTATCACCGGGTAACAACCCAAATACAGTAAATAAATATTATTATTATTATTATTATTACATATTCATATTGCAAAATAAAATATTCTATGGCCACTTCCTTTCCCATTTATCCTAAACATTCACATTTATGTTGCTCTCCCATCAGACGCTACAAAAATCTCAGATATTTCACAGTCGTTCAATGTACTACGAAGAAAATTAATACCATAATCTAATACCACTATTTTATCTGCCGTGAGCACTTGATATGTTGATTTTCGGCGTTACCGTTGATCATCTAGTCTGTAATTAAATCAGTGGACACAAATGTGAGTTGTTGTACCCCGATGGTTATCTTTATCGTCTTCACTCCTTGCTCAGAAACACAACAAACACCATCATCATCCAGCCTTACATAAATCCCGTAGTTGTTAAGTTCCCTTAAGTTAACCAATAAATACAGCCCCTCGCTGTTAGAACTATGTCATGAAGTTCCAGAAGCCGTACAGGTCTGCATTGATGTGTAAATGAACTCCTAATTCACAGAGAGGCCACTGGTGAATATAAAACTCCAAGTACTTACCGTGTTTTACAAAGCAATTTCGATTAAATATGAGTCTTGAGCTACTGACAGCGTCGTTAAATAAACTACAAACGAAATTAACCAACAGCAATTACACACTAATGGCAGCCATTAAAAATACAAAAAACCTCGCGCTCACAACCGAACCAGCTGGCGGTGATTCGTTGTACAGATTGTGACGTCACTAGCACATCTTTGGGGACAGGGTAGGTAACACTGGGCTCGAAATCTCGCGCGCTTTAGTGTGCGACCCAGGCACCCTTAAATCGAAAGCTGTTCTCACGAAGGAATAAAAAACACAAAAGAACAGAGGCATGGCTTCGAATCCCGTACTGACCTCTCGGCACATTTCGTCCAACACAACGGAAATCGTGAGATCGTATAGTGGTGACAGTGGCAATACTCCCGACTTGCATGCGGAAAGTGCGTATTTCAGAGTCGGTAAAGACCACTGGCTGTCTTAAAAAGCTATCTGTTCATTCTGTCAGTACTTCCCAGGCAAATGTCTGAATGCTTTTTTTAATTAGGTCACGGCCATTTCGCTTCCAGTTCATCTAATGTCGCGGTAAAATTAAGCTGTTACCAACTGCCGTTAGACTATCAATGTCAGGGAAAAAATGGAAAGTGCCAACAACGTATCAGTAATCTGTCCTATATAAGTAAACACGTTGTTAAATTTCTAAAATTATATGCAGGAAACTGGCAAATATGCATCACTGAATGCTGCATTACAAATGACAGTGCAAGTGGAAGGTTAGTGCAATCTATAGTCAAGGAACTAAAAAATATATATAATTCAACAAATTAATAATCTTGAAATTTCACCTCAAATTTAGTGAGACTTGTAACTGAATTTTAGCAGCAAGAATACTGATGTGTTTGAAAGAAGGCGGCAGCTGAAACGAAAATTCAGTAACATGGTCCATATGGGAATCAAGCATCCACCCACCCACCCACACTGCAGTTGAACGAATTGTTACTATCTCATAATACAGAATAATTGTATCTTAGCAATTATCGTTTTTCACTTCCCACAGTGGCAACCCTTAATTGCCAGATGAAACAAGACCCTCTGGCGTGTATTAATGAACTCTTCCTTGAAGGTCAATATTCTCCTGCCATCTAGTGTCAGAAAGTTCAAACTGAACTAAAAACTTACTTCTGCATGTTCTCAAAACTGGTATCAATGAAACAAAACATAAAAGAAAGAATATTTTGACAGCAAAATGTGGACACGTATTTGTGTCCAGTCAGTCCAAAGTGACTCAAAAGCGCTGTTCATATTTAAATCTCACTTTTGAATCCAACATACCAAACTTAACAACACACAGGTGTCAAACTAGATGGGCAGAAGCTACAGAGAGAACCAGTGTTAAAATTGACTACCACATTTATCTATGAATGTCATTCTTACAAACTCCATACAAATTTTATCCAGCATTCTTCTAGGAGACAAAAGTACTGCATCATCACTATCAGTTTTATCTTCCCATACGAAGTTGATAAGTTCAAAACAGTAATAACTATCAAAAAAAGTTCTTGTAACCTTTTGGTGCTGGAATTATTTTTTTAATTTTGGCACACCCTGTATATAAAATGTGAATAATCCAGGAACTAAATATGTTAGAATTATGAAACGAACTGCATTTTGAAGAGGCAAAAACGGAGCGTATATACCATGTTTAAAATATTCAGTACCTGTGTGTGTTGAATAAATATATAAAATCCAACGTTTAGAGGTTAGCGGTGCGGTACGACCACTATAATTGTCATGCGTCAAAAGGTTAACTAAATTTCAATTTTCATAAAAACCACCAAAAGATACAATTTCTGCTCCTGCACAATTCCAAAAATATCCAAGTTTATTCACTTAGTTTTATTTCATCATGTAAGCTAGGTACACTATACATATCCAAATACATACAATGTTACTTCACTATGTTACAAAATCAGGTCACGGTGCAAAGGCCACTGCATAAGTACAGAGTGACTTAATCTGAAACCTTACAAAACACTGCACTTCATACCTCACTCAGCATAAATCATAAACCTATCACAGGTTTTTATACTTCCAGAGCAGTGAATTTGCAGTCTCCAGTTATTCGGGGATGTCGTGATGCGTCACATCCCAGAAAAACAGAGGCCACAAATCGGTTTGATGTGACTGTCATCTATCATTCTGACCACATACATCGATCCTCTCGATAATGTTTCAGGATGTGATTGTCATATTTTCTACTGGGATATAGTTTTAATGAACCACCCTGTAAATCACACTTATATGGGGACTACAATCTGTTTGATTGCCCATCCTATTCTTCCACTGCAAGACACACAGATTTAGTAGTTATGTGCTATGAATCCTACGGGACACTCCATATTTTAAGGCACTATCCTGCCATCTTCCTAGAGAGATGAAGGTAAATGACAATTTGAATCAGGATAGCCAACTCACATGATTTAATACAGAGAACATCTACATTTTAGCCACAAGTGCCCTTTCTCCAGGACAAGTATTAACCCTTTAGCTATGTGCTACTACATAAGCACTGCAGTGAAAATTCCAATACTGCTAAATGATGCCACATGACCTCTTGTCATCAGGCAATTCAGGGGCTCAGAGACATCACATTAAGTACACCAGAAGTGGGAGCTGATAAGGAACATGGCACTTAAGGGGAATAGACTTGAGGATACAGGATGTGATGCAGTGTCATTTAGCGAGTATTTCTCAACGCAGTGCCTTAATCATCAGTGTCAAAAAGTCCCAAAGACTTGAATCCTGAACAACACCAGTTAACCCCAGTTTGAGAACCACCGGTCTCAGGTTAACATTTCCCTGGGAAAAACTAACAGGGCTCAGTAACTTCATGCAGATGGAGAATTTGAATTAATTCTTGTAATCTGTGACAATGATGCAAGAGTGTATCTGAAAAATGTGTCAGTTCACAATGGTGAAAATTTGAACTGTGTTATTCTGAGTTATGACACCATGCAGCCTCACACAGGGTTACCAACTTTCAGAGGTAGCAGCCGTCTCCAACCTCAGCACAGAGGTGACATCTGAAGTCACCCAGAATGTCAGTACCCACCTACAAAACTACATGACCTATAAGAGCAACAATCACAGTTTCTCTACTACATGGTGTGCATACAGATATTTTCATGCAACAATACATTCGGCGATTTATGACTAACTGCTAGCAACAAATATTGTGCAATTTGCAATTGTTAAACACCTGAGTACAGAATACCAGTATACTGATATTCCAGTATCAACACAGAAGACAGAAGCAGTTCGGCTACCAATGCTCACATATGTGACAATGTATGTACATCAATAGAACTGATGAAAATGAAGGGGGAGAAAGCAAAAAAAAAAATATATATATATAATGGAAACCAGTGGTAACATTTCATTCAGTGAAGTACTCTCAGCACAGCAGCTGTAACAGGATGTCCTGGCAAATTCAAGCTCTCTAAGCCATAATTTGCTACGCACAGGCAGACAATAAATCCAGATGCCCTACCCTACCACAACATAATTATACCCACCAAAAATGATAATTCCTCAACAAATTTTAAAATGATTGTGTTCTCAGTGTACACTGTCTTAGTAAAGAAAAGAAAAAAAAAAAGCCAGCATCACATAAATGTACCATTCGTAAGTACATAAATGTTCCTTTTGACTGGTGATTCCTGAGTCCTCATAAGAAACCTTCTTTGGAACCCACATCTACTAGAAACTTTGACTCTTTCACTGCTACGTCAATTTTCCTGCACCATTCTGCATTATCTTTGGCGTTCTTGGTGCATGCTAAATTTTCCTCACTTTCCCCGTGTAATTCTATATTATTCTCAAGACCTTTACCAACTACATACTTTGGACCCTCCAGACAGTTAACAGCACAGCTTTGCAATGCTATACCATCCTTAGACTCTACGTCCACTTTTGTACATCTCGACATTGCTAAAGACGTTTCAAAATCCACATCTGCTTTGTACTTCAAATCTTTCAAAGGTGGATCAAGTACTCCACAATGTTCTAAACTATCTTTGGAATCTGCTTCTACTTTAATACACTTTGATTCTATAGGCATTTCAATCTGCTCATTAACTACAGTACAATTCTTAGCATCTATCTGTTCTATTTTATCATCTTTGGTACATTCTGGAACTTCTAGGGTCACTTCAGTCCCTTCACTATTATCTTTGGTACACTTTGAACCTCCTGCAGTCACCTGAGTGTCTACTACATCCTTTGAATCAGTATCTACCATGTACAAATCTGACGAACCACTAGTTCTCTCACAGGATTCTACACCAACTTTGGAATCTACTGCCACCTTGCTGCCTACACAATCTACAGCAGGTCCAACAAAAAGATGTATGTCAGCTTTGGAGTCTTCAGCCACACCACTATACACAGATAATGCAGTTTCATCTGAATATGCATCAATGTTTTGTAAATAAGCCATATCACAGACCCCAGACTGTGACACTGTGCACCCATTGCTTGTTTTACAGCAGCTGTAATGCTCTGCAGACTCTTCACTCTTAAACACTGGCAACACAATTGTGTTCTCAGTCATTTCACCACTCTGTTCAAAACACTCCCCATATGTTCTACCTACAGTGTTCCTAGAACAGAATGACTCGCCACAAAAACTATTTTCTTCACAGTAGTAAGGATATCTTGGTACCCACGATGGAGCTACAGGTGAATGACAAGGCTGCTGCTGTAATCTGCCAAATGTTGTATGCGCCTCTAACTCTGCGATACTAATCATTGGCCGCGATGGAAATGAGGGGAAACTTGGACGCTGCTGTAATTTTCCAACAGCTTCCAATTCTGCAATACTGATCATTGGCCATAAAGGAAATGATGGAAAGCTCTCCAGTGGCAAATTTTTCACTTGAATCCCCTTGTTTTCATTTTCTGTCACTGTTTTAAGCCACTTTTTTCGCTTCTTCAGGGGTAATGAGTTTTCTAAATCTGGCATATTTTCTGATTCCAGTTCCATACTACTTACAGAATCTACATCTACAAAACTGTACTTTGTATCTTTTAATGTTTCCAACCTAACTAATAACTCTTCATCTTGAGACTTTGCAGTTCCTCTCTGTGCTAAAGACACCTCAATTCTCCTTAGAAGTTCTTCTTCTTGAGACTTCAGTGACTTGGCTCTCGTTAAAGACCTTTCAATCCTATTAAGCAGCTGTTCTTCACGACACTTTAATGATTTTGTTTCTGTTAAAGATCTTGCAATTCTCTTCAGCAGTTCTTTTTCTTGGTATTTAAGTGTTTCTCTCTCTGCCAAAGACTCTTCAATTCTCCTAAACAGCTCTCCTTCCTGAGATTTCAAGGGTTCATTTTCTGGTCCCATTCCCTCCTGAGTCACACTGGCTGCTGGACTGACACACATGGCTGGATATGAAGTTGGAACAGCAGACTGAAACATGCAAACATCCTGATGCAGCGAGCCAGCCAAACAGTCACTTGCCTTTGAGCCATACTGAAGTGGGGGATCTGTGCCTGGCTCCAAATAACTGCCAAATATATCACCACTGGTGACAGGGAGCAACACAGGAGACCACGACTGTGCACGGCTAACACATCTATAGGAATTAGCACCTGACAGTTCCACCGGTGCTAGAGGAGGAGCACATTTAGAAACCGGCGAACTTGTGGTGGACCACACGTCTGGTATTTCTCGATAAAAGAGTTTACCTCTATCGTTGCCTATTACCACATCACAATTTATCATATTATAAGAAATATCATCTTTCAAATGATCACTTTTTGAACCTGGTAATGATTCTCTCACACTCATACCGCTTGACACCGAACTATCTAACGATTCTTCGGCTGATGAAGACAAGCTGTACGAAACACATTTCCTGTTTCTCATCCAGAACCGAGAACCTGAAAGTTTCTGATTATCCACATGACCAATCCCTGCATCTTCATCTGTTGAGTAACCAACACCACTGACACTGACATTGTCACAAACACCCTCATCAGCAGCAGCAGAAGCAATAAATAAAATTCCAGACCGTTTTGCAAGGTTAAGAGGGTCCGTGTAAATACTGTCACGTTCCTTGCAATAGTGATACTCAGCCCCTGAAGAGTCTGAAAATGTTTTATTTTGATAGGGCTGATTAGATAAATCTTCCTGCTCCTCTACGCCATCTGTGACGGCTTGAGCAATGGAGCTATTATTGTCTTCTGCGTGTTCAACATCCTTTTGCTCCACTTTGTGATCAACATCTACCAGATGATCAACTGTCTCCTTCTTGCATCCCTTGGTGTCACTAATTACACTGTTTCTGCCTAACTCACATTCTGTTTTGACATTGCACATATCTGCACTGTCAAAAATCAAATTTTTCTCCTGTTCCTTCCAATTATTCATTTCAGAAATCTCAATTTTGATGAAACTGTGAGTTCTGTTTGCATCATCACTCTCTGAACCTTGTGATGATGCACGCACTCCATAAACTTCTGAACGTGTCATTTCTGATTCTTCAATACTAACTCTTGAAGTTTCAACTACTGGCAGAAAGCATTCTTTCAAATCTTGCTTTATGTGAGAGGTTCCATTCCCAGTCATGTAAGCAGTCTTTGCTCCATCTTTCTTCAAGCTACGTACATCTAAAACAGCTCTACACAGCTCCCCCAGTTTCAGGACAACGTTCTTTTCCAGTGGCTTTCCATTTCTACTATCTATACCCGAGCAAACTTCAGCTGGAGACTTTCCTCTCCATTTATTCAGTGCCTCAGCATTACTCCATCTGCTTTTCTTCACTTTACGCCTGCTCTGTGGTCCTGCCATTAAAGCACCTGATCTCATTACAACTCACGCAGCCCTCTGCACACTGCCCTTGTATCCTACTGTGCTTTTTGCAAATTTCTGGTACCTCATTGAAGTTCCTTTGGCTTTCCGTGTACGCATTATTATTATTAATCCATGCTATTCACTGATGACAACAAATGCTCTGGTAACATTAGTTACTACCAGAGAACCTGAAATAAAAGAACAATATTATCAGTCATATCTGGGATTTAGTAACAAAATGGAATACTGTGCAAATCCCAATAAACCAAACCCAGCCTCCCACTGCACAAGAATACCAGGTGTATTCTTATCTGCTCTGACTGCAAAGAAATTATCCATTCCTCCAAACCAAGTACTAGGGTGGGAACATCCACTGTACTTGTCTGATTTGTACCTGCCTTACATTCTATGTTACTGGAATTACAAAACTAATTTCTAACATTTAACCAATTTAAACCAATGTGAAGACAGTACCAAAGGGACCATCATTAAATTATTTCCAGCAATGTTACCATACCAGCCAGACACACTAAAGTGTACAAGTAACATCTATACACACACACACACACACACACATATATATATACATATATATATATATATATATATATATATATACAGGGTATACACAAAAGAATGGTGCGGTTTCAAAAGTTAACAAGAAATGTACTTCTCACCTTACACAGGCACAACCTATACCGTCAGCAGCGGCAACTGTCCAAGTTTCTCATGCGCTACCAGTTCGCTTCTCATGCTTACTGCGGGGCAAGTTTCCAAGATGGCGTCGCAGCAGGAAAAGGCTTTCTGTGTGCTCCGTTTTGAGGTGTCCAGATCTGTGATTACAGTGCAGCGTGAGTTTCATGCATGGTTTAGAAAAGATGCACCATGCAGGAATAACATAATTAGGTGGTACCAACAGTTTGTGGAAATTGAATGATTGTGTGAAGGCAAGAGTCCTGGTCGCACAATTCTTTTGTGTATACCCTGTATATATAAATACAAAACATATATATATATATATATATATATGTGTGTGTGTGTGTGTGTGTGTGTGTGTGTGTGTGTGTGTGTTTATGTCCGTGATTAATAAGTCACAAAAACTACTATTAGCTGCCACTTCTGTAAGGCAGCATTATAGCAGTCTTCACACAACATGCATATTATGAATGTGCAACAGGAATGTTGCAACTGTTCCAACTGCATTTTTTATTTTAAAACTTACAAACCTAATCGCAATAAAATTTGGTACTAAAAGTGTAATTCTGGTTCATACCTAGCAAACATAAACCCCACTTTAAAGGAAGCTCTAACAAGACTTAATCAAATATCACAGAAATATACATAAAAGAATCTGTGAATTAGAAAATATAATAAAATGCAAAGGATTACCGTAGGTGATGTGCACAATTATGCACAGTTCTGTTAGTTTGTATCTTTATGACTTAAAACACATCCTGTCATTCTGATTCACTTTTGGATCCATGAAATAAATAAATAAATAAATGTGTGTGTGTGTGTGGTGCATGCATGCAACAGCACAGCTGCATCTGCAATGTAACCACAGTTCATTTTCTTTTTCTGTTCATGAAGAAAACATAATTATATATTTAGGCAATAAACGACTCTGATAATTTAATGATATTGTATTTAAAACAGACCTACTGTTCATGATATTAAATAAGCTATACAGTATTCATGCAAGAGGTCGGTATTATACAGTGTGTATGGTAACTTGCAGTAGTAACCTAGGTGTAAACAAAATAAAACGCTTACCAAATTTCAACATATTTCGCAAGTATGTGTGAAACTGCACGTGTAATTAGAAAGAATACACTTTGCTTCTTCTGCCACAAGCTGTAGACTTAGAATTAACGAACTTAAATAGCCTGTGGGGTTCGTGCTATCACAAAACGCACATTAATAGATGGCAATACACTCCTCAATTTTCCCAAATTCACTCATTATCTAAATTTTGTTTGCACACAACACGCATATAAAAGCTGAATTGGCTTCAGAATGTGGTTGGGCCTGGAAACTGGCGCGCATGAATTCCTCTGCACACTTAAAACCCTGACAAGGGTTACGACAGACTTGGTTCAGACTGACATTTCCGTACATCGTATTGACATAATATTCCACCCAATTACTGAACCTGAAATGTATGACAGCACGAAACTACTTACTTTGAGAAGCAATCATAGGCTATGTAGCAAGTTTCCTGTTCATTGTGTGCAGTATACATAACAAGCATATCAACAACCCCGGACCTTTACCTCCTCGAACTCTTCAACTGCGTTCACACCTTCCACACACAACAAATTCCATACCGAAAATAACTAGCATATTCTTCGCTCCAGAAATATAACCTTTCCATACCCAAAAAAAAAAAAAAAACATCCATTACCCCAATTCCCAACCTAACGCCAATACTTTCTCCACACTCAACACAGGCTAAAACCCTTTACACCAC
>Ga0123355_10022827_pt1 | contig 10033 bp, 9 predicted proteins | sample TergutEmb28metaG_3_FD_89872 | JGI IMG/M metagenome (GOLD analysis project Ga0123355, IMG submission 89872) | Embiratermes neotenicus P1 segment gut microbial communities from Petit-Saut dam, French Guiana - Emb289 P1 | ecosystem: Host-associated > Arthropoda: Insects > Digestive system > Gut ...
ATGTTGGAGTTTTTAACTTTTTAAGTAATATAATATCTTTTAGTGTATTTTAATAATAAAACATTGTGCAATAAGCAGGACATTCAAAATAATATTTGATATTGCACGGTATAATAATGAAATCCTTTATGTTATCTAGTTGGTAGACATATAACGGTTCCTGTGACCACCACGTGTTATATTCCGAGTGGAGTTTATGTTCCCGACCTTGAGATTTGGCCGGTTATAGCAAATTTGGCGCCCAACTGTGCGGCACAATAGGCTCGAAACTTCGAAACGTCAAAGAAGTAAGTTGAGTTTCAGGGCCAGGTGCAAACAGCAACAACAACCAACTGTATCGTCTTCCGACTTCACGATGCCTTCAATAACACAGCCGAACTGAAGGAGCGAGCCATTGTCAGAGGACACCTTTCGCTGCTAAACAGACCTTCGTGCGCCATACCTTCGCCGCCTACTACAAGAAGACATTCGCCGACGACGACCACAGTTGCCACCTTTAGTTCCCACAACTGTGCACCCCAAGTAAGTGAGAGGTGAATCATGGAGCTTGCTTGTGTATGTGAGGTTACTAGTGGGAGGGAAATGGCAGGTAGACACCTCCGTAACCGAAGCATTGCATTTGTAGAGGACAGTAGTGTTCATAGAGACAGTAATGAGGTCGATCAAATTAGTAGTCTTGACAATACTGCAGTCAATCAGGAGGCAGAAACAGAAGGAATTGTTATGTCAGAGTGTGAAGGTAATAATTCTGACAGTATTGTCACAACTGAAGTAGGTGTCCGTATGTCAGCTAGGCAGCTGCAAGACCTACTGACTAATGCTCTTTCTACGTTGAGGACGGACATTGTAACAATAATAGATTCCAAATTGCAGGCAGTAACAGAGAATATAACTGCTAAGACATGACAGGAGAATGAAAAGCTTTCTGAAAAACTGACACAGAATTTACACAATGAAGTTCAGAAACTGTCTAGTGATATTCGTACTTTGCGAAATGACACTGAAAGTAAGTCTCAAGAAGTCATTAGAACTATAGGAAGTGTGACTGATTCCTTGAATGAAAGAATTGATGCACATGTGGTAGCTACTAGAAAAATGACAGACAGGATATCCCAAGAGACGAATGGTAGAGCGGGACACTTACTTGATGATATTAAGGAGTACAGGACAGAGGCAGAAAATAGTTTGAAGGAATTCAGGCAAGACTACAGTCAGTTCAGAGAATAAATGAGCTTGGAGCAAGCAACTTGGCAGAATAAGGCTGGGGGAGAAATGGACAAGGTGAAAGATAGTGTCAGATTAGTTGACGGTAGGGTTACTGAGGTTCAGACAGCGGCTCAGAACAGTATTCAGAAGTTAAACACAGAAATTACATACTTGCAGGAACAGCTAGCTGCTAGACAGTTAACTGATAGTGCGATACCCAGTCAGGTGCTGCCAGTGAAGGCCGTCGATGTAGAAAATTGTAGCCAATTAAATTCAGAATTAGCAGCTAGTGCTGGGAACTACCACATGGGCAATTGTAATGCTAATAACTGTACTACGACTGTGAGTGGCAATGCTACATCACAACCAAATGCTATTGTAAATGTGTCATCTGAAGTGTTTGCATTGATGCACATGAATGAACTGACCCTGCCCAAATTTTATGACAGTTCAAATCAAATAGTACTGCATTTCCTACGTGATCTTGATGATTATTTCAGGATCAAAAATGTCCCTGAACCAGAAACCATAGGTGATAAGGTTATGAAGGCATACGCAAAGATGAGGAAGAAGGGAAAAGACTGAAGGGAACGGAGAAAGACAAGGAGAACTAAGGTGAAGGAAAAGGTTCTTGTGAGGGCACAACCAGCTTCACATGCAGCGGTCGGTGTGACGGCTAAGTTTATTCATCCGTATGAAGGCCCATATATAATTTCTAGGGTGATACCATCATTCACGTATGAGTTATCAACCGCCAGTGGGAAGGTTAGAGGGGAATTCAATAAAAAGTCTCTGAAGCTTTACCTAGAAGAAGAAACCTCTGACATGATAGGCGGCAATTAAAGTTAGCAATTAAAGCTATTGAGATTTGTTTGTTACAAATTTTAGTTTTTTTTAGCAAACACAACAGATACACATACCTAGTGAATGCAATGGTTTTATGAATGTGTGGGATATAACTTATATACAGACAGGAAAGTTGGATAGCAAGAGATTAAGGTTAGAATTTAGTGACTAAGCAGTTCAGATGTTTTATGTAATTTAACTAAAAAAAAAATGATTATGACTATTGTGACTTTAAGTAATTCTAGCAGTATATGAGCATTGATTATTGTTATTATTATCATTATTACTCCTTTTATTCTGGATTTATTTGTGTAGTTGTAATTTAATACTTTGTTTTTTTTTTGCTTCCTTGTTTTAATAGCACGTAAGTTAATTATACAAGCATTTTTTAAATTTCAAGTTTATTGGTAACATTTAATTACTGAAGGTTTATGACAAGAAGACTAGGCTTATAAAAGTTATAAAGTACTGAAGGTTTAAAATGCACTGTGTTTTGAAATGTATGTACCATGCTTGATGTAATGTGAACGGCATTGAATTAAATTTTATCAGCTTACTGCGTAACTTTTAAATTTATATTCAGGGGGAGATGTTGTAACCGTTGATTCTGGTTCAAAGCCAGATCAAAACTTATGCTTGGTGGAGAGACATGCAAAGTTACGTGTGAAAGAATTCGCTTGTCTACTATACACTGGTACATTGTGAGCTTGTGAACTGATATTAATCTTATGACTGTGTTTACCGCGCGAAGGGAGGCAGCTTGCTTTTAGCTCAAGTTGCAATGATACCGCTACATCACTGGGAACAGTACATTCCATGCGCTTTTAGCATGCATCAGCAGACAGCTGTTGAACTTGAGGTGTGGAGGCTGAGAAGCTAATACAGGCTGGGTTTGGACTTTTTAGCTGGCACCCATGTGTGCAAGTCAAAGGGGAAGTGTGACAATAATAAAGAAGTGTAATTTGTTGATACAATTTCTAACAGTGCCAGACACAAATAATTTGATTGTGAATATTAAAGAATACAATTTGAAGTGACTGTGACAATAAAACTAAAAGAGGCTTAACTACAAATATCCTTTATGTTATCTAGCTGGTAGACATATAACGTTTCCTGTGACCACCATGCGTTATATTCCCTGAGTGGAGTTTATGTTCCCGACTTTGAGATTTGGCCAGTTATAGTATGTTAGTGCTACACCAGTCATGATTTTCATTCAGAAATATAATATCAAAATGCTCAGGAGTAATTCTGGCAACAGTTAACATCCCAGAACTCTTCAGTCTTCAGCAACATTACGCAAGAACCTCAAACTCAGCATGTTCTTTGATTAATATCATATTCAAACAATAAATTCAAGCAAACCCTTGTATACTTTACACTCAGACTTGAGTGGTGTCACCTTGCTCCTGGGCCAGCACCCAGCTTGCTGCCCGAGCTACATTCCAGCTGCAAGCTTCCAGAGCTTCATTGCATGTCAGGAAGTTAATGTTGGCATTTACACTGTCAGCAGTTGCTTGCAGGAGATTGTGCAGACGTGCCAACTTGATGGCTTGATGGACATCCCAATTTGAAATATTAAGTGCCGCAACACAACATTCAGCTGATACCTGTGAACAGAATATTTTAAATTTTCACATATTATATGTTAAGTGTTATAACAGCATTCTTCTTATATTAATATTTACCTAAAATCCAAAGCACTGCACATTTTATGGGATAACAAAAACCATTTCACATCCTTATATACAAATGTTAGAGGAAGCAACAGTGCTCTGTTCTCTGAGGAAGCAACAGTGCTCTGTTCTTTGAATTCTGTCAGTTAATGATGCAGAGCATGCCACAAAAATATAGAAATTTTCTACATAACTTCTAAATAGCTACCTACCCCACAAACCCCTTTACAGTGTAACTCAAAGGTCAAAGTCATTAACACTGGCACTCACCATGGGACACAGTCTTCAGAAACTTTGTCCCTTAGATTCACTTTAATATATCTTCACCCTTCTAGGATGACAGACAGTGTAGATTGTTAGTTACTGATGTTAAAGGACAACCTATTGATCCCATCTTCAAGGGTCAAGAAGTGCAAGAAAAATGCCATGGAGCAAGTCAATGTCCCTTGGTCTGTTTCACTATACATGCACTTGCTGCATTGCTGGGCTCAATATCATACACCTTATAATATAACTCGGGATTGCAATTACACTAACAATTTCCTGTCATGGTTGAAGACCTCGACCTGGGCATACTGAAGACTACTGCTCAAGAAGCAAATATCTTCTATTATTTTTAGGGAGCATATATTGGCTGTGTATCTGAGGTTTGAACCCAGAATGATATAGTTGCAAAATGAAATCATGCGACAGCAGACATACTATTTTGACATTCTACTTTGATATTTGCCTTACAACTGACGGAAAATCACGGAAAACCCTCAGTTAGTGTAGCTGAAAAGTACAAAACTGAACAGTGTTTGGCATGATTCATTGTGTCAAAATGGCCGTCATTTTTCGGGCAGCCTCGACTGGCCTGCTGACCTCAGTTATACAAAGGCTGTGCTTCTGGTGACTTGGGTCAATGCTCATTATCATAAATATCTGCTGAGATGATGAACTAAGGAGTTCCCTACACCAGCTAACTTTGAGTTGAAACTCTCAGTTAGGGCATTGATATGGTCGGCAAACAATGGAACTCCTAAATCCACCTGAATCTGCCTGTTACCAATGTACCTAGGTGCACCGGCAGCAATGCAAACACACTTGGATTGAAGCACCTGCGGCCTCCTCACGTGGGTGCAAGCACCGGACCTCCAGATGGGAAACAAGTCCATCATTGGCCAGATGAGCTGCTTATATAGCAGAACTCTGTTTCTGATGGAGAGGCCACATATTCTGTACAGGATAGGACCCAACACTCCCAGTCTCTGGTCAGCTTTCTTTCTAACGTGATCGATGGAAGCCGAACAGGTCCGCTGTGTATCATGGGTCAACCTCCAGAAAACGGCCTCTGTTAACCCAATGGATTGGCTCCACAGACAGTTGTACTGGATGGGGTTTGGAGTTGTGCCTACCAGCCTTTGCAAACAGCATCAGGGTACTCTTTGAGACATTCATGGCAATCCTCCATTCTCTGAGCCACCACTCAGGATAGCCAAGATATGACTTCTGGTAGTTGACAAGCAGCACTGGTTTGTGGGAAGTGGCCATTATGGCCATGTCGTCTGCATAGAGGGCCAACTCGACATGATGGGATTGTGTGGGTATGTCAACACACAGATTGAAGAGGATGGAAGAAACTAGACCTCCATGTGTCACCCTAGCCCGCATGCCACAGCGAGTGAATGTAGATGTTTGGAAGGATGCTTCAAACGTCGAGCCACGTGTGTAAGAAGAGATGGTTCTTACAAAGTATGAGGGGAAATTAAGGACCATTAGCTTGTACAGATCATCAACCCATATGGTATCGAAGGCCTTAACCCCATTTAGGAAACCGTGTCTGTTAAGCTCTTTTCACCAGCATTCCCGCTCACTCAACAAGGTGGATCAGCTGCAGAGACATGCTGTGTCTGGGTCTGAACCCAAACTACTCATTGTGCAGAAAACCACGACAGCTTATTTTACTTAGGATCCTGCAGAGCAGGATCTTTCCAAACAACTTGCCAAATGTGGCCAGCAGACTTATGGGACAATAAGACAAGGGCAGTGCCTGGTAAATGCTGGGAACACATATGCAGTTATATAGGGAATGATGTGGGCAGTGATTGGATCTCAGAGAAGGATTTGCTATAGGGTTAGTGCAGCACAGAGTGTGAAAAAAAGAAGGAAGTCGTGTGGCCTTGGGGTGCACTGAGGTAAAGCGGCCCAGGAAAATGAAGCCCCCATCAGGTGCAGGAAGGGGGGACATAAATGAAAATGAAAAACGAAAAAGAAACGAACAGAAACAGAGAAAGAAGGGAAAAGAGAAAATACAGGGATGAGAAACACAGAAAGCAAGCGAGCCTCATGGATCTGGGGTACACGTGCTAAGGGCAAAAGGTCTGTTGCATCTAAAGGTGAGAGGATACAATAGGATGAAGAGTATACAAAATGGAAAACTGAAAATAGACTCAGAATGGGGGGGAAAAAGGAGGAAATAGAATTGCCCTGGCCCGGGGGAGGAATAGGTTGGGGGGGGGGGGCGCCATCGAGGTCATTCTGAAGTAAAACGGCACTGCTACATGTAGCCACCGCCAGTACATGGGCTGATAAGAGGTGCAGGGGAGGCTGAGCCAAGGGAAAACGATGAAAGAAAACAAAGGAGGAAATGAAAATAAATTGAGGGAAAGTAAGTACATACTGGGCAAGCAAGCCATATGGCAATGAGGAGACAAGTACACAGAGGAGGGCCGTTTCATCAACTGGGGAAGACGAAGGAGGGATAAAAGTTATCCGGGACCAAAGTGAGGAGAGTAAGGAGGGTCTGCTGAGGGTTCTGACGAAAAACGGTGGTAGAGAAAGAAACTGCCGTAAAATCATTGGACAGGAGTCAGTTGAGTGTGGTCCCAAAAAGGACCATAAGCTGGTCACCACTCCTGAGCAGGCCATCTACTTTCTGTAAGGAGGTGAATCAGAGGTTTCCATAACCCGCACAAAGTCAGACCATCCTCTGTCTTCATACTGTTCAGGTAAAGCTGCAACCCAATTGTGTCCCTGATAAGTTGGTCCATATAGCCGGATTTGATACAGGATTTTGGTGTCTTGGAGTTTTATGAAGTAATACTGATTGGATATATGTTCTGCCACCGCTGATTTGTCTGGTTCTACAAGCCAGATGTGCCAGTGATACTCCTTTAACCTGGTCTTGAAGGAGCCACCAGGCCTCTGCAGCCCCATGCCATCTTTCACAGGACAGAGGAAGCAGATCTTCCTTGGCAGCATGCCAAAACTCTTGTGTTTGGCCAACATTCTGCTGAAGAGGCCATATGTCATCTGAATTTGTGTCATGACAGCAACGGAGGTGGGCTTGTCATTGGACTTACAGGATCTCCCTGTTCTCACTTCAATATCATATTTCCTTCTTGACACATCGAAGCAACAACTTTACAAAGGTCTCCCAACCAAATTCCTGTGTGAACTTGCTTCCCTGATCCTACTTGTAGTCACAACACACCCAGGGCAGCCTCATATATTTTGCTATGTTAACATCACTACAAGACCTGTGCCAGTTGCCATGGTATCCATTATGTAAAACCTCGAAAACTTCACTTACTTCTGCTATCTTGGTTCCAAATATGATCCTGAAAAATTTATTTTTAAAACCTCACAATTAATGTTATTCCTTTAGAGATATCACCAGGATCTTAGTACACAAAATGGCTAAGGATAAAAGTGTCTAATTAGAATGAAAAGTTAGTCATAATTTGCTGTGTTTGTATACAAAGATTACTTGTTAACCCCCTACCCCATTCCTAAATATCAAACAATCAAGAGGGGCAAAACCTCAAGCATTCGACACCTCTGTCGGCATTGGGAAAGATGATCAGACAGGAGACTTGCGTGGTACCCATAACAGGTCTGAATACAGTGGTAAACAGAAGAATCCCATTCCTAGCAGAAGCATAAGTCCAGTCACCTGTTAATTTGGAAAAGTGAGCTATCCCAGCTCACTCTTTATACATCTTACCTCAGAACCCAACACTTTCCCCATGATGCGAACTTCATCAGAATCTTGTCCTCTAGCCTTGCTTTGAGTTCGTCGAGCATTAGGTGTGTCACATGCAAACTCAAGCAGATCTTCACAAGAAACATGATCACTGTGACGCACCATCTCACTTCCTGTACAACATCCTGCATCTCCAGGAATATCGTCTAGTGCTGCCAACTCACATGCAATGTGTTGTTCAAAGCTGTCATCAAGGCTGAAGACAGGGCAAACAGAATGGCTCAAATCATATATACACACACAATTAAAACTAAAAACATTCATGTGCAGTCTGGAACAATGTGTATCAATATCCCAAAATATACTGAATAGATGGATATTTTGGATTATAATCTATACCAGGGATCTCAAACAAATGGCTCATTATTTCTTTTATGTGGACCTTGCACTGAGCTTATTCCAACTGCTAAACATGGCTCAGTTCAATTTTGAAGATTTCTATTAAATTTAACATTCTTTTTTCAGGTTTACTCTCCCTCCATGCTAATGTAAAATACACATATGCAAGATAACAATGCAACAGAGCAATAAATTAAATAATGAAAATAAATGTTGATTTTGTTATCTTTCTTTGTATGACCTCTTTCTACCTATTCTTTGTAGGCATAAGGGGTTACTGTTGCACCTGACCTCTCTCTCACTCACTCAGCCATACGTATGTGCTCTCTCTCTCTCTCTCTTTTTTGGTAGGACTCCTCTGGACAAAAGATATTATGTTATTAACAGTACAAATTATTTTTTGTAATTTAATTTTAATGAAGAAGCTTACCCTTTTTATTGTTTAAAATGGCATGTGTCCATCCAGCCTTAAATTTAAAAATTACAAATTTACTGCTTATTACTTTAATTTAAGACCCCTACCTGATACATGTCAGCTTTCCTCTTTAACTCAATATCTGACTTGTCAAGCAGACAAGAAAATCAAATCAGTTCACCTTCTAAACTATTTAATTACTTACAGGGAATGCGTGACAGCAGTTTATTGTATCATTTCCATTATCATTAATAAAACTAAAAAGTGTCTTTGCAAGCCTTCCTATTCCATTGCTGTCATACCTCACCATAGTGATCACATATATTTCCAGCGGCATATTTTATCAAACATTTCACTGTATAAAATATGGACACAACATAAACACATATAACTAGCGCTTGTCAAGGTCATAACCAAACAATTTCACTTGGGCAGACCTAATCAGACGAAAGTGGAAATACAATTTTCCTCCACCTTACTAGCTGGACAGAGGTCAAAGGGGTCACTGGAACCATAACTGGGGATAATTCCTACCAACCATAAACTTTATAAGGTTAATGCACTCAGAAACAGAAAAAACTCTAAAATGTAACCACTACTGGATATTTCAGTTTGATACTAGTAATAACCGTATTAAAACAGTGGATACCAAATTGTAGCCACTAATGGATATAACAAAAGCTTGTGCCCTTTTTAAGTACCTTGGCAGACTAATTGGCCCTTGTGTACTGTCTTGCAGCCAAGAAATGTGGATTTCATTCATGAAATGTGTACAGAACACCTCTGCAGTTAAGAAATTAAGTACCTCACATTTCTACAAAAACATTTACAGTAAAACCATCTTTAAGACTTTTTTTGCAGTTAAAACCTGTACAAATCTGAATTGTTAAGTGAGAAAATTTCTTAAAAGGGTAATCCTCAAAAAGTATCGTTGTTCTGTAATTGTGCACTGATACTGACATTCATTTGACCATAATATTATTCCACAGGAACTATGCTCTAAATGATTTTGACCATGCGAACACATTTTAAGTCCTTTACAGTGATTCTGACACATTCTTCAACACAACATATTTTTCCACAAGCACGACAGGTATGGTCACTTGCCTTGCCCAGTTATACGATATAACATAGTTGTAAGTGCAATGACACAGTATTAAGGAGATTAACCTTTTGCTGCCGACCATCGACTTAACGTGACGCGCAGTGAGGGTATTTAAATCAGGCTCACAAGCGAACGTCGACTTAAGTTGATGCGAATATGTGTCGAATTTGGAAGGACTTTGTTCACCCTTGCATGTTACAGAGCTATATTTTTTCAAGTCATAGTTTGCCTGGGAATGTCAAGGCTGCATTGTGTGTGAGATTTCTCCACCTCCCAGCGATATGTGACCTAAAATGCATGCCTTTTTTTTTATCTCTGCAGTAACTACATGCCTGCATCAACAGTTCTAATTTTAGAACACAGCTCCCTTCTCTGTCTATCTGTAGCAGAATGTAGGTCTGTTTTTTCAACAGTGAAAT
>Ga0123355_10022828_pt1 | contig 10033 bp, 7 predicted proteins | sample TergutEmb28metaG_3_FD_89872 | JGI IMG/M metagenome (GOLD analysis project Ga0123355, IMG submission 89872) | Embiratermes neotenicus P1 segment gut microbial communities from Petit-Saut dam, French Guiana - Emb289 P1 | ecosystem: Host-associated > Arthropoda: Insects > Digestive system > Gut ...
ACCATGCAATACCTGTACCACAGCAACACCACGCACCACCCGCCGCATTGCATGAAAGGGGGAAGGAGCATTCGGACACGGCCGACCGAATGCACACCGCCCGAGTGCACACCTTTCGCCCATTGCGGCAACGCAGAGTGAAAACTCTGCACAACCGAAGCGCCCGGGACTTCGGTTACTCACAAAAATGAAATAATCAGAAACAACCACAAAGCGAGCAAAACGTACCGCACAGTGAGGTTTTTCACCTTGCGGCGTATTTTTGCTCGCTTTAATTTTTGCGGAAAAATCATTTACAGATGGCGCGTCAAGGCAGACAGGGCTTAAATAAACCAAGTTTTACAGCCATTTGCGGCATAACTTGTGCAAACAAAAAAGTATAAAAAGGTACACCTTTTTATACTTACCACACGCCCAAAGATTAGCACACGAAAAGCAGCTCGTCAAGATAAATCTTCCAAGTTTTCGCAAGTTTTTGACATTATATGACAAAATTCGTGTGGGGTTAGGTAAGTATAAAAAGGTGTGCCTTTTTATACTTACCTAAAATCCAAAAAAAAGCGGACGCGGCGGATACAGTAAAAGATGAAAGGCGTTGAAATGTATCCCTGAAAACTCAAAAGAAAGGGAAGGGTGGATTATGTGTATTAAAAAACTGATGAAAAGAATTACGTGTTTCATTCTCATTGTGGCATTGGGGGTAAGCACCCCCTTGCTTTTGCCGCGCAATAATGGCATGGACGTTTTCGCATCAACGCATTACGAGGTATATACGGTAAACGATTTGAGCTATGCACTCAGAAGCGCAACGCCGGGCAGGGTAATAAACCTGCATTCAAATCTTACTCTTGGAAATTGGGTGCCTGTGAACTTATCCGGGGCGGCTGCAAGTTTTACGCTTAACGGCAACGGTCATCAGCTCCGGTTTTCTGCAAGCGGCATTGATTCCGGAGGATACGTTGTTGCGGGTTTATTTGGTCACATAAACGGAGGCAGTATCTCCATTAACCGAATCGGGCTTGGAAGCGATGGGGTTTTAGCCAACTCAAACCACCAAACGCACATTTACGCAGGAATGCTTGCGGGGCTTGTCGAAAACACCGGAATCACTATCTCAGAATCTTTTGTTTTCGGGGGAAATGTTACCGCATCCAGAAGCCAACACAATTCGACGGCAGTTACACACGCGGGCGGTTTTTTTGGAGAAATCAGAAACGCAAACGTCAATATCCATAACTCATATTCTAATCTTGCCGGAATAAGAGCGCACACAGATTCAATTGGTCAAAACAATCACTCGGAAGCAAATGCATCGGGTTTTGCAGGCAAGGTTGTGTCGAGTAATTTGCATATTACTAACAGCTACACAGCGGGAGTTGTTGCCACACATTCAAGAGCAGAACGTGCGCAAAACAGCAGAAGATTTACGGGCGGAATTGTTGCAAATGTAGTTGAGGGCGGCGCAGTGTCTGCTCATACTGCTTTAAGAGCAAGTGATTTTCAGCCTGGCTCCGGTAACGGAAGCAATATTCAAAACAATCATGGCATTTTTATTTCTGCTGCTGTCTTGAGAAATCCGAACGCGCAAGGATTCCAAGGATGGGATTTCAACAGTATATGGCAATGGCCGTACCCGTCTTATATTAACAACGGTTACCCCGTTTTACGTGCCTTTGGGTTCTCATCGCCACCGCGAGAAGTTACTGTAACAATTGTGTCTGAAGATATGTCAGCGGGACTTGTGGAAATTAACCAAGGAGGATTTTCCCGTCAGGCATCTGTTCGGGTAATTGAAAATACGCCTGTTACAATCCGGGCAAATCCTACTGTTGGGCGGTATAAGTTTGTTGAATGGATTCCTGTATCAGGAAATACAGACATTGATGACTCGACCGCTCTCGTTACTACTATGACTGCGACCGCTCCCGACGACGCGCATGTGTGGGCGCGTTTTGCTCCGCTCCCGCCGCCGCCCCCGACAGCTACAATTACCACTGCAAACAGCGCGATGGGTATCGTTTCAATTCGTGCAATAACGGGGGATGGAGGTATTGAAACGAGAGATTCTTTTGGCGGGGCAAGTGTTACAGCTGAAGTTGGTCAGTGGATTGAAGCAACGGCCACCCCGCTTGAAGGTTTTGCGTTTGACAGGTTTACCGGAAGCGGTGTTAATAATTTAGATGATTTCACTGATGGTGTAATCAGATTTGACATGCAGCAGCAAGGTGCTTCATTAACTGCACATTTCGTTCAGAGACAAACCCCGCACAGGGTAAGCGTATACTCTAACGACTCTTCTTTGGGTTATGTATCTGCGGTGGTGCGCTTCCAAGGCGGAGTGGGAATTGTTAGGGATGCAGGCTCTGTTATATACGCATACGAAGGAGAGACTGTTGAGCTTACTGCGAATACGCATAGCGGTGAATTTATATCTTGGGAGGCTCAAACAGGCGGCGTTACGCTTAATAATGCAAATTCGAAGGTAGCAACTTTCGTTATGCCGGCATGGCCTGTTTCTGTATCAGGACGGTTTGGCGTAAATACGTTTACCGTAAACGCGACAACTGACTGGACGCGAGGAATCATTGAAATCAGAAGCGAAACTCCTCGCATAATTGATACTTTGTCTTTGGACGCAAGACCGGGAGAGCGGATTTTCCTCGAAGCACGTCCTCTTGATGGCTATAGATTTGATAGATTTGAGATGCGACCGGCACTTGCTTCAATCATATCAACGGGCGTAAATACAGCCGAATTTTCAATGCCGTCAGGTAGTGACTTAAATATTACGGCTTATTTTACAAGACCTGAACCGACACCCGCACCTCCGACGCCCGTGCCTCCGACACCCCCGCCCACACCGCCTCCGACGCCCGCGCCTCCGCCTCCGACACCCCCGCCCACACCGCCTTGGAGGCCGAGACTTAATCCTCCTCCCACTATGCCGGTTTTTAGTGATGTAAGTACAAGCGCATGGTACGCAGGTTCCGTCAGGCATGTAACAACTCTTGGTCTGTTCCAAGGGGTTGGGGGAGGACGGTTTGAGCCTCAATCCAACATGACACGTGCTATGTTCACTCAGGTTTTAGCTAATTTAGATGGCAATCACACCCATATTCGAGATTCACAATCCCCGCAATTCGGTGATGTTAACGCCACTGCGTGGTACTACCAAGCCGTTAATTGGGCTGCATCACAAGGAATAGTCAGCGGTGTAGGAGGTGGAAACTTCGCGCCTGACAGGTCAATCACCAGAGAGGAAATGGCAGTTATGCTTCACAGATTCATGCAGACTAATGATATTAGAGTGCCTATGGCGCAAAGGGCGGGCTTTGCAGACCGTGGTAATATCTCTCCGTGGGCAGAAGAGTCTGTAACGGCGATGCAGTCCGCAGGGATTTTACAAGGTTACAATAACAACTTTTCGCCGAGAAATAATGCTACTCGTGCGGAAGTTGCCACCATGTTTTCAAACTTTATGCAATTAGTGCAGTTAGGACAAAACCATTAAAAAGGAGGAATATATATGTTAAATAAAAGGAACTTGCATTTCATTAAAAAGGTTGTCGCGTTAGCATTGGTGCTTACGATTTCCTTGCCCGCCTTTACAGCGTTTGCGTCTGATAGAGATTTGGGGGAATCGGAAGATTTCATTCTCCGCGCAGAGTACGCCGTTAGAGGGATGGACTTAAATAACTATTTATGGTCATTTGACATTGAGCAAACACTTGGCGAGGGTATAAATGTATCGTCAATTGTAAGCGCATCGACAACAAATCTGGTTCTTATAGAGCTTGATGATTTTTTCATCATTGCAAACCGTGATACCGGAAGAGGATATTTTTACGAATCATTCTCAACAAGGTTGTTGCTCGCACATTCTTCAAGAGGGGGCGCGTATTTGGCCGCAGAGACACGGGCAACCCGGTTTGTACAATGTCCTACCGGACTCGTGCTTTTAATCTACGATTCGGCTGAAGATGCACGCATTGCACATCACTACTTATCATGGGATGAAGATACCGTGATTGCACCGTACATCTATGCACCCGCAGGAGAAATGATTACGTTGGTGAACTACTCTGACCCGCAGGCGGTTAGTCTCGGCATTTACCTTGGATTTTTGAGGGGATGGGAGATTGTTGGGTCACGCAGTATCCTCATTGGCACAGCAATAATTTCTGCAGTAGGGGTAGTTTTGGCTGCATCAATAACGGCAGGTTCAAATATTCATATCGCAAACCAAAACAACCAGAGCAATAGCGGAGGAAGCCAAAATAACAACCCGAATAATAACGGAGGATGGAGCAATACTCCTCCTGGCCCGTCAACGCAACAACGACTGACGCTGACAGTCACTGCCGGCAGGGGCGGTCACGTATTCGGAAACGGGACTTTTAACAGAGGTGATTGGGTAACTATTCAATCACAACCGGCATCCAATGACTTTAGGTTTATCGGGTGGTATCGCAATGGTGTTTTCTTTAGTGCTAGCCCGACATACGGATTTTATATTCAGCAAAGTCAATCAATAGAAGCCCGATTTGTTCAATACTCTCAATCTCATCCGCAACCGGGTACTACCGGGCAAGTAAACATTTTTGTCACCACTACGCCTTCAAACGGAGGGACAGTGGAAGGTGCTTGGACAAGGCAACGTTCCTTGACAGTGAACCGCAATTCGCAAGTTTCATTGCGTGCGGTGGAAAACTCAAATGCAAATTTTGTTTTTCAAGGTTGGTTTGAAAACGGCGTTTCCGTTTCCCGTAATCCGGTCTTAAATTTCACTGCGGAAAATGACAGAGCATTAGAAGCCAGATTCGTGCATATAGGTGCAGTATCAAATGGCGTATCGATTGGTCAAGATACTAATACGTCACAGCATACTCGTGATGCTGTCGTCGGCAGAGTTATGATGAACGTTAATAATTCTGTGTATGGGCAAATATCTGTAAACACGGGTCGTGACTGGGTTCGCATTCAAAGCGGTACAGCTGTCACGCCGACCGTCGGTAGTCATGTCGGATTAACCGCCATTCCTGCAAGCTCGGATTCAGTATTCAGCCACTGGACTACAAACAGCAATGATATTGTAGTAATCGACCCGAGCAGCGCAAGCACTGAATTTCACATATCACCCGGAAGCACCGACCCCAACATGACGATAACTGCGCACTTCAGATGACTATTCAGTAGCCCCCTAACGCAACCTCAATGAATTAACGGACATCATCGATTTGCCAAAAATAGCACAAACACTTTCTTGTAAGCAAAATAAAGTTTTTCTACTGACGAAAAATATCCTTAAAACACACAAAAAGAGCAAGCCAAAGGGATGCACCCTTCGGCTTGCTCTTTTTTTCGCGCGTTGCAAAGTCTGCGGGGTTTAACTCATCAAATAATCCGCCGTGCGGTAACAAAGCCGCGAACGTTGTGCGGTTCGTAGAGGTTGCAAATTCTTACGCCGGCGGTTCGGTGCGAGGACGAATGCACAAAATCGCCGTTGCCGATATAAAGTCCTACGTGATTTATGTGGTTTCCGCTTCCGAAGAATACGAGGTCGCCGCGCTCGAGTTCGCTGCGGGGAACGGCAACGCCGTGTCGTACTTGGTCGCGGGAAGTTCGGCTCAGATTCATGCCGTGTGCAGCGAAAATATATTGCATGAAGCCCGAGCAGTCAAAGCCCCTCGGCGTTGTTCCGCCCCATACATACGGCGTTCCGATGTAGGCCAAGGCTGTTTCGATGACGGCGTCGGCGAAGCGCGTTCCGATTCTCGCAACGGGCAACTCGACAAATTCCGGCACGTACATGGTGCCCTTTTCAACAAAGGCAAGCGTTCCGCGAAACTCTATGCCGAAAAATTCGTCGTGAGTTGACACTACCGGTACAATATCTCCGTAGCGCAGGGTTGAAAACGCCGTTGAGTGTTCGTCGGTTATGTCATAAACAAGCGCGAAAGGAGAGGTTATTACTCCGCTCGCCGATGTTACCCGAACAAATTCGCGGGCAATGTATACATCGCTTGCTTCGTCCGCATCAACGCGAAAAAAATCGCCGCTGACTCCCGCGATAACAACCGGCGTCCCCTGTTCGACGCGAAATTTTATATTGTCGGAGAGTTCTGCCTCCTCTCGTACGTTTACGAGAGTTCCCGTAACTACTCCGTATGTATTTGCGGCATATGCGGCCACTGTCATAAATATAGTGAAAAGAAAGCTCAGTAAAATTGTACGACGCATCGGCATTCGTCCTTTTCGGAAATTTGACAACGGGAGAAATATTAACAACGTGTTACGCGAATGTCAACAGTTTTTACAAAATTTTGTCGAAACTTTATTTTTTTATTTTTTTCATTGAGAGGAATGATTGTATGCAGTATTTGATTTTGGCTTTAAAGGGCATGGCTGTAGGAAGCGCGAACGTTATGCCGGGGGTTTCCGGCGCGACTTTAGCCGTTATTTTGCGCATTTACGACAAAAAAATTAAGGCTGTTAACAGCCTGTTCACTAATCCGAAAGAAAGTTTTAAATTTTTAATTCCCGTAGCAATAGGTGTGGGAATCGGAATTTTAACGTTCGGGCGAATTGTAAGTTATCTGCTCGAAAATTTTTCGATGCAAACCGGCGGATTTGTTGCGGGGCTTATGGCCGGCAGTTTGCCTTTTATTCACAGCAGATGCGTTTTGAAAATGGAATCTAAGGCGAATTATCTGTTTGCGGTGCTTGGGGTTGCCGTCATTGTTCTGATTTCGCTGTTCGCGCCGACGTCGGCGGAATCGGAAGTTGCCGGCGTAAGTTTTAATGCCGCGCTTACCGCACATTTGTTCATCGGGGGACTTTTCGCCGCCGGAACAATGGTTGTTCCCGGCATCAGCGGCGCAATGGTTCTTATGCTTTTCGGACTGTATCCCATGGCCATGTTTACCCTGCGGCAAATCAGCGATTACTTGATGTCGCCGTTTGATTTCGCGCTTCTCGGCTCAATTTTACTTGTTCTTGTGCCGTTGGGGCTTGGTATCGTTGCGGGAATTTTGCTCGGCTCACGCGGAATTGCGTTGCTGCTTGAAAAATTTCACAGCCAAACATATTTTACAATTTTGGGGCTTGTTCTCGGCACGGTTTTCGCGCTGTTTAACAACCCCGATACTTACCAAAGCCACGACACAATAACGCCGCTTATTATCGCGGCGACGGCTGTTACTTTTGTTTTAGGCACGGTGACGTCGCTTTTTTTGGGCAAGCGGTCGGATGAATCGGATGAAGTGAGTGCGCCGAACGAATAAAGTCGTGAGCGGAAACTAAACAGAAAAGTGTTTTTTTGAGGAGAACCCACATGGATTATTCTGATAACCTGCGACATTCATTTTCCGACATTATGAATTTGACGCGCGAAGAACAAGCCGCTTTAAACGAGATAGCGGACTTGTGCAATCAAGAATATTACGAGTTTACATTACCTTCCTTCAAAACTAAAAAGGACATTAACTTTAACAATGAAAAACAAATCGCCTTCGAATATTTTAAATTCGGCATGAATTTGATAATCGGAGGATTGACACCTGCGGCACTTGATATTTTGATGGAAAACACGTATGAAAAAATACTTGAAGGCTTTAATAATAAGGGTGTCCTGAGGCTTCAACTGCTTTTTGTAAAAAAAGCCATAGGATTACTGCACGTTGGTAAAATCAGCGATTACATTGGTTTGTTCACTCAAATCACATCCGACAGCGAGGAAAGGTACAGGTACCAACATGTTTTTAAAGAACTTTTTAAAATCGACTCATAAAGACGAGTCGGCAGAAATTTTTACCGAATAAATTTCGGTAAAATTTTTCATAATAAGGTGGCTGTTGTGCGGAGGTTCATTTCGCGCGGCAACCACTTTTTTTATGAGGATGAGGATTATGAAAATGTTTACGATTCTTGCGGTAATTTTATTTTTAGCGGGATGTTCGACAGCACGACAGGAACGCCCCCGAAATTCCGGTGCTTCGGAATTTTCAACAGAACTTGCGCCGTCGGGGGAAAACTCGACGACTCGTTCCGCGTCGCCGGTTGCGCCGGTCGCGCCCGTTCCGGCGGAGGCATATGCCGCGCCCGCTTCGCCGATAGCGTCAAGCGATGAGCTTGTAATTCTGCCGGATGCCGTTCCGCCCGGCAGCGAGGTTGCAATTTTGCCGGAATCGCCCGTTCGCATCGCGCCCCGCCCGGCATATTACGAAACACGTTTCGATGCCGACGACGACGGTCGCGCAACAAATATTGCTCTTGCGGCGGCGGCAATCGACGGAGCAACCGTTGCGGCGGGCGAAGAATTTTCGTTTAACGCAACCGTCGGCTCAACAATCGGCGAGCGCGGCTACAAGAAGGCAATCGTTTTTGCGGATGGCAAAAAAACCGAGGGATACGGCGGCGGAGTGTGTCAGGTTTCGACAACGCTGTGTAACGCCGCCATCGCCGCCGGCATGACAATAATCGAACGCCACAACCATTCGTTGCCCGTGTTTTATGTCGGCGACGGCGTTGAAGCCGCAACGTCTCAGAACGGCAGGCTGGATTTTCGGTTTCGCAACGAAAAAGAACACCCCGTAACAATTCGCGCCGAAGCGAACAACGGGGTAGTTTGGGTGATACTCGAAGACGGGGACGAAGCCCCTTTTCGCCGGGGACATGAGTAAGCGGCGATGCAGTCTTTCGGGGGCTCTGCCCGGGATGCATGGGCGAGCAGTCCGCCGGCAGGCGGACGACCAGCCCCCGAACCCCTCTCGCGTGCTTCGCACGCTGGCCGGGCGGCCGGGTCTGCCCGGAAACTTTTGAAAAAGTTTCATCAAAACTTTAACAAAAAACCGCGCGAAGCGCGGTTTTTAATTGTTTTTGTCGAACTTTTTTAAAAAAGTTCGTGGGGGTGCGGGGGCGAAGTACCCGCGAGCATAACTCAACTTAACGCGCAACAGGCACTTGAAGCTCTGTTAAAAAATCGTCTTCCGACTCGGCGTTTGAATAAGTTTTAATGGCGCAACCGCGAATTTGTCCGGCGAAGGTGTAATTATTTTGCTCAATCCACGTCGCTAATTTTTCGATTGCCGCGCCGTAATTCGCGTACGAACCGGAAAAGCGAATTGTTGCCGCAACGGGAATTGCCGCAAGCTCCCGGAATGTGAAGCCGTCTTTATTTTCGCCGACGGCAGTTACGGGAACGGCAATTTCCACATCAAGGTCGGCGTCTTTGTATTCTTCGTCGTGGTACAGGGAGTATCCGCCGTGCAACGTACACGAAATATTATTCGTTTTTGCAAAATCCGCCAGCCTTTGCCACATGGCAACTTCGTCTTCTCCGCCCGGAATAATTTCCCGAAGCGACAATACTTTTTCCGCCGGCAATGCCTTTACCTCAACATCATAAATCATATTTACCTCCGTTATTCTGCCGCGCATGGCGGCGATATTGGCGAGCTTGGTTTGCCCCTCGGCAATCAGAGCCTCTGCCTCGCGGGATTTTTGCTTCAAAACCCGCAGCATGAACTCGGCGTTATCGAAGTTCGGCAACGCCTCTTTTATTTCGTCCGTACCGAAGCCCATGTCGCGCAGTTCCGCAATGCGCGCGAGTTGCGGAATTTGCCCCGCGCTGTACGAACGATACCCCGTAAACGGGTCTGTTTCCGCCGGTGCAAATAATCCGCAACTTTCATAGTAGCGAAGCATTCGCGCCGAAACTCTTACCATTTTTGAAAATTCGCCGATTTTGAACACAAAACTCACCTCGAATTTAGGGTACACCTTGACACTGTGTTAAAGTCAAGGGGAAAAAATATCAAAGTGAAAATTTGACAAAAAAAAAAAACAAGTTACAATGCCCGCAACGCTTGATACATATTGATAATCAAATGTATTGGCGAAATTTAAACTCGGGCGTGTTCCCACTTACGATAATGCACGGATTTTGAGGCGATTTTGCGTCAATTGAGGAAGTTTGGACGCGGCGTGCAGGATGCACGCAAGGGAAAACTGACGAAAAGTGGCGTAAAATCGA
>Ga0123355_10022829_pt1 | contig 10032 bp, 19 predicted proteins | sample TergutEmb28metaG_3_FD_89872 | JGI IMG/M metagenome (GOLD analysis project Ga0123355, IMG submission 89872) | Embiratermes neotenicus P1 segment gut microbial communities from Petit-Saut dam, French Guiana - Emb289 P1 | ecosystem: Host-associated > Arthropoda: Insects > Digestive system > Gut ...
CAGTCTCAGTACACAGACTTTCAGATGGCACCACTGTACCAGCCAGGGTGATGCTTTCCGTCTGTGTTTCTGAAATAGCTACACAGATATTTTCCATAATTTGAACAATCCGGCTGATCATTACTGCAGAAAATATTATACCAGTCCTAACAAACACTGTGCTGTTGCTGTGTGGCGAATTGACTGACATCCGACCGAGACAGCGAGACGATGAGGTGTTACCAGTTTGGTGACGACATTACCCGGAAATCCTTGGGAGAAATCCAAGGTTAAAACAATAGGCACATTGCGTAAGCGCTGCGTGTTCTGTGAAGCTTGCTATGTCTTTATTGTAGAAAATACTCAGTCTTATGAAACAAGCTGTTTCAGTGTCAAGGTCTCAGTTGTAACGTTGATTAACACTATGGTGTTAGATCTAAGAATGGGTTTAGGTCTTTCAAAGTGAAAAGCTATTTTTATTTATACTGCACTTCCGATCCTTAATTATAAGAATAGACTTCAATATTACTTTCCCTTCAAATTTTTCTTCCGAATATTTAAATAAATACCTCATAATAAGTTGAATATTTTCCCGTCCCATCACATCTCTCTCCTTCCCATCCTTTATCTAATCATCCTAACAAAATCTGCTGTCAAATTGCAATCCTCGTAACGCAACATTCTACTTCTCTTTCTCGGTTTCAAATATTCTTCTCAGCACACAATTCGCTAATGCAATCATTATTCTTACTATTGAACTATTGAACGTGTTTTATTTGCATTCACATAACGCACAAATTGTAATGTACACTTTAGGAGTTTAAATTTTGTTATTTTCTAGTGGCTTTTAGAGTGATATTTTATTTTGTGTGACGAAAATATATCGACAAATTAAACTGTGTCCTTAACCAGATTACCGTCTCCTAATTTCGTGGAGTAAAGAAGGTATTATATGCTGCTTTTGTCACTGCAAATTGTCAAATTTAATTTTAATTTCGGGCCAGAAGGTGGGAAGGTAACTTGGCAAACTGCGTGACCTGACAGTTCTGATGTCTCCGTTTTTACAGCGAAAGTCACAGTACACTTTAATTGTACCGATCGACGCACAGCTGCAGGTGTAACAACGTTTTGATTAATTGTATTTAGTTAAAATTTGGTTTTTCGCTTAAAAAGGTAAAATGTTTTATAAGAGTTCCAGAAGGTTTTGAAACAACAAATTGCAAAATCCATGGATCTGATTCACACCTTAGATAAAATTAATTGTACAATGCACGGGTAAAGGTAAAGCGATCCGTGTACAGTACTGAAGAGGTCTGGAGGATTACAAGATCTAACATTTGAAGACACTCGGCACATGAATGTGGTATGTTTGTGAGCTCTAGAAACCAGCCAACACCAACACTAGGAAACATCACTGGTACTCGTTTCTGTTAGAGGCTGATTCAAAACCAAGGTCATATTGCGGCCGGGAGAATTATGACAATGAAGCCAAACCCACAACATTCCGGTTTTGTAGCGCAGCTCCTCTACAAACTGCAACAATCCGCACCGCAGTCCCTCAAACAACTGCTCAATTCCGTACCGAAGTCCCTCAAACAAATGCACAATTCCGTACCGCAGTCCCTCAAACAATTGAACAACTCCGTAACGCAGTATTTCAAACAACTACACCACTCTGTAACGCAGTCCCTCAAACAACTGCCCCATTCCGTACCGCAGTCCATCAAACAACTGCACAACACAATAACGAAGTCTTTCAAATAACTGCACAAGTCAGTACCGCAGTCCCTCATACAACTGCACAATTCCGTACCGCATTCCATCAAACAACTGCACAACACCATAATGCAGTCTTTCAAATAACTGCACCAGTCCGTACCGCAGTCCCTCAAATTACTGCACCAGTCCGTACCGCAGTCCCTCAAACAACTGCACAATTCCGTACCGCAGTCCATCAAACAACTGCACAACACCCTAACGCAGTCTTTCAAATAACTGCACCAGTCCGTACCGCAGTCCCTCAAATAACTGCACAATTCCGTACCGAAGTCCGTCAAACAACTGCACAGTTCCGTACCGCAGTCCCTCAAACAACTGAACAACTCCGTAACGCAGTATTTCAAACAACTACACCACTCTGTAACGCAGTCCCTCAAACAACTGCCCCATTCCGTACCGCAGTCCATCAATCAAATGCACAACACCATAACGCAGTCTTTCAAATAACTGCACCAGTCCGTACCGCAGTCCCTCAAACAACTGCACAATTTCGAACCGAAGTCCCTCAAACAAATGCACAATTCCGTACCGCAGTCCCTCAAACAACTGAACAACTCCGTAACGCAGTATTTCAAACAACTACACCACTCTGTATCGCAGTCCCTCGAACAACTGCCCCATTCCGTACTACAGTCCCTCAAACAACTGCACAACACCATAACGCATTCTTTCAAATAACTGCACCAGTCGGTAACGCAGGTCCTCAACCAAATGATCCATTCCGTAACGCAGTCCCTCACACAACTGCACAACACCGTACCGCTGTCCCTCCACCAACTGCACCACTCCGTACCGCAGTTCCTCAACCAAATACACCACTCCGTACCGACGTCGCTCCACCAACTGAATCACTCCGTACTGCATTCCCTCAACCAACTGCACCACTCCGTAACGCAGTCCCTCAACCAACAGCACAGCAACGTGCCGCAGTCCCTCAACCAACTGCAACACTCCGTATCGCAGTCCCTCAACCAACAGCACAACAACGTACCGCAGTCGCTCAAACTACTGCACCATTCCGTACCAACGTCCCTTCACCAAATGCAACATTCCGTACCCCAGTCCCTCAAACAAATGCACAACTCTGAACCGCAGTCCCTCAACCAACTGCACAACTCCGTACCGCAGTCATTCAACCAAATGCAAAACTCTGTACCGCAGTCCCTCAACCAAATGCACAACTCCGTACCGAAGTCCCGCAACCAATTACACCAATCCGTTCCGCAGTAAATCAACAAAAGCACAACTCCGTACTGCAGTCCCTCAAACAACTGCACCAATCGGTACCGCAGTCCCTTAAACGACTGACCCATTCCGTACCGAAGTCCCTCAAACAACTGCACAACTCCGTTCCGCAGTCTCTCAAACAACTTGCACAACTCCGTAACGCAGTCTTTCAAACAACTGCACCACTCCGTAAAGCGGTCCCTTAAACAACTGCCCCATTCCGTACCGAAGTCCCTCAAACGACTGCACAAATCCGTACCGCAGTCACTCAAACAACTGCACCACTCCGTAACGCAATCTTTAAAACAACTGCACCAGTCCGTACCGTAGTTCCTCAACCAACTGATCCATTCTGTACCGCAGGCACTCAAACAACTGCACACATATTTACCGCAATCACTCAAACAACTGCACCACTCCGTACAGCAGTGTCTTCACCAAATGCACCCCTCCGTACTGCAGTTCCTCAACCAAACAAAAACAAAAACAAAAACAATTACAACAAACTCTACACAGTACTGTCTTGCTTGGGAGTTTTAACTTTTGTACTTGTTGTATTCTAATTTGTCTCGGGTGTTTTAGTCCAAGTTTTAAGTTGTCTTTTGGGTAATTGTTTTTGGTTGACCGTGTGTATTGTTGTAGTGACTTGTGTGTGTTGTTATCTTTAGTGTATTTGTGGTACTATTTGTGTATTTTATTTTTACTTTAAATGCCGGACTGCTGGCTACAGGTCAGTACTCGGAACGTCCTGCGACTGGCCATCTGGACACAGGTTTTTCTTGGTTTCGGTGTGCCCAGAAGCAAATGCTGAGATGGTTCCCAAGATTCCAAGTTGCCATTATATGCTTCTCATGTATCCCTACCGACTTAAATTTAGTAGTAACCAATTTCATGTTTGGTTTAAATATAAAATAACTACTGCCACCGGGTGAAACCAATTGCACTTAATAAATATTATTATTAATATTATAACTGCACCACTCCGTAACACAGTCCTTCTACCAAGAGCCCAATTCCGTACCGCAGTCCCTCAACCAACTGCACCAATGCCTACCACCGTCCCACCAACTAATGCACCACTCCGTACCGCAATACGGAAACTAACTGTCCCATTCAGTACCGTAGTCCCTCCACCAACAGCATCACTCCGTACCGCAGTACCTCCACCAACAGCCTCATTCCGTACCGCAGTCCCTCCACCAAATGTACCACTCCGTAACACAGTCCCTCAAACAACTGCACCACACCGTACCGCAGTCCCTTAACCAACAGCAACACCGCATACCGCCGTCCCTCAATCAACTGCATATTTCAGTACCGCAGTCACTCAACCAACTGTCCATTCCATACCACAGTCCATCCACCAACTACAACACTCCGTACCGCAGTCCCGCATCCAAATGCCCAATTCCGTACCGCAGTCCCTCCACCAACTGCATCACTCCGTAACGCAGTCCCTCAAACAAATGCCCCATTCCGTTCCGCAGTCTCTCCACCAACTGTACCACTCCGTACCTCAGTCCCTCAACGACCTGCACCTTTGCGTAACGCAGTCCTTCAACCAAATGAAACACTCCGTACTGCAGCCCCTCGACCAACTGCACGAATCCGTACTGCAGTAACACAACCAAATGCATCACTCCGTAACGCAATAACTTACCTAACTGCACCACTCCGTACCGCTGTCCCTCAACCAACCTCAACACTCCGTACAGCAGTCCCTAAAAAAACTGCCCCATTCCGTACCGAAGTCCCTCAAACGACTGCACAAATCCGTACCGCAGTCACTCAAACAACTTTACCACTCCGTAACGCAATCTTCCAAAAAACTGCACCAGTCCGTACCGTAGTTCCTCAACCAACTGATCCATTCCGTAACGCAGGCCCTCAAACAACTGCACAATTATTTACCGCAATTCCTCAAACAACTGCATAACTCCGTTCCGCAGTCTCTCAAACAACTGCACAACTCCGTAAAGCACTCTTTCAAACTACTGCACCACTCCGTAAAGCGGTCCCTCAACCAAATGCCCCATTCCGTACCACAGTCCTTCCACCAACTGCATCACTCCTTAACGCAGTCCTTCAAACAAGTGCCCCATTCCGTTCCCCAGTCTCTCCACCAACTGTACCACTCCGTACCTCAGTCCCTCAAACACCTGCACCTTTGCGTAACGCAGTCCTTCAACCAAATGAAACACTCCGTACTGCAGTCCCTCGACCAACTGCACGAATCCGTACTGCAGTAACTCAACCAAATGCATCACTCCGTAACGCAATAACTTACCTAACTGCACCACTCCGTACCGCTGTCCCTCAACCAACCTCACCACTCCGTACAGCAGTCCCTAAAACAACTGCACAAATCCGTACCGTAGTCCCTCAAACAACTGCACCATTCCGTACCGCAGTCCCTTCACCAAATGCACCACTCCGTACCGCAGTCCCTCAACCTACTGCCCCGTTCCGTTCCGTAGTCCCTCCTTCAAATGCACCACTCCGTACCGCAGTCATTCAACCAAATGCAAATCTCCGTACCGCAGTCCCTCAACCAATTGCACCAATCCGTTCCGCAGTAAATCAACAAATGCATAACTCCGTACCGCAGTCCCTCAAACAACTGCACCAATCCGTACCGCAGTCCCTTAAACGACTGACCCATTCCGCACCGAAGTCCCGCAAACAACTGCACAACTCCGTTTCGCAGTCTCTCAAACAACTGCACAACTCCGTAACGCAGTGTTTCAAACAACTGCACCACTGCGTAAAGCGGTCCCTCAAACAACTGCCCCATTCAGTACCGAAGTCCCTCAAACGACTGCACAAATCCGTACCGCAATCACTCTAACAACTGTACCACTCCGTAACGCAATCTTTCAAAAAACTGCAACAGTCCGTACCGTACTTCCTCAACCAACTGATACATTCCGTAACGCAGGTCCTCAAACAACTGCACAATTATTTACCGCAATTCCTCAAACAACTGCACAACTCCGTTCCGCAGTCTCTCAAACAACTGCAAAACTCCGTAAAGCAGTCTTTCAAACAACTGCACCACTCCGTAAAGAGGTCCCTCATCCGAATGCCCCATGCCGTACCACAGTCCCTCCAACAACTGCATCACTCCTTAACGCAGTCCTTCAAACAAATGCCCCATTCCGTTCCGCAGTCTCTCCACCAACTGTACCACTCCGTACCGCAGTCCCTCAACTATCTGCACTTTTGCGTACCGCAGTCCCTCAACATAATGAAATACTCCGTACTGCAATCCCTCGACCAACTACAAGAATCCGTACCGCAGTAACCCAAACAAATGCATCACTCCGTAACCCAGTACCTTACCTAACTGCACCACTCCGTACCGCAGTCCCTCAACCAACGTCACCACTCCGTACAACAGTACCTCAAACAACTGCAAAGCACCGTACCGTAGTCCCTCAAACAACTGCCCCATTCCGTACCGCAGTCCCTTCACCAACTGCACAACTCCGTACCGCAGTCCCTCAACCTACTGCCCCGTTTCGTTCCGTAGTCCCTCCATCAAATGCACCACTCCGTACCGCAGTCATTCAACCAAATGCAAAACTCGGTACCGCAAGTCCCTCAACCAAATGCACAACACCGTACCGCAGTACCAAAAACAACTGCAAATCTCCGTACCACAGTAACTCAACCAACTGCAAAACTCCGTACCGCAGTTCCTCAACCAAGTGCACCACTCCGTACCGTCGTCCTTCCACCAACTGCACCACCCAGTACCGCAGTCCCTCAAACAACTGCAACACCCCGTACCGCATTCCCTCAACCAACTGCACCACTCCGTACCGCAGTCCCTCTACCAACTACACCACTCAGTACAGCAGTCCCTCAACCAACTGCTCAACTCCTTCCCGCCGTCCCTCAATCAACTGCACTCCTGCGTACCGCAGTCCTTCATCCTACTGCACAACTACTTAAACCAGTCCCTCAAACAACTGCACCACACCGTAACGCAGTCTCACAAACAACTGCATAACTCTTTACCGTAGTACCTCAACCAACCGCACCACTCCGTAACGCAGTCCCTCAACCAAATTCACCTCTCCGTAACGCCGTCCCTCAACCATCTGCACCACTCCGTACCGCCGTCCCTCAACCAAATGAATCACTCTATACTGCCGTCCCTCAACCAACTGCACCACTCGCTACCGCCGTCCCTCAACCAACTGAAAAACTCCGTACCGCCGTTCCTCCATCAACTGCACCACTCCGTACCGCAGTCAATCAAACACCTGCAACACTCCGTACCGCAATTCCTCTGCCAACTGCATCACTCCATACCGCAGTCCCTACACAAATGCACCACTCCGTACCGACGTCCTTCCACCAACTGAATCACTCCGTACTGCAGTCCCTCAACCAACTGCACCACTCCGTATCGCAGTCCCTCAAACAACATCAGAATAACGTACCGAAGACCTTCAAACAACTGCAACATTCCGTACCGCCGTCCCTTCACCAAATGCACCACTCCGTACCGCAGTCCCTCAAACAAATGCACAACTCTATACCACAGTCCCTCAACCATCTGCACCATTCCGTACCGCCATTCTTCCACCAACTGTACCACTCCGTAAAGCAGTCCCTCAACCAACTGCCCCATAACTTACTGCAGGTCCTCCACCAAATGCACCATTTCGTACCGCAGTCCCTCAACCTACTGCACCAATCCCTACCACCGTCCCTCCACCAACTGCACCACTCCGTACCGCAGTACCTCAACAAACTGTCCAATTCCGTACCGCAGTCCCTCCAAAAACTGCATCACTCCGTACCTCTGTACTTCTACCAACTGCTCCATTCCGTACCGCAGTCCCTCCACCAAATGTACCACTCCGTAACGCAGTCAATCAAACAACTGCACAACTCCGTACCGCAGTCTTTTAATAAACTGCAACACTTCATACCGCCATTCCTCAACCACCTGCAACACTCCATACCGCAGTCCCACAACCAACTGCCCATTCCGTACCACAGTCCATCCACCAACTGCAACACTCCGTACCGCAGTCCCTCCACCAACTGCAACACTCCGTACCGCAGTACCTCAACCAAATGCCCCATTCCGTACCGCAGTACCTCCACCAACTGCATCACTCCGTACCGCAGTCCCTCAAACTAGTGCCCAATTCCGTTCCGCAGTCCCTCCACCAACTGTACCATTCCGTACCGCAGTCTCCCAACCATCTGCACCACTCCGATCCACAGTCCCTCATCCAACTGAAACACTCCTTACCGCAGTCCCTCGACCAACTGCACCAATCGGTACCGCAGTAACTCAACCAAATGCAACACTCCGTACCGCAGTCCCTCAACCTACTGCACCATTCCGTTCCGTAGTCCCTCCATCAAATTCACCAAGTCGTACCGCAAGTCCCTCAACCAAATGTACCACCCCGTACCGCAGTACCTCAACCAACTGCACCACTCCTACCGCAGTACCTCAAACAACTGTACCACTCTGTACAATCGTGCCTCCACCATTTGCAATAATCCCTAACCCAGTCCCTCAAAGAACTGCAACACTCCGTACCGCAGTCCCTCAACCATCGGCACCACTCCCTACTGCAGTCCCTCAACCAACTGTACCACTCCGTACAGCAGTCCCTCAACCAACTGCACAATACCTTACCGCCGTGCCTCAACCAACTGCAACATTGCGTACCGTAGTCCCTCAACCAATTGCACAACTCCGTAAAGCAGTCCCTCAAACAACTGCACCACTCCGTACCGCAGTCTCACACACATCTTCAAAACTCTTTACCGCAGTCCCTCAACCAACTGCCCCATTCCCTAGCGCAGTCCCTCAAACAACTGCACCACTCCGTACTACAGTCCCTCAACCAACTGCACCACTCCGTACCGCAGTCTCTCAGCCAAATGAACCACTCCGTACCGCCGTCCCTCAACCAACTGCACCACTCGTTATCCCCGTCCCTCAACCAACTGAACCACGCCGTACCGCCATTCCTCCACCAACTGCACCACTCTGTACCGCAGTCCCTCCACCAACTTCACCACTTCATACCGCCGTCCCTCCAACAACTGCACCACTCCGTACCGCTGTTCCTCAACCAAATGCACCACTGCGTACCGCAGTCTCTCAACCAGCTGAAACACTCGGTACCGCAGTCCCTCAACCAACTGCACCACTCCGTTCCGCTAGCTTTCAACCAAATGCACAACTCCGTACCGCAGTCCCTCAAACAATTGCACCACTCCGTACCACAGTCCCTCGACAAAATGCATCACTCCGTACCGCAGTCCCTCCACCAACTGCACCACTCCGTACTGCAGTCCCTCGAACAACTGCACCACTCCGTACCGCAGTCCCTCAAACACCTGCAACACTCCGTACTGCATTTCCTCCACCAACTGCACCACTCCTTACCGCAGTCCCTCCACCAACTGCACCACTCCGTACCGCTGTCCCTCCACCAACTGCACCACTCCTTACCGCAGTCCCTCCACCAACTGCACCACTCCCTACCGCAGTCCCTCCACCATCTGCACCACTCCGTATCGCCGTCCCTCCACCAACTGCACCACTCCGTACCGCAGTCCCTCAAACACCTGCAACACTCCGTACTGCAGTTCCTCCGCCGACTGCACCACTCTTTACCGCAATCCCTCCACCAACTGCACCACTCCTTACCGCAGTCCCTCCACCAACTGCACCTCTCTCTACCGCAGTCCCTCCACCAACTGCACCACTCCGTAACGCCGTCCCTCCACCAACTGCACCACTCCGTACCGCAGTCCCTCAAACACCTGTAACACTCCGTACTGCAATTCCACCGCCGACTGCACCACTCCTTACCGCAGTCCCTCCATCAACTGCACCACTCCTTACCGCAGTCCCTCCACCAACTGCACCACTCCGTAACGCCGTCCCTCCACCAACTACACCACTCCTTACCGCAGTCCCTCCACCAACTGCACCACTCCCTACCGCAGTCCCTCCACCGCCTGCACCACTCCGTAACGCCGTCCCTCCAGCAACTGCAC
>Ga0123355_10022832_pt1 | contig 10032 bp, 3 predicted proteins | sample TergutEmb28metaG_3_FD_89872 | JGI IMG/M metagenome (GOLD analysis project Ga0123355, IMG submission 89872) | Embiratermes neotenicus P1 segment gut microbial communities from Petit-Saut dam, French Guiana - Emb289 P1 | ecosystem: Host-associated > Arthropoda: Insects > Digestive system > Gut ...
CCAAAAGTGAGCTTGAAGCTGGTTCTACTCCACAACGGAAATAAATTCCCCTCCGTTCCTTTGGCTCATGCAGCCAACACGAAGGAAAGTTATGAAAGCATGAAGCTACTGTTGGAAAAGATTAAGTATGACGAATTTAAGTGGAAGTTATGTGGTGATCTGAAGTTGTGGCACTGTTACTCGGAATGCAACTCGGTTACACAAAATACTGCTGTTTTCTGTGCGAGTGGAACAGCCGGCACAAGAAGAATCACTATGTAAATAAACTGTGACCTAAACGAACATCACAGACACCAGGGGCGAAAAATGTCGTCAATCCTCCTCTTGTTCTTCCGGAGACAATTTTTCTGCCCCCTTTGCACATAAAGCTGGGCCTCGTGAAAAACTTCGTGAAAAGTATGGATAAAACCGGGCGTGGATTTGAATATTTGAGGAATAAGTTCCCAAATGTGAGTGACGCAAAAATGGAGAAAGGTATATTTATAGGACACCAGATCAGGGAACTGATGCAAGACAAACAGTTCGTTGAAGACCTGAATGGGCCTGAAAGAAATTCATGGTTGTCTTTGAAGAGGATTTGCAAGGACTTCTTATAGAAATCACAAAACAGTGAACTATCAGTATGTCGTGCAGGAACTGTTGACTTCGTACAAAGCTATGTGATGCAATGTGAGTCTGAAAATCCACTTTTTGGAGTCCCACTTGGATTTTTCCCAGAAAATCTCGGCGGATTCTGTGACGAACACGGTGAAAGATTTTACCAAAACATTTTGGCTATGGAAAAGCGGTACCAAGGCAAGTGAACCTCAAGTATGTTGGCAGACTATTGCTGAAAACTGAAGAGGGATGTACCTGAAGCCAATTACCGGCGAAAGTCATAGGCCTTTACAATTTAGGGCTAATTTTCTGCCTTGTTCGTTAGTACATAAAGTACTATTTTGCACAAATAGAGTCCTCTGTATCTTTGAATCTCTGCCTGATAGAAACATTCTGTATACATATCTGAATTCAGTATACAAGTACTGCTAATTTCACCTATTGAAGTTCGTGGGTCGAAAAAATGTTAAATTTTGTTGTCCAGTGTTATTTATAACTTCTTCCCGAAACAGGATGGTGTCAACTTTTTTTACCTTTTAAAGCCTACTGATTACGTGTTGCACCATCAGTTTAACATTCAACAATTGTACATTCTGCCCACAATTTATTTGTGTGTTTTGTACTTATCTCAACAAACAGCGACTTATGCCCCGTTCAACATACACTGATCGGGTTTTATAACCGAGATGAAAAGTGTTTACAGCGCGGCACGACCTGGGTCCTTAATTAAAGCAGTCTGCGCTTCCTGCCCTTGCGTCCTACCGTCTAGGACGCTAACCTCCAAACGTTACATTTAATGTATTTATTCAACAAATGTAACAAATATAGTTACTGAATATTTTAAACATGGTGTATACTCTCCGTTTTGTTCTCTTCAAAATGCAGTTTGTTTCATAATTCTAACGTATTTGGTTCCTGTTTTATTCACATTTTATATACAGGGTGTGCTAAAATTAAAAAAATAATTCCGGTGCCAAAAGGTTAAAGGGTTTTAAGCGCGACTAGATACATTTCGTATTAAATTACTTCCCTGGAACAGTAAAAGCTACAGGAAACCCAATAGATCTCATTTCTGGTTCACATTTTAGTAATGTGTAAAATAATAAGGAAAAGCAACTAAAGCATTGGCCTGATAAAATTACTCGGCGCGAGGACTTGATCCGTTCAGCGGGAAGCTTCCAAAATTTACATGAACTAAGTGATAAATAGAAAAATAACATTTTAATAAAATTCGTAACATATGTTATTTTGTCTTGAAACGTTCTTAGAAACGCGACAAGTGGAAAAGCAGTTCACATTCAAAAATTAGTTAATGGAAGGGGACATGATGTGGTAGTAAGAATACATTAGAGGCAATACAGAATTTTAAGATATCAGCAGGAAAAACTCTTCGCAACTTACACAATATAACCAACAAAATGCATCTTTTCTAAATTAATGTTGTAATTTATGATGTCTTCTACGTGTTTCAAACCCGAGGGTTCATCTTCAGGAAGACGGTTTTACATACAGATATGGTATCATATGTTTTACATACATCATTATAAGCAGACTTGTACGTAGAAGAATGTGTTCGGTACTATTCGTAGCTTAATACGTAAATGAGACTTAATCACTCTTTATTGTAAAAGCCTTTGTCAGGAATTAAAATCTCATTCCAAAATTGACACATAAAATTTTATAATTTATATTATTTTAGAATTTATACAGTATTTACTTTGTGATGTTAAACTGAAGATGACTAATTAAAGTCGAAACACGTTGTCAGAAATAATGTGTCAACATATTTACTAATAACATTAAAATTTGTGTTAACTACTGAAAATTGAAAGAGAAAGCACTAGATCGCACTGTGTGGAGAACTCGCTTTGAAACGGGCTGTGGACCTGTCGTAAGGAGAACAGCAGAATGAATGAATACCATTTATTAATGCAGATGCAGATAGCACAATGGGGATGCCAAGCATTAAAGAATGTTGACATGTTGAACTTTGTATTCTTTAATAATACGTTCATTTTGATTGGCCACACTCTTCTGAAATTCTGGGATATTCGTGTTTCAGTTGATAATTCCATGTTTCTTTGCTATGCTGTATTGTATAGTTCAAATATCGCGACTTATTTCCAGACATTATTATTATATTACTTTATTGTAGTCTTCTTTAAGGGTATTTACGATTATACCTCTCAAACAAAACCTGCTTCTAAGGTATATCATGTCGCAGGTATTCTGTGCTTACAATTTATGATATATGTGATGATTTGTCCAAAGATAAACATTTGTAACTTGGCACTTTCCGAAGTATGTGCGCGGTGCCTAATAGACAGTTTTGTTTAGTTCATTGACGTCGTGTCTTTCAGGTTATTATTATTATTATTATTATTATTGTTGTTGTTGTTGTTGTTGAAATGAATGTGTGATTTGAAAATTTTAGTTACACCTCGACGTGACATAGACACTGCACGTTGGCAATGAGGAAGCTTTTGATCAGCAATTCACTGCACTATAAGAAATGCATGTTTAGACAGGTTACGCACCTCACCCACTATATAACCCCTCGCGACAAGACAAGACAAGACAAGACAAGACAAGATTGACACACAAGTGGAGAAAGCTCTAGACTTGATATTTAGACGAAGTACTACTATGTATACGAGTCACATTTGGCTTCAGATCGTACAAGGTAAGTCATGAGGAGTGTATTTCGAAATTCGTATTTCTTTTGGCAACCTCCACGACGAGTTGAGAACTTTCGGTTAACATTAATTGGCTAATTTTACTTGAGATCCAAATTATAAATTCCCGACGTTATAGTAGGTTATATTGAAATTGGGATAAGGCAAATATTTTGATTGATTACCGTTAGTTTGACATTTAATCCAATGTGTAAACTTACGACATATGTATAAATTGCAGGATTGTGTACTTACCCCTAGATTAACCTTGTAAATTAATTAACCTTAGTAAACTAGACTATACCAGCAACAGTGTAGTCAAGCGTTTACTCAACAACTTGAATATAACGTCCTAGAGCCCTGGCCAGTAAACCGCCCAGATAGGACCGAGCGCATGTAGTATTTTTCTAACGACCGTACCGACATTATGCCAGTAGTTGTTAGTGATCTTCTACCAAATTCAAAACTGACTAGAGACAACGCTATCAAGACGAGACGCTAGACGTCGAGGATAGGAACGTCAGTGTCACAAGATCTATAGTGTCTCCTCGAGTAGGACATACTTTAGGTCGGTATTATTACCCGGGAGACACTACATTATTATTATTATTATTATTATTATTATCATCATCATCATCATCATCATCATAATCATCATCCATTATAAGTGAGTCCATGTCACTACGCCATGGCGCGTCCTCAGGGTGCAGATGAGGAACTGCCTCCAATATAGAGGGTAGCTGCAACTATATTGAATAAGTAGTTGCGGACAGCTGACAAGGGGTGGTCCTCCAGCTTGTTGGTAGGACGAGGTGTTAACAACTCCTCGTCTTAAAACCTGACCTTGTTGCGAAATAAATATATGTACTCCGGGCCTGGACTGATCCTTTGGATTTAGGGAAAGATTGACAGTAAGTAAACTAGCTGCACAGAAGTTTGATGCGGAAAGATTTACTCTCAGGAAGCTGAATGAGTTCGAGGTGAGGAAAGAGAATCAAAGTAAGATCTGAAAGAGGTTTAATATATAAAAATATATATATGCATATATGCGTATGTATTCGGTCGAACACCACAATGTTTTTGATTCCATTTAGTGGCAACAAGTTTTGGTCATTTCGACAATCATCAGAACATCACTACATGAAATTTAAAAAGAATGGTTGCATATAGCGTACATAAATTTCAAGTCATATGGAATCCCATTTACACCAATGTCAAAATCTGTTAACACCCTTGAGTTTTGTTGCGTATGATATGACATATTAAGGATTTTATTTGTGGAGAACTGTAATAAGATAAAAATATAAAATGGACACGATGATATAGCACTTAGTTATGCTGTGTTAAAATACATTAAAAATTAATTTAAAATTGTCTCTAGTCACAAATTGTATTATTAGCTGCTATGCACAGACATCGGATTATTATTCCTATATTATTAATCTGTGAGCCGAGTATTAGGTGATGCTAGAGGGTCATATATAGACCATTCCGTGTCTCCTTTTGACGACGGATATGTATTTGTCTTCAGTATAGAATGTAGTCTTTATGATTACGTAGCAACCACTAATTTGTCTCTGTAGTACAGTGTGTCCCACTCGCTACCGAGCCCGGCATTTCTTTAATAATTCTAACACCAATGAAGATATTGCAACGAAATTTGATGATGAAATCTTATGATGTCACGTTTCTTACACGATGAGGTAAGTCCGCTTCAAATTTCGTTGCAATATCCTCATTAGTGGTAAAATAATTAAAGAAATGCCGGGTTCGGTAGCGAGTGGGACACACTGTATTAAGATAGCTCGGCTTTGGCTTGTGTGCATCTAGTTTGGCAGTTTGTGACACAAACACCAAACATTCTTATCAGCACCCCTTTCTCTTGATCCATTAACCTGTGTTTTTCGCTTTGTTTGGCAGACAAAGGATGTTGCACTGTAAGTGTTCTTTACTCCAGTATTCACACAGCAAATGCAGTTTACAAAAATAATCTGTTTACTAACGCTGTGTTACTGTCGTGATAGAACGACTTTACGTTACTGCGTTAATTTCGTTTGGCTTATATTTTACTCGTTTAACTAGCGTTTAAAAATAAGTGCGTCAGTAATTACCACAATCATTTTGAAATGAAATAAACTTTGAAGGTTTTTAATTCCTCTGAAACGTAATTCATATTTCCAGAAGATATTGCATTATCTGTAGTCTGCATGCTTGGGCAACTAACTTCTAAACACAATTAGGTAGGTGCCAAATAATTTCTAGACACAATTAGGTACGGTGCCAAATAACTTTTAAACACAATTCGGTACGGTTCCAACTAACTCCTAAATAACTGACTTCTAAAGAAGATTAGGTACGGTGCCAACTAACTCCTAAACACAACTAATTTCTAAACACAATTAGGTACGGCGCCAAATAACGTCTAAACACAATTAAGTACTGTGCCAACTAACTATTAACACAATTGGGTACCGTGCCAACTAAGTTCTAAACACAATTGGTACGGTGCCACCTAACTCATAAACACGGTTAGGTACGGTGCCAGCTAACTCCTAAACACGACTAACTTCTAAACACAATTAGATACGGTGCCAACTAACTTCTAAACACAATTAAACACTGTGCCAGCTGACTTCTAAATACAATTTGTACGGTGCCAACTAACTCCTAAACACTACTAACTTCTAAACTCAATTATGTACGGTGCCAACTAAGTCTAAACACAATTAGGTACGGTGCCAACTACTAAACACAATTGGGTACGGTGCCAACTAACTCCTAAACACAATTAGGTCGGCGCCAACTAACGTCTAAACACGACTAACTTCTAAACGCAATTAGGTACTGTGCCAACTAAGTTCTAAACACAACTTACTTCTAAACACAATTAGGTACGATGCCAAGTAACTTCTAAACACAATTAATTACGGTTCCAACTAACTCCTAAACACAACTAACTTGTAAACACGATTAGGTACGGTGCCAACTAACTCTTAAACATAATTTGGTACAGTGCCAACTAATTAATTTCTAAACACAATTTGCTACGGTGTCAACTAACTCCTAAACACATATAACTTCTAAACACAATTAGCTACGGTGTCGTGTGTAATCTTCACAAATAGATACTTGTGAGACAGCCAGTACCAAAGAACCGCATTGCGAACAACGAAGGTGGAACACCTTAGAGAGTTCCGGTTAATTCAGTACTGTGTTTTATTTTCTGGTCTATCTAACGTAAGTCTGTCTGTCTACCCAGGCCCCCTGTTTCGACGCCGTCTACCACGCAGATCTTCGTCGAAGCTCCGCCGTCCAGTGACGACAACGAGGACGACCCGGAGCTCAGAGTCGCCGGCGACTCCAGGTTCCTCAATGGGTGAGTACTGTGCATGTGCTATATATAGGATCCAGCGCTGATGGTGCTGACTGCGTCGGCCAAAGAGCTGACTGATCATATTAAGTGCATGGAGCAGCGTCCTTCGTGAGAAGTTTATAAACATTCAGCTAGTAAAGAAACATTACGTGCCTTTTATGAACCATAATGTTGTTAAGAAGGTTGCTGTTTTGGGATATGACGCCGTGTAGTTTTGTAAATAGGCATCATCGTGTTAGAGGGACCTGCTGTCTCCATCTCAAAGAGTTCTTCCTGATGATGGGAGCATCGTGGGTCTCCGTCACAGCCCTGAAGCTAGTAATGTTCACTTAGCAGTATCAAATTTTGCGAGTCGTGAGAGTTATACTGAAATCACGAGACGTGACGTACAGTTTACATTGCATAACGCAGTAACTTCTGCGTAAATTGGTGCTGAAGGATAGGGCGATAACTTCAGAAGGTAGATATGATTGTTGACAGTAAGTAAGGAACATGCACAAACAGTGAAATTAGATTTGATGTGTATTGGAACGTCCGTCGTTGTGATAACTGAAGAATAAGAACCAACTATATGCTTCTTGTTTCATTATACTTATGATAGGCTCAACATGTTTCGGGCACTATTATGCCCATCATCAGGAGCTCACGACTATAGTACTGATTACCACATGGGCCGTCCGGTTCTTAGGTTGTTGTTGGTTGGAAGTTAGGTGCAGGCAGGCTGGATAAGTGTCCGGACTGCAGGCTATAACCCGGACAAGCCTGCTTGCACCTAACTTCCAACCAACAGCAACCCACCGGACGGCCCATGTGGTAATCAGTACTATAGTCGTGAGCTCCTGATGATGGGCATAATAGTGCCCGAAACATGTTGAGCCTATCATAAATATAATAAAACAATAAGTAGCATCTAGTTGGTTCTTATTCTTCAGTGAAAATAGAAAATGGAAAAGGAAATTAAGATGAAGAATATACGCTTAAAAATGGATGAATGCAAAGTAGAATAGACCGGTTGTATGCATGAGAAGGGAAATTTAGGAGTGCTTGAAAAAATTCCGAATTATCAAAGAAAAGAAATGATCTTAGTGTTTCCCACATTCGTGCATTCATGAATATATCAATGCATGTAATAAAACCAACAAACGTAGATGTATAAAATCCGTTCTGTCACATTGTTAATTACCAACATGTTTCGATCTCTAATGCGATCATCGTCAGGGTAGATTTACAAGAGTACTAAGAACACAACAAGCTGCCAAATTGTATAAGTGGAACCACTCGGCGTTATAACAAATGTCTCAACCTATCCATATGATCACAGAATGTCAGCTCACATACTATTAAAAACAGATGAAATTTGGTTGTTAAAACAAATAAAGCTGGGTACGTTATTGTATGTCGGTAACATACACCCTGTATACTCCGTAGAGATGGTCTCATTGTGATAGTTGTTTCCCTGAATACGCTGATAGTTTATTTCCAGTCATTGTTGTTGATTGACATGCAGAGCAGCTTAGGGCCAGTTGCTACACCGGCACTCACATTATCCAGGGGTGCACAAATACACAGAAAGTGCGGTACAGTGCAGTCCGTGTGATTTCTGCTGACAGCACAACGGCAACCGAAGCGGTTTGATGTAGCAGAAAGCAGTCCAATAACAGCAATAGTACAAACACTTCAACATCCTTTGTGCCCTGTAGTTAGCATAATCAACTGAATAAGTCATTAATCAAGCTGGACCTTTGTGGCATTAGCAGCCGATACGCATGTAGCAGGAAATTTGCGGAGTTTAGAATCAACATTAAACGAAGTAAAATCTCCGACGTTTCGGTCGGCACTAGATAGCCGACAGTTTTCAGAACAGAGGGACAGAATTTCAGTCCACTGTAAATACTAATAAGTCAAATGGGCGTCTCCTCACTCATGAGGTGTGGAATTGCAGGTGTTCAGACATTGGCGTATTTGGACTGTAAACAGGTGCGGTGATGATATCATCGATGTTGATAATGGTGATGGTGATAAAATTAATCGTCACTTTGCAGAGAACCAAGACCCTTTGGCATAATCGCTGGAAAGTGCTACTGTCACGATTTATATACTTGTCTGAATAAAAGTGACGCGGTTACGCTTGCTGGGGTTGTGACGTGACGTAACTATTTGTGTGCACTCTGACGCCGCTGTGACGCGATCTGTACTGTGACTGACTGTACGGTCCACAAAATGGCACGCTTGGTGGAGTGCACAGGGGCGATTTTGAGGAATGGAATTTATGTATGCTTTGAAATATGTGTGTGAGGTCCCGCCTGAAGACGAACACATTTCTGTTGCTTCACGTGCGAGGACACGTGCCAGTTGTCCCCTAAGTGCCCTCAGAAGTGACAAAAATTGTATTATTTAACACAGTTCTGTCCGTACGGGAAAGACGTCTTGAACTGGTAGAAGAATACATCCAATGACAGTTAAGATTAAAAGGTACGTATTTGAATGTATATTAATTTTGCCTTCAATTTCTGACTGAGATATCATTTTCATTTGTACTTTCAACTTACAAAAGGTTATCGGTATTAACTTCATGTGGACTGAACAGTTAATTGCATTTTTGTGACAGTAGGTGCTCGTGGTGAGGCACTCAGAGACGTGAGGGCCCGTCGATGCCTGTATACGAATTGCTTATCTTGCTTTTTGCAGCAGCTGTGCGTTCTGCTGAATACTGTAGGGGCTGAACTATAACAGAGCATCGCGTGGGAGTGAAATTTGTATGAATGGAAGAATTTAACATATTTCACGAATAATTTTATACTTTACTGTAGTCAGGTGTCAAATTTGTTTTGCCAGCACTAAATTACCCTCAGAAAATGTCATGCATGGAATACATACTAATGTAGAACTTGGCACTGGGAAGGAATCTCCTTCGTTTTTAGTGATAAAATAGCGGGAGAATGAATAACAATATTTGTAAATATTTATTTATTTATTTATTTATTATAGTTTTCGGCTCTTCATTGCAAGCATTGCAAGATTTTGACGCTGTGTAGGATCCAAGGCTGAAGCCAATGTTTTGGAGCAACTTGCTCCTTCCATTTTCAAGATGACGAAATTACGCCCTAAATATTTCATAGTTTATCGGAAGTAATTCCCTGATCCTGGTTATGGCAACAGCGTGCCATTCGTACCGTCGGTGTCAACCTGCGGCCTTAACAGCAGACTACAGTCTATTGTGTTTTGCTGGTTGCTGTACAAACTGGATGATTACGTGACTTTTGCCCCCCCCCCCCCCCCCAAAAAAAAAAAAAAACCGACAGGAGACTGTCGAAATTCTTTGTTGTTTTTTTCTTTTTCTTCGTCCTCCCCCCCCCACCTCCTGGCCGCCCCGGCCCGTCCCTCTCG
>Ga0123355_10022833_pt1 | contig 10031 bp, 5 predicted proteins | sample TergutEmb28metaG_3_FD_89872 | JGI IMG/M metagenome (GOLD analysis project Ga0123355, IMG submission 89872) | Embiratermes neotenicus P1 segment gut microbial communities from Petit-Saut dam, French Guiana - Emb289 P1 | ecosystem: Host-associated > Arthropoda: Insects > Digestive system > Gut ...
ATGCCATATGATGAATTTATGCTCGCCGACCGCGGCTGGTTCGGCAGGCTTATGATGTGTCCGGATTATACCGACAGAGTTATACGACGTTGGAATTTGCTGCGCAGGGATGTACTCTCCGAGGAGCGGCTTGTAAGTTACAAACAGGAAGTAGAAGACTTTTTGGGCAGTGCTATTGACCGCAATTTTGAAGTTTGGGGATACAGCTTCGATTTCACCCAATTGAGCCACATTGCTCGTCGCAACCCATCACCCGCTCAAGTTGCAGCGAGAGCGCCGTTGTACGAAGGCATGAGCATAACTGCATATGAAGCTGCCATAAACGAAACTCATAACATTATGACGCGTGAAATGAATCCTGCGAGCTTCGAGGAAGCCATGACCCATCACCGTGATTACATGATAGCGCGCGGACGATGGCTTGATTCCTACATAGAAACTCTGCGTCAATATAGCCATCCGTCTCGCCATGCGGTATTCGCTTTGCGGTAAAATACGAAAGGAACGAACACAAACTATGCTAAAATATCTCATCGCTGTAGTAATAATATTGTTTCTCGTGGTTGGTGGGTTATACGCATATTTTTCCAGAAGTATATTTATTGATTTCAGGCCCAACGCTCCCATCACAGTCACATTCCGCACGGAAGATGATACCTTTATGCATAAAAACGAAGATGGAATTTATGTTCCCATATTGCTGCGCGGTGTAGAGCTTTCCTCATCTTTTCCGGGGCATATGCTGCGCGACTTCGGGGCGACGACATACGATTATATCAGATGGTTTGGATATATAGATGCGATGGGTGCTAACACTATCTATGTCCAGGCGGTTATGGATCCGAATTTTTACTACGCTCTTTATAGATTTAACAGGACAAATGACAGACCCTTGTTTCTCTTGCAAGGCGTAGCCGGGTATAATTATGAAACTCTGACTTACGCAATGAGAGAAGCTATAGGCGCTGTACATGGCAGAAGAATCAATCTTCTTGGCGGAGCAGGTCTTGACATGTTCCTCACGAATGTCTCCAGATGGGTGGTCGGCTATCTTGTCGGCGCAGAATGGGATCCGGACATGGTCACATTTAAGAATCACTTTGACCCTTATATGCTTGATTACTTTGAGGGTGAATTTTTCAGCTCGGCCTACGGTGCTTCACGTTTTGAAGTAATGCTTGCGCGGGTAATGGATAGTGCCATCACCTATGAGACAAGACGGCACAAGGCTCAGCGCCCTATCGGCTTTATTTCAAATCCTGCTATAGACTTTTTGGAGTATTCAGAAGCTTATGCCAGACAATTGCGTAAGTATGTGCAGTTAGACGCGGAAAACATACTGCCGACAGACTACATGCGTGCAGGAACGTTTGCAGCTTACAGACTCTTTTATTTTGCCGATGATTTTACACGTCTCCTTTCTGACGACCAGCAAGCTGCCCTTGCGCCGATTCTTGCAGACTTAGACCGCGGCTGCTTCGCTGACGGATATTTAGACCTGCTTGCACGATATCACACTATGCCGGTCATCGCGGCTGGATTCGGATTCTCATCTGCCCGCGCACCGCATATAATGGACAGATATCCTCTTAACGAACGGCAGCAAGGTCAGGCCATTGCTAACATGGTTACGCAGATAGAAGAGAGAGGCTGGGCCGGAACTTTCATTACCTCATGGCAAGACTCATGGGAACGACGCACCTGGAATACCGCTTTTTCCTCTGATCCATGGCGTTATCATTTCTGGCATAATCTGCAAGCTGCCGACCAAGGGTACGGACTTATGGCTTTTGACCCGGGACGATATGAGCGCCCCGTACTTATTGACGGCAATGCTGATGAATGGGATGCCTCTCATCTCGTCCATGAATATGGCGGCATACGTATCTATGCGCAATACAGCGTACAGGGAGTATATTTACTGATACGAGGTTATGGAGTAAATCCGCATACCACTCTTTATATTCCCATTGATGTAACGCCAAACTCCGGAACTTATATCTTTTATGACATGGAATTTGCCCGTCCGTCAGACTTTTTACTGGTACTGTCGGGAAGAGACAACAGCCGGTTACTGGTAGACAGGCGTTATGATGCGACATTTATGCGTTTTTACGAGGCTATGACAGGGATAAATCCTTTCACTCGTGTTCCCCCCAGATGGAATTCAGGATTTGTACCGATAATCATTGCAGTACAAAACACCACGATTGTTGACGAAGACACTTTTTTCTCTCTTGTGGATACACAAGATTTACTATTTTTGCGATATTTTGAAACAGGCCGTCTTACTCACGGCATAGGCGACCCGGCTTCTCCCCATTTCAATTCACTTACCGATTTTTCCTTTGGTGAAAACTTAGTTGAAGTACGTCTGCCTTGGACGCTGCTAAACTTCTTTGATCCGTCAAGTATGCATGTACACGACGATTATTATGATCACTTCGGAGTTGAACGTCTTCGTGTCCAATATATACACATAGGAATTGCCTCAGAAAACGTCGAAGCTCCGATGTCTCCGATACCATTACGCGGTTGGAGCGGATGGAGAGACCAAGTAGAATTCCACGAACGCTTAAAACAGTCCTACTTTATCATGCAAGAACTTTGGGCCAATCCTTAGCTTAACAAAGGCAGGCTTACCTCAATTTGTACCGGCTTACCCATGTCTTGAGCTTTTGCACTTACCGATGTCCTGACCTCTCAACGTGACCTTTCACTGTTAACTATCAATTGTCAACTGTCAACTATCAAGCCACCCTCTTTACTAAAGAGGGTAAGAAATACGAAAGGAAATACCATTTAGATGATTACAGACGTAAGAATATATGTTATCGTCGGCGCATTTATGATCACCTGCATTGCGCTCATGGTTTTTAACTTCGTGATCATCCGCCGCAGTCAAGGCCGAAACGAGCCATCGTCACGCAGAGTAAAAAAATGGCGGACTCTGCTTCACAAGCACATAGTTTTAAATGCCGGCAAAGAATCCGATTCAATCAGCCATGAAAAATATTTATTAAGAAAATTACCGAACACCGAGAATTTCGTCGTATATTATCTTGTCTTACAAGAAATACAAAACGAATATCCGGAAGAGTACAAGGCCTACACAGAGGATAAATATGTCACTTTTCAAAAATTATCTCTTAAATACGCTCAAAAAACCGGAATTGCGCGGGCATTCTTCGCTGATTTTATCTGTAATTTTCCCCGGATAGCAGGCGATACTCCAGAGCAACTTGTAAATATATTGATTACATACATAGATGACTCCAGTATTCACTGCCGCACAAATGTATTGCGAGCGCTGTGCAGCATCGGTCATGTACAAGGCGTAATAAATACAATACAAGTTATCAACGAAAAATCTCTTTTCATGCACAACAAGCTCCTGACAAACGAATTATTGAATTTCAGAGGTAACAGAGATGAGCTTGCAGAGCACTTGTGGCGTGAATGCTATCAGTGGAATGTTGATACAAATGTTTCAGTAGTGCAGTATATCACTGCATTTTCAAACGCCTATGTCAAATCATTCATGCCGACCTTACAAGATTCCTCTGTTAATCCGGAAATACGTATCGCTATTATCCGCTATTACGCGCGGTATAGATTCGACCCTGCGCGCACGGTACTTATCAAATTTATCGACAATCCCACAGATATCAACCTATCCATTGTCTCGGCCTCTGCCTTGGCTTTGTATCCGTCACAAGATACATTTGCAACATTGAGACGCTCCCTGTCAAGTGCTAACTGGCACGTGCGCTTCAATTCTGCATCCACTCTTGCAAGACTTGGCGGTAAGGTTTATCTGGCAGATATCTTAAGCACCGAAACTGACCGCTATGCAAAAGATATCGTGACTTATACGCTCAAACAACTGGAAGAACAAGAACAAAAACAAGAAAACAACTAAAAAAAGGCATGTGCCGCTCGCTCCCCTATGGGAACCGCGAGAAAGAAATATCCATTAAAATGAAAGGACGGTGAGAAAGTAAACTTATGTCGGATTTTTTCAGAGAGTTTCTCTATTATGTAGGATTTTTCTATATTCTGTACTTGATAGCGTTTGCGGCTTTTTCATTTTTCGCCGTTTCGGTAGGTGCGTACAGACTGTATGTAAGTGACCGCATGTTAAGGCTTAAAAATAAGCTCCGCCATGAGGACTTACCTATCTCTGTCCTTGTTCCGGCCTATAATGAGGCCGTTACCATTGTAGACAGCGTATATTCAATATTAGCTCTTGATTATCAGCTCTACGAAATTATCGTTATAGATGATGGTTCTAAGGATGATACTTCGCAGAGACTTATAGATGAATTTAAGCTTAATCTTATCAACCGCCCCATCAGACGTATGCTCAAATGTCAGCCTGAAGAAGCCCTTTACGAAAATGTAGTAGACGGCATCACCATTACCCTCGTGCGCAAGAAAAACGGCGGAAAGGGCGATGCGCTTAACATGGGCATAAATGTAAGCCGTTTCCCTTATTTTGTCTGTATGGATGCAGACTCCAAATTCCAAAGAAATTCTCTCAAAGAGATCGCAGAGCCGGTATTTGAGGATGATGCTATCGTGGCTATCGGCGGAATGATTCTTATATCTCAGTGTGTGGTCATGGAAGACGGCGATGCGGTGAGTTATAGTCTGCCGTCTAACCTCCTTGTATGTATGCAAGCAGTGGAATATAACCGTTCTTTCCTTGCAAGCCGTATTCTGATGGACGCGTTTAACGGCAATCTGATTATATCCGGAGCTTTCGGCTTGTTTAAAAAATCAATAGTTGCCGCTGCCGGAGGGTACACTTCTGATAATCTGGGTGAGGATATGGAGCTCGTTTTAAGGCTTCATGGATTCTGCCGTAACAATGAGATACCATACAGGATGAGCTATCAGCCGAGTGCTATATGCATGACCCAAGCACCGACAATCCTTGAGGACTTGAGAAAGCAGCGCCGCAGATGGCATATCGGAATGCTTCAAAGTATGCTTGTACACCGCCGTCTTTTGTTTAACTTAAAATTCGGCATGGTAAGTTTCTTCTCATATCTGTATTATCTGGCATATGAACTTATGGCACCGCTTATTGAGCTGTTCGGCATTGTCACCATTGTGATGGCATCTTACTTAGACATACTGAATTTTGGCTATATGCTTGTATTTTTCATAATATATGCGATATATGGGGCTATAATAAGTCTGAGTGCTTTTTCTCAGCAGATATATACCCAGAAGTTCCGGGTCTCGGCTCTGGATATGTTTAAAACTCTGTTTCTGTGTATACTTGAGTTCGGATTCTTCCGTTATGTTCTGGTTATCGTGCGGATTGCAGCGTTTATCCGATATGGTAAACACAAGTCAACATGGGGGCAAATCAAGAGGGTATAAACTTATGCCGTGGCAGCGTATCGCGCAGCCACGGCATAATTTTATTTCCCAAAATACATTACATCAAGACAGGGGCTGTCCTCGCTTACTGTTATCTCACATCGGATTTCTTTGTATCCGTCAAACTTGCAAACAAGCTCATAAGTACCGCTGTTTTTCGGGATACGGTCTATCTTAAACTCTCCGAAAAAGTCCGCACTCGTTTCTGCCAGTATCTGCCCATCCTTAAATAGCCTGACCACAGCCTTATCCGCTGTTTTTTCAACATCTCCGTCACGGTATGCAAGCGCACCTGCTATAAAGCATGTGTTAAATCTATGCAAATTACTATAAAGCACACGCGGGAAGTTCGCCCCATCAGTCAGCGGCATTAACTGCTGCGCCTTAATAAGCTCTGCTGCCTCATCTTCTGTACAAGACACCATGCTGAGCGCCCTGAGAGGACATGCCTGTACACAGCGCGGCTCTTTCCATCCGTCATCAAGCAGATGTGTACACATAGTACACTTCTGTGCAACTTCCCGCTGCGCATTCCACGATATCATGCCATACGGACAAGCATCAAGCAGATGCTTGCTGCCCCTTGCTTTTTCCGCATCGAGCATTACTGCGCCATCTCCGCGCCGGGATATGACATCCGGCGCTGCTTTTTCACATGGCGCATCCTTACAATGCTGACAAAGCTTGTTAATAAAACTCACCTCTGTAAACGGCGCAACGCCCCGCTCATGCTTCATAGGATTTATCCATTTTTGCTCATGCTTTTGCTGCTCGTCGGTATAAGGCAGCCAACTGTTCCCAACATGCTCATCCTTGCAAGCTAACATGCAGTTATAACACCCTACACATTTTGCAACATCTACTATCATATATCTTGTTTTCATTGCCCTATACCTCCTTCCCATTTTCTGACCTCGACAAGGCAAGAGTTTACCGCAAGGCCATGTGCATGTTTTGTTATAAATCTCTTCGGTGTCAGGATATTTATACAACCATTCATTTCCGTTGACTCACCCGGAACTCCGATCGTCTGATAGTCCGCACAAGACTCGTAAGAGTGGACTGTTCCTATCGGCAGGCGTTCGGTCACTTCCAGACCGCACAAGACACTTCCTCTGTCATTATATACTTCCACGACCTCACCATGTCTGACTCCCCGCTCGGCAGCATCTTTTGGATTCATACGGAAAATCCAATACCTATAGCCATCAATAAACATGCGGTGCTGATCTATATCATTGATTGTGGTGTCTTTACCGTCACCCATCGTGTGGAAACTATACTTCGCATGAGGCGAAACAAGTTGAAGTTTATATGTATCATATAACTTAGAATCAGGACCCTCCCACGACGGAATATATGTACATATCGGCAGACGTTCCTTATCATTCGGATCAAATCTCATTAAGGTCTGCGACTCAAACTCGAATTTTCCGGACGGAGTTTGGAGACCCTCATTAAATTTGCCGTAGTGCTCCGACGGCAGAATCGTCTGCTCCGGCGTATCTCTTCTCACACCGCGTGCGAACCAATTCATCCCCACAGGGTCGCGGTTGTTCTCCGGCAGCGGCGGCACTACATAATACCCTTTTTCTAAAAACTTTTCCCAAGTGACCGCATCCTTAAGATCTGTACAGTCAAAATATCTCTTTACCCACACCAATTCATTACTGCTCTCGGAAAATACTTGCCCAAGTCCGAGCCGTGTTGTTATATCCACAAAGATATCATAATCTGACTTCGATTCTCCAAGCGGCTCGATGCACTTGTGCTGTATGTGAATCACCCGATGATTATTTTGCAGATAAGACCTGTCAATATATCTTGAGCAACTGGCAAATTCCGCTATATCCCAACGCTCAAAGTTTGTACATGCCGGCAGGATTATATCTGCGTACTTTGTCTCGCCCTCCATCCAGATTGATTGGCTCACGACGATCTCTAACTTGTCTGCCCTATACATATTCGCATATCGGTTCGAGTCAGGCTGTGTGCCGAAATACGATCCGCCGTATTTGTAGAGCATCTTGACTTCCGAATGCCCCGGTGCAGGATATTTGACCTTTATAAATTGCCCTTGCGCAGACTCATTGCTAAAGGCATTCGCCTCAGTTTCTCCGTCAAGTATCGCTTCAGGTATCCGCAGTCTCGGTATCTTTTGTATCGACGAATTAAGCGTGTTAAGCTGCGGCATACGGTTATAAATCTGATACGCCGCACCTGTAGCTGCGCAATCACCGGACATACCGCCGTCTGAATATCCGGGAAACCAGAATTGCGTGTTAAGTGGAGTTCCCATTTGAAGCCCGCCGAAATTAACTCCTGCCTTGCCGAAGCCTTGAAGAGCCATAAGGCACATCATCGCACGGGCCCATTCTGTTCCATAGGCTACACGGCAAGCACCGCCGAAAGCATGGATTCCACCGCAAGCCAAGTATGTCTTTTTAGTTCCCCATTCGGTTGCAAGCGCACGGACTATCCGCGCCTCTACCCCTGTTATTCCCTCTTGCCATTCAGGTGTCTTAGGCACTCCGTCTGTCTGCCCGTAAATATATTCTTGCCACTTATCAAGGCCAAATGTAAGTCTTCGCACATAATCTTTATCATAGAGCCCCTCTTTAAGCCAGATATACGCTATCGCCAGAGCCATAGCGGTGTCAGTTCCCGGTTTAGGAGCTATCCAACGCCCGCCCATAAATGCTGCGGTACTGTTAAGGTATGGATCAATATGCACAACCGGGATTCCAAGGTCTTTGACCCACTCACGGCGCACTGTTCCCTCTTGCCCTGCATAGTTCCCCGCGGTCGATTCGGGGTCTGCCGACCAAAATACAATCATCTCGGCATTTTGCAGGCAATCTTCAACCGTCGAAAATGACTCCATCGCGCCTCTTTTTGTCGTATAACCGCCATGGTGAACCGCACCCCAGGCAAATCCCTCCCAACTATCAGGATTCGGCATCATCTCAGTCGCCCCGATAGCATTGAAAAAACGCTTCATAGCACTTTGATAATATCCGATATTACCCCAATTGTGATGAGAGCTGTTCACTCCGAACACAGCACCCGGCCCATGAGTACGCCTGACACGCATTATCTCCCCTACCACGATCTCAAGGGCTTCATCCCATGAAATTCTCTCATATCCCGATGTTCCGCGATTCTGAGGATTACGCTCCCCATTTACATCAAAATCAACGCGCTTTAGCGGATAAAGTATGCGATCGGGCGAATATACCATAGATTTCCAGCCGACCGTATAAGGCGCTGCTGTCGTTCGTTTAGGCGGCGAAAATTTCTTACCGCGCGCAGTAATCGTCCATGGCTCGGCATCATCTTCATCAAAATCTATCGGTGTGACGCGGACTATTTTTCCGTCTTTTACATAGACAAAAAGCGGCCCGCCGTTCGTCCCGGTCACATAGCGCATCTCGCCGTTTGGCATCTGTATTCCGTAGTTATTTAAATACAAGACATCAAACAAAAACGCCTTTGTGAGAAGTGCCGAAAACCACATTACTTTATCATCCGGCCCATTCATAAAGAGCTTACCATTTTTAAGCGCAGAAACAAACTCTGCCATTTCGCCTTTTAGCTGATCTGACAAAACCTTGCGGGCGGTGTCCATATCCGTAAACACGATCTCGATCTCGGCGGTCTGCCCTTTGCCCTCTTTTGCAGTAATATTGCCCTCTTTTATCGTCAATAAGCGCTCATGACTTCCATCTCTGAGCCTAAACAGAACCGCTGTATTATACTTAGACAGCTCTTTTTTAAATTCAGGCGCGGCTTCCGCCAACAGGTTCAGATGCTCTTCAAGCAAAAATGCCTCTCCGGTCGCAAAGGCTTTATAGGCCGAATCGGCTGCTTGTTGTTTGATTTTTTCAATCATGTAACTGTACCTCTCAATGTTCAAATTGTTAAATTGTTTACACTATGACAACCATCATGTCCTACGCGGGATTGTGTGTATTCATCGCCCTCTTTAGTAAAAAGGGTGGCTCGCAGAGCCGGGTGTTTTGTTAAAATGCTTGCATTTTCAATATTTTCGGGCGCAGCGAGCGGCGCCCCTACAAGGGCATGATGCGAACGAACACAGCGGCGCCTTAGACTCTTTCATTCAATGTAAAACTGGATTGCCGTACAACACCATACATGGGAACTATTTGACCGCTTTCAGAAATATCGGCTCTGTAATACGAAAGATTACCGCTGCCGCTAAGCTGATAGTCAGCAAGAATCACATCCTGCTCAAAATACACCCTCATCAGCTCCGTAAGCTCCTGCGCCGCAGTTAAAAACAGCTCATCATTAGAGACATCAGCACCCAAATCAAGCAGGGTTTCATCCCTATTGCCCATTCGATATATAAGCCTGACAATCAACCCGGTTTCATCATCAATAGTTACAGTCGCGGAATTGCCGAGGGCATCCGTTACATCAAACTGCCACTCTATCATGTATCTTGTCGGTACTAACATATCTATAATCAGTGTGACAGACCCCTCACCTGCTGCAAGATCATCATACATAAAACCAAACGCACTGCCGCTGAAAAAACGTGCTGTTTCAGTTATTACCGTCCGGGCTGCCGTCTCACTATTAAGCGCACTTCCGGTGCTCATAGGTAAGCGTTC
>Ga0123355_10022834_pt1 | contig 10030 bp, 3 predicted proteins | sample TergutEmb28metaG_3_FD_89872 | JGI IMG/M metagenome (GOLD analysis project Ga0123355, IMG submission 89872) | Embiratermes neotenicus P1 segment gut microbial communities from Petit-Saut dam, French Guiana - Emb289 P1 | ecosystem: Host-associated > Arthropoda: Insects > Digestive system > Gut ...
CCACATCCAACACTACCAGCAAAAAACCCATATGCAGTAACACGTGGTCTTTTCTCCTGATGATGGGCATAAAGATGCCCGAAACATGTCGAGACAGTAGTCAATAATCAACATCTGGAATTGGCAATAAATCATTTAATTTGTTGCATCTTGTTGGTATTCTTTCTTCACGCTTTGTTCACGATGCACGGTCACAGGAACATAAAGCTACTGTAGTCAATTGTTTGTTCCTTCTTTCATAGGTTTCAGACGCGTCTTCTTTTGTATTATTCGTAAATTGAATCACAATTCTGTCGCCGAGACTCTCGCCGAATTTTATACGACGAATTTTGCAAATTTATTTGTTCATATACACAACTTTTCTATTTATCCAACTGGTTATCCGTACCTTCTTAAAGACAAACTTGTGCCTGAAAACGTCATGCAGTAGAGGAGAGGTACAGCCCCGCTGATTCTTAACCTTGGCACTGCACGAGGTTAGTGGTCATCTTCACGTTCCGCCAGCTTTACCTCGATGGTCAGGGGCAGTGGGCCCCACAATTAGTCAGAAAGTTTCGAGGAAGAAAAGATTTCTTGCACGATACCTCTCTTGTCTAACATAGCGCCCATACTGATCGAACTGTCCAGCTTCTCATAAAGTCAGTTCAGTTCGTTATAAAGGCAATGGATGATGTCTGTACAGACACTTCGGACTTCATATGTTGTCACTACAACAAGTCGCCAAACAGCCGCGTTCTATCGTCTGGGTAGTTAAACTGAACAAAAACGCTCTGAAGAGAAATTCGTCAGTTGGACAAGTTAAGTGTTTCATAACAGAAATTTTTAAATACTCTTTTCTTGTCCACAGAAATTTGCACCCTGGTTACTTCCGACAGCACTGCGCGGTCTCTCAAACCAGAAAACCAAACCTCGACTGACAACTTCGTGAACACGAACATTTGTTCTTGCTTACTGTGTTCTTTCTTTTACTTATCTACTGCTTACAGAAAGGAAAATCTGAACCCATGTGGTCTCATATCATTCAGTGTTTTACATCGCATCAGCGCAAAAGTACTTTGGTACACACAGTAGAAGAAATGAGGAGGGAATAGCGATACACAAGTAGCTAATAAATCCTAAGAAAATGTTCTTTTCCCCCTCTGGTGCTGTGGCCCGACGCGGGCCAGGGCCTCCTCATTTTTTAGGTTTCTAGATCACACACAACGACGCACCGCCCTCGGTAGAACTCCTCTGGATGACTGATCAGCCCGTCCCAGAGATCTCTACCTGACAACACACAACACTAAAAACAGACATCCATACCACCGGCGGGATTCGAACCCACAATCTCAGCAGGCGAGCGGCTACAGACCTACGCCTTACATCGCGCGGCCACCGGGACCCGGCCCTAAGGGAAATTTAGCAAAGTTAAAAACATTTGGATATAGGGCAACATGTAAAAATAATATTCCGGAAAAGAAAATCAAGTTTACAATCACAAAGAATTAAGAGCAGATTCGTTTCGAACAATTTCTTGCTGAAATTCAGTCTGGAGTTAAATTACACCTTTTTATCCAACACAAAACGGTAGGCAGTCAATAAAGTATTGGGTCTACAGTCTACAGTCTACAGTCTACAGTCTAAAATCTACAGTCTACAGTCTACAGTCTACAGTCTAGAGTCTACAGTCTACAGCTTCCGTAACGAAAGTAATGTCACATCCTGAAGACCTTACAGAAGGTAGATATCCACCAGATTAAACGGTGTCACGTCAAAAAGACAGTAGTCCTCCCGGTCACACCCGCTACAGAACAATTCCAAACAGTTTGTTCCGCAAGAACATTACTGCTCTAGCGTTACTGCAAGGCGTCATGTTAGCTGAACACCGGAAACAGCCGAATGGGTTCGAGACGCACAGGCAGGCGTCACAACGGCAAACTATTTACTTTTGACATCCCATCGTTTTCGGTAACGTAACGAATTAGTGTTAATCACCATCAACACAACTATTTATAAATGTTGTTATGAGATCGAGTTACAGGGCTACATGTTTCGGCCTCTAGGTGGGCATCTTCAGACCACTATAGCACGTACAAATAAAATTACAATTGATATTCACATTTGTACTGATTAGTTTAAGCTGGCATGTTCATTTTGCGTTATTAAATACAACTGAATGTTCTAATCGATCAGCACAACGTTGTGTTCGAGAAAAATAGAGACTACATATTTCGGCCACAAATGATCAGCTATCATCATCAAGCCTAATTACTACAATACGGAATGGGGTGTGTTTTAGAAGTGTATTTAAGCTAAAATGTGTTCTTGTAATTAGTCCTGATGACAGCTGATCATTTTTGGCCGAAACATGTAGCCTTTATCTATAAATTTCATACACCAACAAATGCACTGTTTATTAAACTGCACAAAGTTTTAAAATTTACATTAAAAATCACTTTGACTTGCTCCTGTGTGTTTCGGCCTACGACCGTCATCAGGGAGCCTTCATTAGAGCCTAGCTTAAGTTATATTTAGCTATGCTGTAATGAAGGCTCCCTGATGATGGTCGTAGACCGAAACACACAGGAGCAAGTCAAAGTGATTTTAATGTAAATTTTAAAACTTTGTCAAATTTAATCAAGAATGCATTAGTTGGTGTATGAACTTTATAGATAGCAAAATGCACGGTACAACAATAAAAAGTAGCCTTTATTTTTCCTGAATACAATGTACTGACTCATTCCAATATTCATTTGTACTGACACTGTAATTTTATTTCCCTGTAATGTAAGATTAATGCTTGTAGAGTACGTAATGTGACAGCACTGTGGTCGAAACGTGTAGCTTCTCTCTTGAGCTGATCAAACAGTATAATAAATAGTGATAAAATAGAACTTTATAACAATTTCAATACTGTAATACAAGCAACTGGACATATTTACACATTATAAGGTACAGCTGCATGGCAAAAAGGGATGCACGAAACAAAAGAATGTTTATTCCTATATTAAAACCCGCAAGGTATATTTTCCACATTCATCTCACCGCTGTACAAAAAGTACGCAAACCTCCGCACCTGCAGTTTACAGTATGAAGGCGGCTCAAGTTTCGGCCTCGCTTTATGGATTATTTTTAGGGCACGGGTCTGTAAAGCGGTCCCTATTAAAGAGAGACCCAATTAGTCGATGGTCATTTAGAAGCCGTAATAGCACACCATAAACCAGAAACACAGCAAACAGTGTACATAAATACATGTAATTAAGGCCCGTTATATAGCCGGCCTCCTTTCTTGCCAGCCGTTTTAATTACCCTCGTTACTTTTTTTTTTTTATAATCCTCGAAAAGGTGCACGTTGATTACCCATGTTTCATTATTTTTATCAATTGTATTTCCGTTCCTCTCGTGTTCTCAGTAGAAGACCAAAAGACGAGAAAAGTACGCGAGTCAAAGACACGTCTATATTAATTAAATTACTTAATACTGCGAATAGGGGAAGAACTCCGACTTTTTTCAGTACCTCTCCCTTTCCCCCCCCCCCCCCCTCCCCCCCCCCCCCCCCCCAAAAAAAAAAGAATATGAAAATCAATTACGTCTTTTAAACCTTCCGAAATGCAGACTGACAGTCTATAATTTGTCACTTACCAACTTTTAATTTGCAACAGTCATATAGTCATCTCTTGTATCTTACACGCCAGCTGTGACATACCGCTTCATTGCAACATTTCGACGCGTCTTTCAAGTCTGTTGTCAGGAATTGCGTAACTGTCAAAAAGGTTACAAAATATCGACCTTCTATTTTCGCTTTCAAAGTTATTTTACATCGTTTGTACATTATAAAACCGATATTTAAAAAAGAAGAGATTAGACTTACGTCCAAAGAACACAGAGCAACCGTTAAATATAGTGAAATTTGACAGAACACATCCTACGCACGCCCAAACCGAATCCTGAATGTTCAAATTTAGGGACTTGCATGAAATAATTCCCTTACCTCAGTGGTTACGTTCTTTACTTGCTGAGTGTCTGAACTCCGGTCTTCTAAGAATTTAAAACTTCAGACACAATGAAAAATAAATTTGTCTCTTGTTTTCTATGGGTGTTAAACTTGGCCCCTCACATTGATGGAAAAAAATAGGCTACTGGCTCAAGAACACTTTACAATCATCATCATTATCTTCCTCCATGGATTAGGTCGTTTGACCTGTTCCGTCATCGACGCATTGCCATCGTTTCCTGGGGCGTCCACGATCTCTTCTTCCTCGAGATTTGTAGTTGAGGGCGTGTTTCGGGAGTCTGGTGTTGTCCATTCTTTCAAGGTGGTTGATCCAGTTTTGTTTGTATTTGAGTCTCACTTCGTGTATTCCAGAGATTCCCAGTTCTTTTTTATGACATCGCTTCTTATTTTATCCAGTCTTGTGTATCCCGTAACACTTCTTAGAAAGCGCATCTCTTTCACACTTTACTAAAGAAGATAATTTGGTCTAATATGGAAGAAAAGTGCATAAGAAGGAGCTTCGCGAATTATAATCGTCGTCAATATTATCAGGTTGATAAAATTTGGGAAGACGAGACGGAGGGCATTTGGCACGCCTATGAGGGTTGGGGATACATGAACGGTTTAGGTGGAGACACCTTTTGGGAGACCTGGGTGTGGAGAGGAGGAAGATATTAAAACAGATCTTAAAGAAACAGAATGGGAGGATGTGGAGGAGATTCATATGGCCCACGATTGGAAGGGTATTGAAACTTGAAACTTGGCTGTCTATAAAATTTGGGAAATTTCTGATCAGGTTAGTGACTGTTAGCTTCTCAGTAAGGGTTCTGTTCCATGAGTTTGTTGGTTAGTTACAAGACGTCAGTTCCGTTTATTTCACGAAAAGTTTAGAAGTGACTAATTTTATGTATTTCTGCATTTGTACTGTTAATTTACAAAGTAAGGTCATTAATTTAAAGCAAAGCGATTTTAATTATGTAAAAATTAAGAAAAAGAAACAAAATTGCTACAAAAATTAATTTCATATCCCTTTTAATGTCTTCACCATTTATAAACAGAACTTAATAAAAAAACGCAGGTTACCTTCTGGCGAAATATGACGAAATATGTCGTGCCAACAAGAGATATAACAATGTTAAAGGTAAACTACTGTTCATATTAAAAAAAACAAAATGAATCATTATGTCTTCACGAAAAAGAACGCTTCTGTAAAACGTAAGGTTTGTTCAAATGATTAATACATTCCTCGCGCCTTGTGGAAGACAAGGTTCATTACAGTGCTGACAACAGCGTACATCTGTAACCAGTTCCAACAGCTTCATCGCACAGGCTGTCCCTTTTATCGTGTCCCTGAACAGGACAGCTTTGTGGCATAGACAGCCTGCACCTTTCCGGACGCTCGATGACACAAGTCACACTCAGGGACACAGTGCAGACATTTAAAACCAATTTTAATAATATCATACCACCTAGTCCACACGTACCAGTAGTGGTCTCTAGACACGACGCTTTAAAATTAAGCGGTACAAATTCCTTACAACCCCTTGCAGGCTTCGTACCCAGCCCATCTTTTTCCCACAGATTTCCTCTGCCTAATAACATTTTATCAAGAGAATTAATAACAAAGTTTTCCTCACTATACATTTTTCTCCAGTCAACAGTGACTTCCTCGTTCTTAGACATAACACAGCAATGTGTTAAAACAGCTGTCTATATTCGTGTATAAACCTAACAAGACCAGTCACAACCATACGTTTTAAAATTAACCACACACAACGCCAGTTTGCTCGATTTATTCACTGCTACATGTTGCGGCTCTAGCTGCAAGCCATCATCAGGCATTTTGTAAATTCTGATATAGGAAAAATTATACAATGCATAAGAAACAGATTTCAGCTTTCCAACTAAAAACGCATTATAAAAGTATATAAATAGGGTTGATTATCAGCCGTGGAATGCCTGCACATACAGGCTTATTCAAAATCATTGTCGGGGTTTCAACAACTTGTCATACACAAAATACTTGAGATAGGAGTACATGTTTTTTTTTATTTAATATAACAACACTCCAAGTTTTTGTTACATAACCTACAGGTGCTCTATATATGCATCCTTTGTGATTCTACAAACACCAACACGATAATCGAGTTCGTTCCAGGCTGTTTGTAGGATGTCAGCGGTGATGGTTTCAATGGCCGTTCTGATTCGTACCTTCAGTTCCGGGATACACACACACCCTGTCTCTTGAAACTGTGCATACCACCTTCGAATGGAATTGTCAGATGGTGGCTGTTTCCCGAATTTGGTGCGTAATTGCCGCTGGACAATTGTACTACCGCAATCATTTTGAATAACCCTGTATATAAAAATATCTGACGTATAAAATGAAAGTTAAAAGACAAAAAGTTGGCAAGTTAATAAAATAAGAAATAATATAAAATATATGGGTTTAAAGATACACTTGAAAGATTTGATATGTTCAAACTGTATTTTTGACGTGAAAGTGAAGATCTGCTTATACAGTATGTAATTGTTCCTGTATCGGAGTTTATATAAGGCCTGATAATGGCTCACACTTACAGCCGAAACATGTAGCTGTGAATAACTTGATAAAAACTCGAATTGTGTGTGGCTGCTAATAGAAGTACTTGCGATTTGTTAACACCAACAGCGAAGTTTCGTTCTAAAATACAGAAGACTAAGTTTGACACTCATAAAAAGCAAAGGCTAAAACCTGCAATTTTGTATGTCTTAGTGTTTTCATTTTCATTTTGAGACAATAAAATAACAATTTGTAAACTGGACGATAATCTGTCGTTTTTTAAGTCAGGTTGATCCTCCTGTGCTGGGCAGGACAGTCTAACGACGAATTCTGCCTTCTTTCTTTTTTTCCCCCTGTGGCTCTGCGGCCCAACGCGGGCCATGGCCTCCTCATTCTTCAGGTTTCTATATCACACGCAACGATGCATCACAGTCGGTAGGACTTCTCTGGACGAGTGATCAGCCCGTCGCAGAGACCTCTACCTGGCAACACACAACACTCACAACAGACAGACATCCATGCCCCTGGCGGGATTCGAACCCGCAATCCCAGCAAGTGAGCGGTCGTAGACTCACGCCGTAGACCGCGCGGTCACTGGGACCGGCTCTGTCTTCTTTCTACCGACAGCTAAATCTCCCAAATCAAGCGGTCTTAAGAACTCGGCTTGTAAAGCAATACGGACACGCGTGTGAGGACACGCACAGACTGTCCACGTTTTAGTCACAACAAACATTAAAGTATCTGCAGACTACCGAAATTTAGAAATATTCATCGGCGCCTTATACCCTAACAGCTTTCGTGATTTACCAACACGACCAGTGGGCGGATCTCTATGTAAAATGGCACTAAAATTAGTACGAGGAGTTCAAGATTTAAGACGCAGTTCATGTGTGTAATGTACCAAAACATAAATGCGTTAGTAGGACTAGTCAACGCCTAAGCCTACGCCAGCGTTGAAATGTTGTCATAGACTTCCATAATGTCATTATGACTGCACATAATGACAGCATATCACTTAAAAGCCTAAAACTAACATCACTTAATTTAAATATCCAGTCCGTACCGCGCAGGAAACAATCTGCTTCTCGGTTATAAAAACCGGATGGTTAATGCTGTACAGGGAAATAATTGCCGTTTGTTCTGAGATCCACACAAAATACATACATACACTGTATGGGCAGAAAGTAGAATTGTTGAATGTTAAACCTGGTGATACATATAATAACCACTGAGATATAAAGGGTTAAATCTCTGTTATAAAAACCAGTCAGTTAATGCTGTATAGGGAAATAATTGCTGTTTGTTCTGAGATCCACACAAAATACATACATGCACTGTGTGGGCAGAAAGTAGAATTGTTGAATGTTAATCCTGGTGGTACATATAATAACCACTGAGCTTTAAAGGGTTAAATCTCTGTTATAAAAACCAGTCAGTTAATGTTGTATAGGGATATAATTGCTGTTTGTTCTTAGTTCCACACAAAACGCATACATACACTGTATGGGCAGAACGTAGAATTGCTAAATGTTAAACTGGTGGTACATATAGTAACCACTGAGCTTTAAAGTGTTAATGTAAGGTACCGTTTGCTATCATAACCTCAAATAATGTGACAATCTGTGGACGGGCATTACGACCGCCATCGCAGCCGCAGTCCTCTCACTAACACCACGTCACAGTCCTCCTCCACAAACGTAAGAAATTCTCCACATTTTAGGAAACCCGAAGGTGTTCACAACAGTCTGCCACTTCTCTTTTTCTTAACCAAGATTAATCCACCTCACGCACTCTCAACTTATTAACATTACCCTCCCAATTACGTCTAGGTCTTCCAAGATGTCTCTTTCCTTCACGTTTCCCCATCTAGAGGCTGTGTGTGTTTCTCTTCCCCCCGTACGCACCACGTGCCTCACCTGTTTCCTACCCACAGACGCTACATCCCCCCCCCCTTTCAGGTTCTGTGCGTCTTTTCAAACAATCGCCAAAGAATTTCTCTGACCGTGTGCAAACAACTGCCACACACGTGTCGTGCCTGTATATTTTCCCTTCAAATTCCGCACGTCTTTTAAACACACAGTAAGGAATTAGGGTCGTCGTGAATAATTCACCGTCACAGTGACAGCTGGACAACGCCATCTAGTCGTGACAGTGACATGACGTAAGTCCCATATAATGACAGTCCGCAGTAGTAAGACGTCAGCTACTGAGCTACCCTAAGCCCTTAATGACTCAGTTTCCATTCTCGTGGCATGTCACATAATGAAACATTTCACCACACAAAACACCTGTCCCATTTTCCACAGCATACAGAAATTATTAACGGACAAGCGCGTTCCTAATCCATCGTCCCGCGACGGTCTCCCAGTCTATTGTCTTAACACACAGTGATCAGGTGTAACCACAAAGCACAGTATTCACCGGGTGAGATGCACTCCGTCTGTATTTGTGCTACAAACAGCACTCCACAGTATAAAACTGTTATACCTGATAAAATGTCCGGATGTTGTCTGAGTTTGACATTCCTTGATGTATCTTAGGTTTATTGGACCGTGCATCATCTTGATAGTGGAATAAAGAGAGACCAACTTGATGTCACTTCCTTTATTATTTCATTATTTAATGCTCAACATGTTTCGGATGTTAGTACATCCATCCTCAGGAGCTTGAGACTGAGGATGCAGGCAGCGGCACTAGTGCCTCAGCCTGCATACGGATACCACACCACCACAGCCAAACCACAACGTAACTCTAACACACATCGAACTAGAGCAATACAACCCATGAAATAACTCAACAAATAAGTCGCAAAATCCTGAGGATGGATGTATTAACATCCGAAACACGTTGAGCATTAAATAATTAAATAATAAAGCAAGTGACATCAAGTTGGTCTCTCTTTATTCAACTATTCCTTGATGTTTTAAGATGTTACAAGATCTAAATACCACACGTCATGCAGTCATTAATCTCGTTCTGTGTGGACAAGATAACTTGGTGTGTAAGCCGACGTCTTAATCCGATCGACAAGCACGAAGATTACAACACATAAAGGCAGAACGTAATATAAAATACCGTGTTTATATATATATATATAATGCAGACAGACACAATTTTGTATTTTATTAAATTATATTAGTATATAATTACAGCTACATGTTTCGGCCTTATTTGAAGGGCCATCTTTAGACTGATCTTTAGAGAGGTGGAGTGTGCAATCGATAATTCTTCAATTTACGAGATCTCGTATTACAAGAATTGATTAAAATAATAATAATAATAATAAAATCAACCTGAAGATGGCCCTACAAATAGGGCGGAAACATGTGGCTGGTATTATAACCTAATTTAATAATTTAATAAAATACAAAGTTGTTTCTGGCTGAATTATATACAAAGGTAAAGGTAAAGGTAAAGGTAAAGGTAAAGGTAAAGGTAAAGCAGTCCCGTTACAGGCCTGGAGTGGCCCAGAGGGTTCCAGGAAGTTAAGGTTCCCAGATTAAATGACAACGGCA